>Ga0307966_1000493_pt1 | contig 32939 bp, 33 predicted proteins | sample OrgLakmetagen646_FD_203141 | JGI IMG/M metagenome (GOLD analysis project Ga0307966, IMG submission 203141) | Saline water microbial communities from Organic Lake, Antarctica - #646 | ecosystem: Environmental > Aquatic > Non-marine Saline and Alkaline > Saline | place: Antarctica: Organic Lake... | reverse complement strand
CAATCGCCTGTCGGTCAGTGGTTCAGGCCCTTGGTGAAGACGGCGGCTGATCAAACTCTACAAGGGTCCATCACGACCCAGCCAATTACGGTCCAACCGCCGCCACTGCCCACCATAAATGGTGTGGTGGGCAGTGGCTCACTTTTACACCGGGAGCCGCTCCAATCCATAAGACAAGCTAAATCAAAGTTACGCATGGGTAATCCTCCATTGAGCGATACCTTTTTGATCTGCCTTCCGACATCGGACAGGCGGGCCCTTGCGAAGCTCCAGACGGGGGGCCGGGCGCACAACCCGGATCCGCTGCAACCTGCCCAGCTCCACTTTGCGAGATGCAGGCGCCGCCACACAGACCGGAGCGAAAGGTGAAACCCTGGGGCGAAATTGGTGCACCAGCATAGTCATAGACGCAAATGTACGGCCGTCAGAAACAGATCCCGCACAATCAGCGATCAGGTCCAACCTTCTGTGCCCTCCGGTTCCAGGCGGCCATCGGCCTCCTAGCCACACAGATCCTCGCCGTTCGCCAGCCAGATCAGGCTACTGGCTAGCGCGGGTGCCGCGACCGCACAAAGCAGCGCCGCGCGCGGCCTTACGGCTTGGCAAACTTGGCCCCAGTGTCGCGCACCGTGCCAACCGCTGCCATGTCGGGCCCAGCGCGTGCGCGACCTCCCTTACCTGCAGCCAGTTCGGCCTTCAGCACCTCCAAAGGGACCTGCAGTTGCGTGCCCAGAGATACCTTCCGCCCGTCCACCTCGGCCATGGCCGACACCACCGAAACAACGCGCGGCGTGCCGCCGTCAAAGGTGAATATCGGCGCTCCCGAACTACCAAAATCAACATCGCAGGACATCACTAACACGCCCTCCTGCCGGGCCATAACCTCGCAAACCTCCTGCAGGGACGGTGCATCGGAGCGCCCACGCGCATAGCTGACGACGCCGATGCGCTCGCCGGGCATGGGGCGTTTATCTGTACCGAACGGCTCAACCCGTGCGTTGCGGATCGGATGACGCAGTTCCAGCAGGGCCACGTCGTTACGCACCCGCTCGGCTGCAACCTCACCGTCATGGATATATCCCGGATGCACGACCGCACGCCTGACCCAGCGATAAGCCGAAGCACGGCCATTGCGCCAGCCAGCCAAAAACTCAATCTTTTCGTGGTCTAACCGCGCGCCTGTATTGCTATCATAAAGGCAATGTGCCGCCGTCAGCACCAGGTCAGGTGCGATCAGCGCCCCAGTGCAAAACCCACGCCCGGCCAGTTCCAGCCTGCCCACAGCCTCCCAGCCGCGCCCATCGTCGCCAGTATCAAGGCGCTTGAGCGCCGTCTCCTGAGCGATTGCCCCGCTTGACGTCACACTCCAGATCAGGCCTAGCGTCAGGGCGAATAACAGAATGCGCAGCATAGGGGGTATCTCCGAAAAATCGTGCGACGTTTCGCTTCGGTTAGCAACGATTTGGGGCGAAACTTAGGCGCATTCCGACCCATCAAAGGGCATCGCGCGTGCCTCGCAGTTCAGGCTGACGGGTTTAGGCTGGGCGGCATCGGGCCACCCGTGGCCCAATCCAGCAACTCGACCGTATGAACGATAGGAATGTTCGTGGCACTGCCGATCTGCATCATGCAGCCAATATTGCCTGCCGCGATGATGTCAGGCGCACGCGCCTCGATGGCGCCCACTTTGCGCGCCTTCAATTGTTGGGAAATTTCGGGCTGCATCAGGTTATAGGTCCCGGCAGAGCCACAACACAGATGGCTGTCCGCAGGCTCCACTACGTCAAAGCCGGCGCGGCGCAGTAAATCCTTGGGATGGCTCTTGATCTGCTGGCCATGTTGCAACGAACAGGCCGCATGATAGGCGACAACCTGCTCCTTTGGCGCGCCTTGGGGTAGATCCAGCTGCACCAACAGTTCCGAGATGTCCATCGCGATGCCAGACACCCGCGCGGCCGCATCCGCCAGCGGCTCACTGCGAAACATATGGCCGTAATCCTTGACCGTGGTGCCGCAACCCGAGGTGTTGATGACGATAGCATCAAGGCCATCGCCGTCCATCTCGGCGCACCATGCGAGAATATTGCGCGCGGCGGCATCGTGACTCTCGCCAGTTTTGCCCATGTGATGCACCAATGCGCCGCAACAGCCCGCGCCGCGAGCCACCACCACATCGCAGCCCAGCCGCGTCAGCAGGCGAATGGTGGCGTCGTTAATATCGGTGTTCAGCGCCTTTTGCGCGCAACCCGTCATCAGCGCCACGCGCTTGCGGCGCGGCACCGTCGCAGGATGCGTCTGCGGGTCGTCGTTGCGGCTGACCGGCGGGATGCGTTTCGGCGCCATTTCCAACATCGCGCGCAGACGCGCATCCGGCATGAACCGGGCAAAAGGTCGACCCATCTTGGCCCCCAGCAGCGCCAGCCGGAATCGCCCCGGGTAGGGCAGGATCCGCGCAAGCAGCCAGCGCAGGGCGCGATCGCCAAAGGGTCGCTTGTAGTGTTCGTTGATGTAGGCGCGGGCGTGGTCAACCAGATGCATGTAATGCACGCCTGACGGGCACGTCGTCATACAAGCCAAGCACGAGAGGCAACGATCAATATGCTTAACCGTCTTGGCGTCCGGTGTGCGCTCGTTCTCCAGCATGTCCTTTATCAGGTAAATACGGCCCCTCGGGCTGTCCAGCTCATCGCCGAGTATCTGATATGTAGGGCATGTCGCGGTGCAAAATCCGCAATGTACACAAGCCCGCAGGATCTGATTGGATCTCGCGGTATCCTGATCTACCAATTGCTCAGGCGTAAAATGCGTCTGCATCAGGCGGCTCCTGTCTGCGGTGTCATTAGGCCCGGGTTGAGAATACCGCGCGGGTCAAACCGCGCCCGCAGGCCCGCCTCGATGGCGGCAATCGGCTGCGACACGGGGTGGAACATGCTTAACCGGGCTCGCGTGCCGGGCCCGGCGCGCACCAGCGTCGCGTGCCCATCAAACGGCCCCAGCGCCGCGCGCAAGTCCGTCCCTTCGGGCACCCGCAGCCAGATCAGGCCGCCGCCCCAGTCATAGACCGCATCTGCGCCCGGCACGCGTGCCACCAGCATCGGCCCCTTCGTAGGCCGCGCTGAGACGCGCCAGACATCGCCGCCACCATGCAGCGGCGCAACGTTGCACAGATCCTGCCAAGCCGGACTATCTTTTTCGACCCACCAGTCACCAAATTCTGCCAAGAGGCGCTGCAACCGCTCCGCGCGGTAATGAACAGAAGCCTCAAACCCCTCTAGCCGGATCAGGGTTCGGTGCGCGCCGGCGGCCAAATGCGCCGCGCCAGTCACCTCATAGGGCGAGCCCAGCGCGCGCGACAGCGCCGCCACCGCGCGCACATCGTCCAGACCGTCCAGCATCAAAGTAAGGCAGGCGCGCGGGATCGGCAGCACCTTCAGCGACACTTCAGAAATGACGCCCAGCGTGCCATAACTGCCCGCCATCAGCCGCGACAGGTCATAGCCTGTCACGTTCTTCATCACGCGTCCGCCGTTCTTCAGGACGCGCCCCATCCCATCGACAAAACGCACACCAAGCAGAAAATCCCGGCACGCCCCCACGGCAATCCGGCGCGGCCCCGATACGTTCGCCGCGACGATACCGCCAATCGTCGGCGCGCCGATCGTGCCCATCAGCCCTGGGTAGTCCATAGGCTCGAACGCCAGGCGCTGCCCCTCAGCGGCCAGCACAGCCTCGACCTCAGCCAGCGGCGTGCCGGCCTGCACGATCAGCGTCAGCGCGCCCGGCTCGTAGAGCGTCACGCCGCTCAGGCCGGCCGTCGACAAAACCTCGCCACTGCCCGCGGCAAGGCCACGCGTGCCGCCGCCAATGATGCGTAGCGGGCCGCCAGCGTCCGCAATCATGCGCGCAAGGTCTGCTTCTGTCTCAGGACGTAGGTTTTTTTCTTGGCTCAAGTATCCATTCTCCGTGCTCGGCTAGGCGCCGCCTGACCGCATTTATTCCGCCGCTATGCGCCGGGACGCACTGGCTCCCAACGGAAACACCTTGGCAGGGTTCAGCAGCCATTCGGGGTCAAAAACGTCCTTGACCGCCATCTGAATATCCAGATCATCAGGCGCATACTGATAGGTCATCAGATCGCGCTTTTCGATGCCAACGCCATGCTCGCCGGTTAGGCAGCCACCCACCTCTACGCACAGCTTCAGGATCTCTGTGCCCAGCGCCTCGGCAATATCGTGCTGACCCGGCGCATTGGCGTCATAAATGATCAATGGATGCATATTGCCGTCGCCTGCGTGAAAAACGTTGCCCACCAACAGCCCAAATTCGTCCGATAGCTCGCTAATGCGGCGCAGCACAAAGGGCAGTTGGCTGACCGGTATTGTGCCGTCTAGGCATATGTAGTCGCCCAGCTGTCCCATCGCGCCAAACGCAGATTTACGTCCCATCCAGATGCGCGCAGCCTCATCCGCCGACGCGCTTTCGCGCAGTTCCACAGGATCGTGGCGGCGCGCGATGTCCAGAATGATGGCGAGCTGCTCGTCGATCTCCGCAGGGCTACCCTCGACCTCGACGATCAACAATGCCTCACAATCGGGGTATCCGGCATTGGCGAACGCCTCGGTCGCGCGGATGCAGGGGCGATCCATGAACTCGATGGCGACGGGCAGAACACCCGCCTTGATAATGTCCGACACGCAAGCGCCCGCGACCTCACTGCTGTCATATCCAATCAGCACAGGGCGCGCTCCCTCGGGTTTCGGCAGAATGCGCAAGGTGGCCTCGGTCACGACACCCAGTTGCCCTTCCGAGCCGCAGATCAGGCCAAGCAGGTCCAGCCCGCCCGCATCCAGATGCGCGCCACCAATTTCAGTGACGGTGCCGTCCATCATCACTATTGTAACGCCCAAAAGATTGTTGGTCGTCACACCGTATTTCAGGCAATGGGCGCCACCCGAATTCATCGCGATATTGCCTGCGATGGCGCAAGCCAGTTGGCTGCTGGGGTCGGGTGCATAAAAAAATCCATGCTCCTCGACGGCGCCTGTCACGGCCAGATTGGTACGCCCTGCTTGGGTGCGGATGATGCGGCTGGCGTAGTCAACCTCCAGCACTTCGGTCATTCGCGCCACGCCCAATATCACGCAATCGGCGGTCGGTAGCGACCCTCCGGCCAGCGACGTGCCCGCGCCGCGCGGCACGACGGGCACGCCCATCGAGTGGCACAGCTTCAACGTGGCCGACACCTCATCAGTCGAACGCGGAAGGACTACCGCGAGCGGCGCGCAGCGATAGGCGGCCAGCGCGTCGCACTCATACACCCGCGTCTCGGCTGGGTCCGAGATGACCGTTCCGGGGGGCAAAGCTGCATTAAGGCGCGCGACGATGCGGTCTTTTCCAGCGACAATCGCGGCGTCGGGTATCGGCATGTCCATCGGCTATTCTCCTACAGGTTCACGCTATTGTGCGCACCAGATTAAGGCAAGAGACAGAAAACGGGGGCCCGTGCCCTGTCCGGACCCCCGCAGCACCTGTATAATATTTGAATGAAATCGATTCTCGCCCTCGCGTTCATCGCCCTGATGCCAATTGCCGCACTGGCCCAACCGCCCGTCGTGGCGGATGTGCAGATCACGCGTGACGACATGGGCTGGCAATTTTCGGTCACGGTCCGGCACGACGACACCGGATGGGATCACTACGCGGACCGGTGGGAGATTTTGGCCGAGGATGGCACCCTTCTCGCGACGCGCGCCCTGCCCCATCCTCATGTGGATGAGCAACCGCTCACCCGCAGCCTGCGGCAGGTCATGCTGCCGGATGGCACGCGGCGGGTCTACATCCGCGCGCATTGCTCATCCGGCGATCTGTCGGCGGTTTTGACGCCTGTCGAGATTCCGCTTTAGGCGATTTCGCAGCCTGTCCCAGCCACAGCTGGCCGTTTGTCACCTGCGCCCCTCGCGCAGCCATGCGCCCGTAATGAGCGCCGCGATCAGCGCCAGCACCAGCCACGCCGGCAATAGCGCCGTCTGCGTAACTGACCGCGTAACGTAAGCATCGCGCGGGGTGATGCCCAGCCATCCGCGCCCGGCGGCCGGGCGGCCCATGCGCACCTCGCGGATCGCCGGCACGCCGTCCGCAATAGCGCGAATACCACCATTCGCACCATCGATCAGCGGGGCCAACGTCGCAACATCCGCAATCGTCTGTTCGAACTCCAGCGGCGCGGCGGGGCCAAGGCCGATCACCGCACTCTTGTCGCCGCTCTGCAGCCGGTAAAGCCCAATTAAAGGGCCGTCATACAGCGCCTCAAAGCGGCCCGGCGAGACCACCACCAGCGGCAAAGTTACCTCGGACCCGTCAGGCGCGGTGACAACCACATCTCCCGGTGCATCGCCCAGCGTGCGGCGAATGATGCGCATGTTCTGGGCCGTCGCCTCGGCCCATAGCGCCTCCTCCTCCAGCTCCGGCTCTTTCATCATCCAATGGGCAAGGCGGCGCAATAACTCCAACTGGGGACCACCGCCCTCATAGCCGCGATTCCACAACCACGCATGATCGGACGCCAGCAGCGATACCCGGCCCTCGCCCACGCGGTTCAGCACCAGAAGCGGTTTATCTTCGGCACCCGACATCAGAACATCGCCAGCCGGTTCCTCGACCTCAATCTGGCGCAGCCAGCGGCCCCACGGGCCATCGTGCATCGCCTCCAGACCCGCCGTGACGGGATGGCGCGCGCCCAGATCAGTCATCTTGGGCCGATAGGCGCCACTGATGACCCGCGCGGTGGGACGCGCGGGCACGATCCCCTCTAGGGGCGAGCGATAGAGACTGTTGGCACCGGCAAAGTCCGGCCCAGCAGCGAAAAGGACGGCACCGCCCTTTTGAACGTAATCGGTGACGTTCTCCAGATAGAGTGCGGGCAGGATGCCGCGCCGTTTGTAGCGATCAAAGATGATCAAATCGAAATCGTCGATCTTTTCCAGAAATAGCTCGCGCGTTGGGAAGGCGATCAGACTCAGCTCATCAACCGGCACACCATCCTGCTTTTCCGGTGGGCGCAGAATGGTAAAGTGGACCAGATCGACAGAGCTGTCTGATTTCAGCAGGTTGCGCCATGTGCGCCCACCTGCATGCGGCTCGCCCGATACCAGCAAGACGCGCAGGCGGTCGCGCACTCCATTGATCTGCACCAGCGCGGTATTGTTGCGCGCAGTCAGTTCGCCCTCCGCCTCTGGCGTGACGAACTCCAGCACATTGCGCCCACCATGGGGCAATGCGAGGGGCAGCTTGATAGGTCCGCCTAAAGGCACAGTAAAGCGCTGCGGCCGCTCGCCATCAATCGAGATATCCAGCGGCACTTCGATGACGCCTGCGGGCGCCGCGCCACTATCCTCGATGCGCAGCGTCAGGATGATCTCTTCGTCCAGAATGGCAAACGCCGGCGCACCCTCAACGATCAGGCGGCGGTCCCAATCAGCCGCGCGGCCAGTATGCACAAGATGCAGTGGCGCCGGCAGGTCCGGTGCGCGGTCCAGATCATGAAGGCGCCCGTCACTAAGCAGAAACATACCGGCGATCCGTCCCTGCGGCTCGCTGGCGAGTGCATCGCCAAGGGCGGTCATGAGCTGGGTACCACTGTTATCGACGCCATCCTCAACCTTGATACGCCGCACCTCCATACCGCGGGCGGCCAGCCGTGCCTCCAGCATATCCGCCGCGCTGCCGGTCATATCGGCACGGTTCCCCAGCCACTGACTGGCGCTAGCATCCTCGACCAATATCGCGATATCGCTCAGGTTTTCGCGGTCCTCGCGGCTAAGACTTGGGTCCATCAGCGCGGCCAATATCACCGCCGCACCCATGCCGCGCAGCGCCCAGCCCGACAGGCCACGCAGCGCCGCAAGCGACAATGCCGCCAGCGCCATACCCGCCAGCGCCGCGATCAGCCAAATCGGTAGCGCCGGATCAAAGACTATTCCGTTCGTCATTGGCCCAACCTATCCAGCAGCGCAGGCACGTGAACCTGATCCGATTTGTAGCTTCCCGTCAGCACATGCATCACCAAATTAACGCCAAAGCGATACGCCATCTCACGCTGCCGCTCGCCCGCATAGCCGCGCCCGACCGGGTAGATCGCATTGCCGCGCTCGTCCACCGCCCAAGCTGCCGCCCAATCATTGCCGCCGATTACCACCGGCGTCACGCCATCATTGAGATTGCGAAACGGCATTCCCGGGGCGGCCTCGGCATCCTCGAGCGACGCCTCGACCCAGACGGGGCGGCCCGTATACCGCCCGGGGTAGTCCTGCAGCAAATAGAACGCCCGCGTCAGCACGTGATCCCTTGGAACAGGCTCCAGCGGGGGGATGTCCAGAGGCGCGGCGAGGCGTTGCAGCATCGCGCCATTGGGCGAGGCGGCGCCAAAGCCAGCAATATCGGCGTCGCGCGTGTCAAAGAGGATCATACCACCGCTACGCAGATACGTGTTCAACTTGGCATATGCTGCATCCGACGGGATGGGTTGCGTGGGCGTTATCGGCCAGTAGAGCAGCGGGAAAAATGCCAACTCGTCCGACTCCAGGTTGACAGCCTGAGGTACGGCAGGCTCTACCGTGGTGCGGAAAAAGAGGGTCTGGCCCAGCCCTTCCAGCCCTTCTGCCGCCATATCATCAAGTGCGGCGTCACCCGTTATGACATGCGCCAGCGTCACCTCATCGGCCAGCGCCTCAGGCGGGCGGTCCTGCGCATTCGACAGATCAGGCAACAGCAGGAGCGTGGCGAGGATGGCGGCGAGCGTGGCCCGCGCGCGCGCGGGCAGCAGGCGGCCCGACAATCCGAGGGAGGCAAGTATGTCGGCACTCAGCAGGATGATCGCCAGCGCCAGAAACAACCCGGCCAGCGGCGTTTCGGCCAACCGCTCCATATCAATGACCCGTGCGCTGGCGGGCCACGCGGCAGGCGTCAGGACATCGCCGCTTGCCATGACGTTGCGCGCGATGCGGCGATCCGCACCATCATAGATTCCTGGCCTCAGATCAGGGCCCAGCGGCGCAGCGATCAGACGCTCGCCGGGCACACCGGGCAGGGTATCACCGCTGCGCAGCACGCCGTAAGCGTCTAGCACTTCGGAGGGCTGCCACGTCGTGCCGGCCAGCTCGGCAAGGTCCGGCACCTCGCTGTTGCCCGATATCGCCAGCCGCTCCAACATCTGAACGAAGAGGCCCGAAAGCGGCAGACTACTCCATTCGGCGTTGGCTGTGACATGGAACAGCACCACCTGCCCCTGGCCCAGCCGCTTGCGAGTCACCAGAGGGGTGCCGTCGCTGAGCTGTGCGATTACGCGGTCCGCCAGCGTAGGATCCGGTTGCGCCATCACTTGCGCCGTAACAGTCACATCGTCTGGAATGGCGAGCCCGGCAAAGGGGCTGCCCTCGGCGAACGGCGCCAGAGATTTGGGCGCGCCCCAACTCATCGCGCCACCGATACTACGGCCCCCAGCGCGCAGGCGCACGGGCATCAGCGCATCCTCACTACTGCGCGACAGATCGCTGGCAGCAAGGCGCGGCCCAGCAAAGCGTAACAGCGTGCCCCCAGCCTCGGCCCAGTCCAGCAAGCCGGCCTGCTCAGATGCCGATAGACTCGCGACATCTGCAAGCACGATAGCGTTAGGATTGGCAGGCAATACGTCCATCAATGCGCCAGTCAGAATATCGGCGCTAGGGGCCAGCGCCCGGTCCAGATAATGCAGCGGCGACAGCAGCTCCAGCCCCTCTCGATCAGCGCGGCCAGCGATCAGCGCGACCTCGCGGCGGCCCAGATCATCGCCCACCATCACAGCGGCGCCCGCGTGGCCCTGCCCCGCGATCTCAAACCGGGTCAGGCGCGCGCGCAACTCGGACGGCAGCGTCAGCGCGCCGGTCGCCTCGCGCGCGCCCGCATCAAACTTCAACGGCAGTGTGGCCAGAACGCGCGGCGCGCCGCCCGGATCACGGCCATGCGCTAGCACGCTTACCTGCCGCGCCGCGCCGGGGACAAGGCGCTGTGCCGTCAGCTCTAGCGCGCCATCTGCCGCGCGCGGCGGCAGCAACGCTAGCAGAGGTGCGGCGCTCTGACGTATTGTCACATCGCCGCGCACATCAAGGGCGGCCAACAGCGTATCGCGGCCCTCGCGCGCCAGACCATCGGACAGCCACAGCGTGTCCAAGTCACCCTCGCCCAGCATGTTGGCGGCATCCACCATCATATCGGGCGCCGGCGCCCACGCGGCAGGCACAAGGCCTGCAAGGCGGCTGCGCCAAGCCTCAGCAGCCTGAAACACCGGCGGCTGAGGCGCGCTTAGCTGCAATATTGCGACCGTGCGACCATCACGCCCTGCCTCGGCCAGCACACCGTCTAGCAGAGCCCGCGCTGCGCGATCATCCCGCGCTGCGGCCCAGCTGGCGTCGAGCACGATCAAAAGGTTGGTATCGCCACGCGCCGCATCCTCGCCGCGCGGATTCAGCACCGGGCCAGCCAACGCGATAATGACGGCGGCAAGCGCCAGCATCCGCAGCAGCAGCAACCACCACGGCGTGCGATCCGCCGCACTATCCTCGTCACGCAGGCCAATCAGCAGCGAAACACCCGGGAATCGGCGCCGCACCGGCGCGGGTGGCACGGCGCGCAGCAATATCCAAAGCACCGGCAGCAAGGCCAGCGCGATCAGCAGCCACGGTGCGGCAAGCCCTATGACGCCAAAGGTCATCGCGCGCCCTCGCCCAGCGCACCATAGAGCCACATCAGCGCGACCTGCGGGTTGGCATCGGTGTGATGCCAAGCATAGTCCCATCCCGTCGCTCGGCACAACTCGCGCAAGCCATCCTTGCGCGCGGCCAGCCGTTCCAGATACCGGGCACGCAGATCGCCGGCCTTGAGCGTCTCATGCGACAATGTGCCACCAATAGAGTCGAATATTGCGCGGCCACGATAGGGAAACACCTCCTCCGCCGGGTCCAGCACCTGAAGCAACGCCCCCCGCACGCCACGATCCGCAGCACCGGTCAGCGCAGCGCGCACCGGATCGAAATCGCCCAGAAAATCTGACACAAACAGCGCTCGCACCTGCGGTGGAAGCCCCCGTGCGTCCGGCGCGGCATAGTCAACGCCCTCTCGGGTTTGGCCCAGCATGGACGCCAGCCGCGCAATCTGCGCGGCGCCGCGACGCGGCGGCAGGGCGTGACCTGTCAGGCCGATCCGCTCTCCGGCCCGGTCCAGCACGATTGCGGCGGCCAGCGCCAAGAGCTGCGCACGATCGGCCTTTTCGGGTAGATTTTTATCGCTGGAGAATTGCATCGAGGCTGCACCATCGACCCAGAGCATCACCGTCTGCGCGACCTGCCACTCGCGTTCGCGCACGAACTCCGCATCACTGCGGGCCGAGCGGCGCCAATCGACCTGGCGACGCTGATCACCCTCTTGCACCGGGCGGTATTGCCAGAAATCATCGCCAAGCCCCGCACGGCGCCGCCCGTGCTGGCCCAGCAGCACAGCGCCCGCCAGCCGATCCGCCCGCGCCAATAGCGGAGGCAAGCGCGCGGCCTCAGCCTCGGCTCGCGTTCGCAGGTCGGCGCGCGAGCCCGCGGAAATGGCGGAGGCTTGGCTCACGCAGCGGCGGCCTTGGTATGGCCCAGATCGGTCAAAGTATCGGCAATCAGCGCCGCAAGGCTATCGCCCCGCGCCCGCGCCGCAAAATTGAGCGCCATACGGTGAATCAGCACAGGCTGCGCCATGTCGGCCACATCCTCGGCATTGGGCGCCAGCCTGCCTTGCAAGAGCGCGCGGGCGCGAACCATCAACATCAGGGCCTGCGCGGCGCGCGGCCCCGGGCCCCATGCGACGCTGTCCTGCATACGGGCAGACGCGCCCGGCTGCTCCGGCCGGAAGGCGCGTACAAGGTCGAGGATCATGTCCAACACCCCCTCGCCCACCGGCATCCGGCGCAGCAAAGTTTGCGCGGCGATCAGTTCGGCTGCGCTGAACACCGCCTGCGCCTCGGCCTCTTCGGCGCCGGTCGTGGCCAGCAGGATGTCTCGCTCGGCGCTGCGGTTCGGATAGGGCACATCGATCTGCACCAGAAAGCGGTCCAACTGCGCCTCGGGCAGAGGATAGGTACCCTCCTGCTCAATGGGATTCTGCGTCGCCAGCACGTGGAACGGCGCGCCAAGTGGGCGGTTTTCGCCTGCAACCGTCACCTGTCGCTCCTGCATGGCCTGCAACAGGGCCGATTGCGTGCGCGGGCTGGCGCGATTAATCTCGTCTGCCATCAAGAGTTGGCAAAAGATCGGGCCGGGAATAAACTTGAACGCGCGGGTACCATCAGCCCCAGTCTCAAGCACTTCGCTGCCTAGAATATCAGCTGGCATCAGATCAGGCGTGAATTGCACGCGCCCCGCATTCAGCCCCATTACGGTGCCAAGCGTATCGACCAGCCGCGTCTTGCCCAACCCCGGCAGCCCCACCAACAGGCCGTGCCCACCGCTTAGCAGCGCGGCGAGGGACAGATCAACAACTCGCTCCTGCCCGATGAACCGGCGGGCGACTTGCGCGCGCGCCTCTGCCAGCCGCGATTGCAGCGCATCAATGTCGGCAACCAGATCGGCACTTTCGGTCATGGAAATTCTCCAGGTTAGGCTATATCGATACCTAGAGTGTATAGCGCATGACAAAAATGGCAAAAGCAATGAGTGACAGACCGATCACGACCCCGTCAGACGGACAGGCGGACAGCCAGACAAATACGATGGCGGACGCTCCTATACCGGCCCCCTCTGCCGAGGGCATCGCTGCTTCGGTCACAGCCGCGACTAAGGGTCGCGGCCTGCCTCCGGTGCATGACTGGAATCCGCCCTTCTGCGGCGATCTGGACATGCGCATCGCGCGAGACGGCACGTGGTTCTACCAAGGCACGCCGATAGGTCGGCAGGGCTTGGTGCGGCTCTTCTCGACTATATTACGGCGCGATGGAGAAAAGTATTTCCTCGTCACGCCAGTTGAGATGGTGGGGATCACCGTTGATGACGCGCCCTTCGTCGCCGTTGATTTCGACGTCACCGGCGGCGGGCAGGATCAACGCATCAGCCTTCACACCAACGTGGACGATGCCGTGACCGCCAGCGCAAAGGCGCCGATTCGGGTGGATCGCGATCCCGAGACAGGCGAACCGTCACCCTATGTCCTGATCCGCCACAATCTGGAGGCACTGATAGACCGTAAATCCTTCTACCGCCTCGTAGATATCGGTGTGCATCATGATGGATGGTTCGGCCTCTGGTCCGCCGGCGCGTTTTTTGGCCTGATACCGTCAACCGAATTGCCCGACTGAAAAGCAGGCCCAGATTCGCAGCGAATCTGTCAGTACTGTTCCGCGAGCATCCCTTGCTCGAACGGTTTGCGGCATCCAAGGCCGCAGGCTTCAATCCAGTCGAACTGCTCTTTTCGTATGACGCAAACAGCGCCTCCCTGTGCCGCATCCTCCCCCAGGCAGGCCAGCAAATGGTGCAAATCGACACGCCGCCTCCCGACTGGGCGGGCAAGGGTCGCTTCTTTGCCGCAATTCCCGGCGGCGCAGTGCGGTTTCAACGCCATTTTAAACGCGCCCTGCCCTATGCATAGGCGCTAAACGTTCAGTACATCCACATCATGGCAGGTGTGACCAATGGCCCGGAGGCGCGCAAGACATGTGCAGAAAATCTCCACTGGGCAGCGGCCCATGCGCCCGATCAGATTCTGACGACCGAGCCGATCAACAGGTGCGAAATTCCCGGCTCTTTCCTGAACGATTTCGATTTTGCCGCAGGAATGCTACACGTCGCCGCCGCCCCCAACCTCGCACTGCAATTCGAGGCCTATCATGTCCACCGCATCACCGACGATATGATGGCGGCGTGGTCCGCTCACGGCCACCGCGCCGCGCAGATGCACATTGGCGCCGCCGAAGACCGTCATAAACCAGGCATAAGCGCCATCGACGACGCCGCCTTCTTCGCGAGGCTGGACGCCGATAGCTACACCGGCGTCGTCGCAGGCTAATATATTCCCGCAGCCCGCACCGCAGATGGGCTGAACTGAGCCGGACCCTAAGCCATTTCCTGCGCCATCTGGCGCTATGCATCCTTCCATGTTGGACCTATCGCCAAACGCGCTGCCGGGGTGGTATGATACACAGCAATTACCCTGCCCCACCACGCCGGCGCGACCCGGCCCCGACGGAGAACACCTCATGGACGGCAAGTTTCTGGACAACGATATCGAAAAGGTCGTCGCAGCCGACCGCGCCCATGTGTGGCACCACCTCAGCCAGCATAAACCCTACGAGACGTCTGATCCTCGCATCATCGTCGAGGGCAAGGGGATGCGCGTCTGGGACCAGAACGGCAAGGAGCATCTGGACGGCGTGTCGGGCGGCGTCTGGACCGTCAATGTTGGTTATGGCCGCGAGCGGATCGCCAACGCCGTACGCGACCAATTGATCAAGCTGAACTATTTTGCAGGCTCGGCCGGTTCGATCCCCGGCGCAATGTTCTCCGAGCGGATCATCTCCAAAATGCCGGGCCTCAGCCGCATATACTACACAAACTCCGGCTCCGAAGCGAATGAGAAGGCGTTCAAAATGGTCCGCCAGATCGCGCACAAGCTCTATGGCGGCAAGAAGCACAAGATACTCTACCGCGAACGTGACTACCACGGCACCACCATCGGCTGCCTCTCGGCCGGCGGCCAGGAAGAGCGTAACGCACAATACGGCCCCTACACACCCGGCTTCGTTTCCGTCCCCCATTGCCTCGAGTACCGCGCGCACCAGCAAGGCTGGGGCGATCTCAGCGGCGAGGCTTACGGGCTGGCCGCCGCGAACGCCATCGAAGAGGTCATCCTGCGGGAAGGCCCCGATACCGTTGGCGCCATCTGCCTCGAGCCTGTCACGGCAGGCGGCGGCGTCATCGTGCCGCCCGAAGGTTACTGGCCCCGCGTGCAGGAAATTTGCCGCAAATACGACGTCTTGCTGCATATCGACGAAGTCGTCTGCGGCCTCGGGCGCACCGGCACGTGGTTCGGCTATCAGAACTACGGCGTTGAGCCTGACTTCGTCACGATGGCTAAGGGCGTCGCCTCGGGCTATGCCGCCATCGCGTGCTGCGCCACGTCCGAGCGGGTCTTCGACATGTTCAAGGACGACGCATCTGATCCGATGAACTACTTCCGCGACATCTCCACCTTCGGCGGCTGCACGGCCGGCCCAGCGGCGGCGCTAGAGAATATGAACATCATCGAAGAAGAGGACCTGCTTGAGAACACCCTGAAAATGGGCGACTACATGCTGGATCAACTTCACGCCCTCAAGGACAAGCATAAAGTCATCGGAGACGTGCGCGGCAAGGGTCTCTTCCTCGGGGCCGAGCTGGTTACAGACCGCACCACCAAGGAGCCAATGGACGAGAAGAAAGTCGCCGCCGTGACTGGCGATTGCATGGCCCAAGGCGTCATCATCGGCATGACCAATCGCTCGATCCCCGGCTTCAACAACACGCTATGCTATTCGCCGGCACTGATCGCCACCAAAGACGACATCGACCAGATCATCTCGGCTACCGACGCGGCGCTGACACGCGTCTTCGGCTAAACAACAGACGGTTCCGCCGCGCCATCCAAGCGCGGCGGATGCCACCTCAACCGCGCAGTCAGAATTTCATCTTGACCCGAAATACTCCTGCCGGAGGCATCCCGCACCGGGCAGGATTCGTAGCGCCGGGTAACGCGCGTCGCATTTGTACCGGACCCAGTCCCGAGGCCCGTACGGGCCAAGACATAACCAGATGCGCCATTGCGCATTCCACCTAGCTCGATGGATCAGACCTTCGACGGATCCCAGGCGGCCAGAACCTTGGAGTTATCGTCGCTGTCATACTCATAGAGGACTTCTTCGGTGACGCCCGGCAGCGCGCCAAACTCCTCGGCCAGCGCCTTCGGAAACCAAGTCTGTCCGATCTGGCCAGGGAATATCTCGGCCAGAATGCTCGCTGTGCTGCGTGTGCATTGCGCTTGCGGCACGGCGCCATAAGACTTGGCCAGTTGTAACGCCTTCTCGGCCTGCGCAGGTGTCACATCCAGCTGTTGGATCTTGACGTGGAACGTCTTACGCGCATGAAATCGCGTGTAAACGTCAGAAATGCTAGGCGTCACACCATAGATCAGGTCGTTGCGCTCGGGGATTGTTTCGTGCTTGAACGATCCAGCAGGATCCCAGATCACCCGCTGCGAGCCGTTTATCATCAGCGATGTATGCGCGCCCGATCCCGAATTGTTGTTCAGCATGGTCAACAGCGTCAGACGCGGCGGTCCGTCGTGGCGGTAGGCAACGCGCGCGACATCCTCGTCTGTCGCCCAGACGCTAGGAGGGGCCGCGCAGCCTGCAAGCGCCAGAATGGCGCAAATGCCCATGATCGCAAAGCGCATCAAATCGCTCCCCTTGGGCGCCGCAAAACTGCCGATCAGCCGTTGACCAACGCCATAAAGATCAGGACACATACGGCAAAGATTGCCGTTCGCGTCGACCATTTAATGAACGCGTCGAAGGTCTTTTCCTGTTCCTTCGTGTCCATCTCGCCATGTTTATTCTCTGCCATGTAAAATCTCGTCCTCTTCGTGCCGTATTCCCCAGTTAATTACTGTATCCGCTAACCGCTGTCACGCTCAAAGCGGTCCGCGCGCGGCCTCGTTCCCGTGGTGGCGCTCAGCCCTTTTCCAGATCGGCCGCCAGCTGAAACCCGATTCTCTCGGGCTCGGCCTGCGCGCGCGGTTTGGGCACGGCGCGCAGAATGACACTCAACTGGCTAACATGCTGCACCAGCTGCGTCTTGCTGCCTGCCGCATCCCTGCCATAGAACGTGACGATGTCAGGATCGAAATATCCCATCCCCTCGATTTTAAGCACGCCCGCATCGCCCCCAACAAAGCCCATTGCGACTTCATGTTCGTTATCCAGCGTCTTTTCAAAGTTCTGGATATAAAGGATCAGACGCTCATAAGCCCATTCGGCGGCGCTCTTTTTCTCGACCGGCTTGGCCTTGACGCGCCCGGGCGCATTCGCTGCAGGGCTAACTTGTCCCTTACCGGTATGCACCTCGTGGCAGCGCGGCAGGACGTCCGCCTCGGCGGCCTCGGCTGTCGTCATGATCCCATCGCTCAACGGCTGTCTCCCATACTCGCGTCTTGGCGTTGCCACAGCCACGCACCATCATCGCGGTGGCGGCGCGTCACACATCCCAGCTTATGCAAGTGGTTCAAATGCGCAACCGCTTCAACCAAAGCGAGGCCATATGTCCCAGCGTCGATCCGGCGCTTGAACAATGGTGCAAAACACTCCGCCGCCGTGCGCGGCACGTCCAGATGCGCCTCCAGCCGTTTCAGCGCCCCATGATGATTCTCGATCAGTTGCCGCATCCGCAGCGGCAACCCGGTAAAGGGCAGCTTGTGACCGCCCAGCACCAGATGATCGGGCCGCGCATGGCCTGCCAGTTGGCCGCATGCCTCCAGCCAGTCGGCGACGGGGTCTGCCGCTGGTTCCGTAGGATAAACGCCTAGGTTGGGGCTGATCGATGGCAGGATCTGATCGCCCGCGATCACAAGATTGCAATCCCGGCTCCACAACGTCAGATGTTCAGGCGCATGGCCATTGCCGACGCGGACATCCCAGATACGGCCCGCCGCCTCGATGCTATCGCCCTCCTGAACGCGCGTATATCCCACCGGCAGCGGCGCACAGCTATCGGCAAAATTATAGGGCCGCGCCTCTTTGCGCTCCGCATAAATCTGGGGATCCATCCCAGCTGTGCGCCAGTAGGCCAACGCCTGAGGCGTCGGCCGCTCTTCCACGTCAAGGATCAGCATACGCGCCATCAACCAAGCGGTGCGCGTCGTGATCAGCTCGGCGTCAAACCGCTCCATCAACCAACCCGCCATGCCGACATGATCAGGATGGTGGTGTGTCAGGATCACGCGCACCACCGGGCGTCCCTCCAGTGGTCCGGCCAGCAGCGCCTCCCATATTGCGGTACTGCGGCGCGACTGGATACCGGTATCAACGATAGTCCAGCCGTCTGCATCCTCGAGCGCATAAACATTAACGTGATCCAGCACCATCGGCAGCGGCAGGCGCATCCACAGAACGCCAGGGGCGATCTGCGTCGCGGCCCCCTCGGCGGGCGGGTCAGGCCACGGGTATCTTATGCCGGGATCGTCTCGGTCAGGCGTGTGGCGCGTCATCGGCTCTCCTTGGCAATCGGGTGGGCGCGCGGTAGTCAAGACCCACGCCTTAAGACTAGCTCCTTCGCGCATAGGATCCCAGCACCGATGCAGACCCGCATTCTCGCCCCTGACGCATCCGGCATCATTGATGCCGCCCGGTTTATCGCCGAGGGTCAGCTGGTCGCTATCCCGACCGAGACGGTCTACGGACTTGCCGGCGACGCGCGCTCCGCCGTCGCCGTCGCCCGCATTTTCGAGGCCAAGGGCAGGCCCAGCTTCAATCCCCTGATCGTGCATGTGCCAGATAGCGCCGCGGCCCAAAGTTACGGCGTCTGGTCCGACATGGCAGAGTGCCTCGCCAACGCGTTCTGGCCCGGCCCTTTAACGCTGGTTTTACCGCTGCGCCCCACGTCCGGGTTGCCCGCGCTCGTCACCGCCGGACAAACCAGCGTCGCGCTCCGCGTGCCGGCGCACCCCTTAGCGCAAGCGCTGCTGCGCGCCAGTGGCGCACCTCTTGCCGCACCGTCGGCCAATCTGTCCGGCCGGATCAGCCCAACACGGCACCAGCATGTGATTGATGGTCTGGGCGGCCGCATCGCCGCTGTTCTGAACGGCGGCCCCTGCGAGGTCGGCGTCGAGTCGACCATCATCGGGCTGGTGGATATGCCAATCCTTTTGCGCCCCGGCGGCCTGCCCATCGAGGCAATTGAAGCCGCCCTCGGCGCGCCCATCGCTCGGCGCGGCGAGGACGGCGCGGTCACTGCGCCAGGTCAGATGGCATCGCATTACGCGCCCACAGCTACCATGCGCCTGAACGCCAGCACAGTGCGCGCAGGGGAGGTTATGCTCGGCTTTGGCGGAACGCCAGATGCCGCGCTGGACCTGTCCCTCTCCGGGGATCTGGTAGAAGCGGCAGCAGCCCTTTTCGACCATCTTCATAAACTGGATGCTGCTGGCGTGGGCGCCATAGCCGTCGCCCCAGTGCCCAGTTACGGCTTGGGCCGCGCAATCAACGACAGGCTGCGGCGTGCGGCGGCGCCAAAAGGCGCCTAACCTACGCTAGTCCAGCTCTCGCGCTTCGCTGACCAATAGAATGGGAATCCCTGCCCGAATGGGAAAGGCCAGCCCCGCCGTGCGGCTGATCAATTCGCCAGAATCGACGCCATATTCAAGCCGCCTATGGCTATGCGGGCAGACCAAAGCCTCCAGCATGCGGCGGTCAAATTCAGGCACGCGCACCTCATCCGTCACTGCATCATTCCCTCGCCATCGCCACTCCGCATCGCAAATTCAATCAAAGTGAGCAGCGTCTCGCGCCGTGTGCTGAGCGAGGGCGCCTCAAGCAACGCCTGCTTGTCCTCTGGCTCAAACCCAAGCAACATCGACAGTGAGTTTATCAGCAACTCGTCGTCAGCTTCTTTGAGGCTTTCCCAATCGGTCTGCAAATCTTCAGCATCGAAGTACTTCGCAAGGGTGCCCAAGAACGCCTCGCGGTCGAAGGCGGCATCGGCCTCCTCTGGGCCTTGGTCGCGCTCGAACCCGGTCCACGACACGCGCGCGCGTCGATAGGGGGGGAAACCCTCAACCTCCTCGAGCAGACGAAAGCGAGAAAAACCCGCCAGCGTGACCATGTAGCGCCCATCCTCATTTTCTGAGAATTGGGTAATGCGGCCGGCGCAGCCGATTGTATGCAGGCCCGGGCCTGCCCGGCCTGGCACCTTGTTGGGCTGGATCATCCCGATGAGCCGGCCTGGCGTTTTGAGAGCATCATCGAACATCGCCAGGTAGCGAGGCTCGAACAAATGCAGCGGTAACCGCGAGCGGGGCAGCAAAAGCACACCCGGCAGCGGAAAGATCGGAACAATGTCCGGAAGATCTGAGCTTTTCGTCATGCCGAGGTATCTAGTCCTAAGCGGTCGCCCGACAACACCTCCATGATCGAGCAGGGCATAACCTTACGCAAATATCAAAGAGCTAAGCTTGCGCCGCCCGTTCAGCACCACTGGGTCGTTCGGCTTGAGCGCATCGAATACGGTAAAGAGTTGCGCTTTGGTCGCACCCTCATTCCATTCGGCGTCGCGGCGGAACAGCTCCAGCAGATGGTCGACCGCCTCAGCGCTGCGGCCGTTTGCAGCCAGGGCAACGGCGAGATCATAGCGCGCCTGATGGTTCGCCGGTTCGGCTTCAACGGCCGCCTCCAGCTCGCCCACTGGGCCTGCATCGGCGCCTTGGCGCGCCAACACCAGCTGCGCGTGGGCGGCTTCGATTTCGGGCGCGCTGCCAATTTCAGCGGGCGCGCCGTTCAACACAGCCTCGGCCTGCTCCAACTCGCCCAGTGCGATATGCGCGCGCGCCATGCCACCGAATGCGGCGGCGTTCGTAGGGTCCTCGGCGGCGATAGCGGCAAAGGTCTGCTGCGCGCCAACCGCGTCGCCTTCGTCCAGCATTTCGTCGGCGGCGATGATGGCATCGGCCAGCCCATTGTCCTCTTCGCCGTCACTGCCTGCGGTGGCGATGGTCCGCGCAATAAAATCGTTCAGCTCCGAGCCAGAGACGTTGCCCTGAAACCCGTCGATCGGCTGACCCTTCCAGAACGCATAGACCGTTGGGATGGACTGCACGCGTAACTGGCCAGCGATGCCCTGATTTTCATCAACATTTACCTTGGCCATACGCACGGCGCCGCCCGCCTTGGTCACGGCAGCCTCCAGCGCGGGGCCCAGCGTCTTGCAAGGGCCACACCACGGCGCCCAGAAATCAACGATAACCGGCACGGTTTGTGACATCTCGACGACTTCGGCCAAAAAATCGGCTTCGGACACGTCTTTGATCAGGTCAGTTGCTGGGGCGGTGCCACCAAGTTCTATCATATCATCTTACCTCGCTAAATTGCGCTCTGCTGACCTAAATGGCCCGCCGCGCGCCACCTTGCAAGGGCTAGCCCCGCCTCAAGCCACTGGCCGGCCCTTTCATTGTTCCAGGAAATACTCCGGGGGGTCCGGGGGGCGCCGCTCCCCGGCGCCGCCTCACAAATCGAAGGTCGCGAAGACGGGCGCATGATCGCTGGGCTTCTCCCACCCGCGCGCGGCCCGCAGGACGCGGCTGGAATGGGCGGCGGCCGCGATGTCGCCCGTGGCCCAGACATGGTCCAGCCTACGTCCTTTGTCGGCGGCATCCCAATCCTTGGCACGGTAGGACCACCAGCTATAAAGCTGCCCCTCAGGAATATCGGCGCGCGTGACGTCGCGCCAGTCGCCGGCCTCCATCGCATTTTCCAGATGCTCCACTTCGGTGGGCGTGTGGCTAACCACCTTCAGGAGTTGCTTGTGGCCCCAGACATCGTCCTCGCGCGGGGCGATGTTCAAATCACCCACCAAAATGGCACGGTCCGGGCGGCTTTCGCGGCACCAGTCGCGCATATCGGTCAGGTAATCTAGCTTCTGACCAAACTTGTCGTTCACTGTCCGGTCGGCAACGTCACCGCCTGCGGGAACGTAGAAGTTATGGATCGTCACACCATTCTCCAGCTGCCCTGCGACATGGCGCGCGTGGCCCAGCGCGGCAAAATCGTGACCCCCTACATCCACCATCAGCAGCTTCGACAAAATGGCGACGCCATTATATCCCTTTTGACCGCGAGCGACCATGTGGGTATAGCCAAGCGCTGCAAAATCCTCGAACGGGATCTTGTCGGCCGGGCTTTTGCACTCTTGCAGGCACAATATATCTGGCGCTTCTTCGGACAGCAGCTTGCAGACCAGCGGTGCGCGCAATCGGACCGAATTGATGTTCCAGGTGGCAAGGGTAAAGGGCATGTCGGGCGTCTCCGTCGGCTGGGGCCTTCCCCTCAGCCTAGCAGAGCGGCCGGGCGCGGGCCAGTGTCATCTACCACCGTCCCGCGCCACGTCGTCCGCTTCCCTAGCCCTCTTCTCGGGGGGCCAGTGCATAATCGGTCGCAAACAGCATCTTGAACTGCTGCTTGCGCTTCTTCCAGTTCAGGTGGAACAAAGGATCCGGCACGCGCCAACTCGGCCCATAGCAATGCGCCAGAAACGCCTCTGAATCGGCAGGAAACATCAGCGGGTCTTGGCCAAAACTGATCAGGGGCACGATATCGCCGTCATCCATATCACCCGCAGCGTAGGGAAAGACACTGAACTTGCTCTCATGGGTCCAGGCGGGGAAAAGATCGATTTCGAAATCCATATCCGACTTGAACTTGTAGACCGGGCGGTTGGTCACGCGGCTCTCTTCGGTCAGCAAGTTGCGCAGGTCCAGCTCCAGCTTGACCTCGCGCCACATCGGGCCGACCTCCTCCGGCGTGCATTCACCCAGCATCACGGCCACATCGATATCATCGTCATGTTCGATCAACTTACCATTGCGAACATGTCCCAGCAGAGCGCCGGCGTATAAGAAAAAGGGAAGGCCCACATCCGCAAGCGGCGCAAGGGTCTGGCCCATCCGATTATAAATCTCTTCAGAGTCGAGGTTTTTGAACGGCGTCGTATACCCATGCGGCGTCAGCGAGACCGGGTGGAGGTAATCGGTAATCAGGCCACGCAGCCAGTCCAGCCGCGCCTCATCGCCCCGCGCAATCAACGCGGCGCCCACTTGCGTCAGATTGCCATATGTCCGCGCCGGCATCATCTGGCCCATGCAGTTAAGCAGGATCAGCGCTTCCTTGAACTCAATATCCCAAGTGGGGTCGTAGAGCGACATAAGCTTCTTGCGCATCTTGCGTGGCCGCCAGACCCGCTTATGGTTCGTCGCATGATCGACAATCTCAGCGCACATAACGTCGAATTCCAGCTTCATCGGGTTTCCACCATCCATCGATCAGCCCCCCACACGAATACAAAAAGCGGGCTGATATTGGCCGCGTACAGACGCGGGGCTGGCGCGCCGCGCGCGTGACATAAGGTGGTGCATTTAATTACCCTGACTATTTCAACTGCTCAATATGCGGCGCGCCATCGTTTTCGAAGGTCACACATGTCGGCGGAGTTTGCCCCGTCTCACCTGCACAACTGGATCGCGACCAGTCTTTTATCTCCGCAAATCTGGCCGTAGCCACAGCATGCGTCAAGCGCGCAGACGCGAGCTGCGCATAACCGCAGTGCCGCGTTGCAGTCAGGTCACGCTACCAAGCCGTAGCGTCGTGCCAAAAAAAAGGCCCCGGAAAATGCCGGGGCCAGTCCAACAGGGAGGTGCATATACGTACCGGATATGCGGCCGGGATCGTGCTGTGCTACAGCCCTCTGAAACATGAAATGCACCGTGACGCGGGGCTTTCCACATTCTTCGCGCACATGAGCGAAAACTTGCCTAGGATAGAAGGCGGTAGCCACCACTTTCGGTAACCAAAAGGCGCGCGTTCGACGGGTCAGGCTCGATTTTTTGGCGCAGCCGATAGATATGCGTCTCAAGCGTGTGGGTCGTCACGCCAGCATTATACCCCCACACCTCGTGCAACAATACATCGCGCGCCACCACGCCATCCGTCGAGCGATAGAGAAACTTCAGAATGTTGGTTTCTTTCTCGGTCAGCCTTACTTTGCGCCCGCCCTCGTCAACCAAAATCTTCAGCGCGGGCTTGAAGCTGTATGGCCCCAGTTGGAACACCGCATCTTCGGACTGCTCGTGCTGGCGCAGTTGCGCGCGGATACGCGCCAACAGCACCGGAAACTTGAACGGCTTGGTCACGTAATCATTCGCGCCTGCATCAAGCCCCAGAATGGTATCTGCATCGCCATCATGGCCAGTCAGCATCAGGATCGGGCTCTTCACCCCCTGCTTGCGCATCAGGCGGCACAACTCGCGCCCATCCGTGTCGGGCAGACCGACGTCTAGAATGATCAGATCATAATTGGCATCGCGCGCGCGGGTCATCGCCTCGGCCCCGGTACCTGCCTCGAAGACGTCGAAATCCTCGGTCATCACCAGTTGCTCGCCCAGCGCCTCGCGCAGATCCTCGTCATCATCGACGAGCAGGATTTTTTTGAGCTGTGCCATTGGGTGTCCCTTTCGTTTTGCATTATATCCTAAATGCATCCCTATTCCGCTACGGCAAGGAATGCGTCAACCGTTCACGGCCAAGTGTAGCACACGCAGCATATGTTTCATTTCGCAGCAAAAGAGACTAAATCAGTGAAACGTAATGAAAGCCCGATAGCGATGAGCCTGAGACCCGACATTACCCACCTACTGGCCCGCGTCCGCGCCGATCTGGCGATGGGTTTGCCCGCCGCGCTGACCAGCGCAGGCGGCGGCGCGCTGATCGCCGCAGCCGAAACGCTGAAGGCGCCACATCTGGCAGCCTTACGCAGTATCGCGAACGATGCCAAAGCGCCGCTTGCGCTGGCAGTGACTGCCCGCCGTGCCGAAACGCTGAAGGCGCACCCCTATGACGGTGATCTGGCGCGCATTGCCCTGCCAGCGGACGCTGGCCTTGCATGGATCCGCGCCGTTGCCAGCCCCGAAAACGATCTGGCGCACCCGATGAAGGGGCCGTTTCAGGCGATGCGCGGCCAGACCGGGCATGCCGAGGACGTCAGCCTGCACCGGCTGGCCCTATCACTCGCAAAGGCCGCCCGCCTCTTGCCTGCCATGCTCGTTCTGCCGCTGCCAGATGCCGCCACGCACGCCGCTGCCGCCAACTTGACGGTGATCCCGGTCGAGGCGGCAGAAGCCGCAATGCGCCTCGCCAGCCCGCCCAACGCCGTGGCCTCTGCCCGCGTGCCAATGGCGGTCAGCGCGGCAGGCCGCGTCCACGTCTTCCGCCCCGAGGATGGAAGCGAAGAGCATTACGCAATCGAAATCGGCAGCCCTGCCCGTAGCGAGCCAGTACTGGCACGGCTGCACTCAGCCTGCTTCACCGGCGACGTCTTGGGTAGCCTGAAATGCGACTGCGGTCCGCAACTGCGCGCAGCAATGGCACAGATGGGCGCCGAGGGCACAGGCGTGCTCCTTTACCTCAACCAAGAGGGGCGCGGTATCGGCTTGGCTAACAAGATGCGCGCCTACGCGCTTCAGGATCAGGGCTTCGACACGGTAGAGGCAAACCACAGACTTGGGTTTGAGGATGATGAGCGCGATTTTCGCATTGGCGCCGGTATCCTGCGCAAGATGGGCTTTGGCGCGGTGCGCCTGATGACCAACAACCCCGCCAAAATCGACATGATGCAGCGCAGCGGCATCGACGTGATCAAGCGCGTGCCCTTGATCGTGGGACAAACCGCCCAAAACGCAGATTATTTGGCAACCAAGGCGCGAAAATCAGGCCATTTGCTCTAGCAGCAGATGCGGCGCTATCGATATTTATGACCAAGAAAAAACACTGGTGCTCTTTCTTGGGTTTAAATATCCAAATTCCAACGGCGCTGCTGCCGCAGGCGTGCTCAACAATAGCGCTGAACGAACGTCCACGGCGCGGCACATGGCGACCAGATCTGACGCATGTTCGGGCGAACTTGTGGCTGACTGCGCCGCTGACGCAACCCGGACCATCGCCGACGATCGCGCTCGCATACTCTGCCGGATCGAGGTCGGTCAGCAGCGTCTCAGCGTCCAGCCGGATACGGGTACGCACGCGCCGCCTCAAGCCAAATTTTGTCCAGAAACGCGGCAAATTCAGCGTCCGAAGTATCCCACTCAGAACGCAACTGCAGGATCAGGAAGCGGTTTAGTGTGCAGTGGCCCAGTTGGCCCCCTGCCCTGCATCGACCGTCAGCGGCACCGACAGTTTGACCACTGGTTCGGCGGCGGTCTCCATCACAGTGCGGGCGGCTTCGATGACGTCATCAACCGCTCCAGCGTCGACCTCGAACAAGAGTTCGTCATGCACCTGAAGCAGCATCTTGCACGGCAGGTTCGCTATTGCTTCCGGCATCCGGATCATAGCGCGGCGGATAACGTCAGCGGCGGTGCCCTGGATCGGCGCATTGATCGCAGCGCGCTTGGCAAATCCGGCACGCGGGCCGCCAGCACTGATTTCCGGCGTGTGAATCTTTCGACCGAACAGCGTCTCGACATATCCATGCGTCTTGGCGAACTCCACGGTGTTGTCCATATAGGCACGAATGCCGGGAAAGCGCTCAAAATACCGGTCGATGAAGCCCTGCGCCTCGCTCCGCGGAATACGCAAATTACGGCCCAGGCCAAAGCCGGAAATACCGTAGATCACGCCAAAATTGATCGCCTTTGCCTGCCGTCGGATATCGGGGGTCATATCCTCCATCGCAACGCCAAACATCTCGCTGGCAGTCATCGCATGGATATCCTGGCCATCGCGAAACGCCTGTTTCAGCGCGTCGATCCCAGCCACATGCGCGAGGATGCGCAACTCGATCTGGCTGTAATCGAGGCTGACCAGTACACGGCCCTCAGGCGCGACAAAAGCTTCGCGAATTCGCCGCCCTTCCTCACTGCGCACGGGAATGTTCTGCAGGTTTGGATCGCTTGATGCCAGCCGCCCAGTATTTGCACCGGCCTGCATGTAGGAGGTATGCACGCGGCCCGTATCAGGGTCGATATGATCCTGCAGCGCGTCAGTGTAGGTCGACTTCAGCTTGGATATCTGGCGCCAATCCAGCACGCGGGCGGGTAGCGCATGTTCTGTGGCCATATCCTCCAGCACGTCGGCTCCGGTGGCATACGCGCCCGTCTTACCTCGCTTGCCGCCCTCTAGGGACATCTCGTCGAAAAGGATTTCACCCAGCTGCTTGGGGCTGCCCACGTTGAATTTGCGCCCCGCCAACTGGTGAATCTCCTCCTCAAGCGCCGTCATTTTCTGTGCAAACGCGCCCGACATGCGGCTCAGGACGTTGCGATCCACCAAAATCCCGTTGCGCTCCATATGCGCCAGCACCGGCACGAGGGGACGCTCCAGTGTCTCGTAAACGCGGCTAACTTGCGCCCGGTACAACTGCGGCTTGAGCAAGGTCCAGAGACGCAACGTGATATCCGCGTCCTCGGCGGCGTATTTCACGGCATCATCCACCGGCACACGGTCAAAAGTGATTGCCGATTTCCCACCACCCAGCAGCGACTTGATCGGGATGGGCTTGTGGTTCAGATACCGCTCGCTTAGCGTGTCCATCCCGTGGCCATGCAGACCGGCGTGCAGCGCGTAGGAGATCAGCATCGTGTCGTCGAAGGGCGCGACATCCACACTATAGCGCGTCAGCACCTTGGCATCATATTTCATGTTCTGGCCGATCTTGAGGATGCTTGCATCCTCCAGCAGCGGCTTTAGCGCGTCCAATACGTCCTGCAACGGCATCTGCCCCTCGGCCAGTGCGGCGCCACCAAACAAATCGCCCTCGCCCTCGCCCTTGTGGCCCAGCGGGATGTAGCAGGCCTGCCCCGGCTCCACGCAAAGGGATATACCAACCAGATCGGCCTGCATCTCGTTCAGCGATGTCGTCTCAGTATCGACGGCAACGTAACCGCGCGCGCGAATGCGGGCGATCCAGACGTCAAGCGCGGCCATATCCTTCACATGCTCGTATTTTGCCGAATCAATTTCCGGCATTTCCGGCGCGCCTGCGTCCCGCGCGTCTGGGGGCGTGTCGTTGATTTCGGGTGCCACGGCATTCACTGCCTTGGCAATCCGCACCGTCAGAGTGCGAAATTCCATCTCGGCAAGAAAGCCCAGTAGCACCTCTGCGTCTGGATCGCGCACCTCCAGATCATCGAGGCCAAAATCCAGTGGCATATCGCGATCCAGTTGCACCAGCTGCCGCGACAAGCGGATCTGGTCGGCATGGTCGATCAGGGTCTGGCGGCGCTTGGGCTGCTTAATCTCGCCCGCGCGGGCCAGCAGCGTATCCAGATCGCCAAATTCGTTTATCAGCAGCGCCGCCGTCTTGATCCCGATGCCGGGCGCGCCCGGAACATTATCCACAGAATCCCCGGCCAGTGCCTGAACATCGACCACCCTATCAGGCCCGACGCCAAACTTTTCCACGACGCCTTCGACGTCGATCCGGCGGTTCTTCATCGCGTCCAGCATTTCGACCCCGCCACCGACCAGCTGCATCATGTCCTTGTCCGAGCTGATGATCGTTACGCACCCGCCTGCATCACGTGCTCGGCACGACAGCGTCGCTATGATATCGTCCGCCTCATACCCCTCGACCTCTTTGCAGGCGATGTTGAACGCCAGCGTAGCGCGCCGCGTCAGCGGGATCTGCGGCCGCAGATCCTCGGGCATCGCATCGCGGTTGGCCTTGTATTCGGGATACAGATCGTTGCGGAACGTATGGCTGCCCTTGTCGAAAATCACCGCCACATGCGTCGGTGCATCCGGCCCGGTATTCCCCTCGACATAGCGCTGCAGCATATTGCAAAAGCCCGAAACGGCACCGATCGGCAGCCCGTCCGATTTGCGCGTAAGCGGTGGCAGCGCGTGATATGCGCGAAAGATGAAGGCCGAGCCGTCGATCAGATGCAGGTGGCACCCTTTTCCGAATGACATGACGTCTGCCTCCTGATGCGGGTCCGTGTTTTTTCTTGGTCTAAATATTCAAATCCGGCCCTTGCGACGGGCGCAGGTATCGGCAGGCTAGACCTTGCCCTCAAAATTCCTGTGGACCATCTTGCAATCGCAATAGGGGCACTCGACCCAGCCGCGATTTTCTGGAATTTGCAGCCAGACGCGGGGATGGCCTGATGCAGGACCACTGCCGTCACAAGCAACGCGATAGTCGTCGACAATCCGCGTTTCGGGCGATTTGGTCACCATCTGGTCGTTTCCTTTTGGCTGCTCTTCCACTACCTCACGTTTATGATGGAATGGCACGGCAGGGGCAAGGGCACCATGGCAGCGAATGCAATCGAAATCCGGGGCCTGCGCAAGACATACGCCGGCGCCAAGGGTGCCCCCGAAAAAGAGGCGTTGAAGGGTATCGATCTGGATATTCCCGCCGGGTCCGTATTTGGCCTGCTGGGGCCGAACGGGGCGGGTAAATCTACGCTGATCAACATCCTGGCAGGTCTGGTGGTAAAGACCGCTGGCCATGTTAATATCTGGGGCTTCGATCAGGACGTGAACCCACGCCAGAGCCGCGCAGCCATCGGCGTGATGCCCCAAGAGCTGAACCTCGATCCGTTCTTCACCCCGCGCGCCGCACTAGAGGTGCAGGCAGGCCTCTACGGCGTGCCGAAGTCGCAGCGGCGCAGCGACGCAATCTTGGCGCTTGTCGGCCTCGAGGACAAGGCGCACGCCTATGCGCGCACTCTTTCTGGCGGGATGCGCCGCCGCCTTCTTCTGGCCAAGGCGCTCGTGCACACCCCCCATATTCTGGTTCTGGACGAGCCGACGGCAGGCGTCGATATCGAGTTGCGCCAGATGCTGTGGAAGAACGTGCGAAAGCTGAACGCCGACGGCATGACCATCATCCTGACGACCCATTATCTGGAAGAAGCCGAAGAGATGTGCGACGAAATCGTCATCATCAACCACGGCGAGACTGTGGCACGCGACAGCACTGCAAACCTTCTGGCGCAGTTGGATACGCGTAGCATGGTGATCGTTCCCGATGGCGAGGTTGCGGCGCTGCCCCAGGCGCCCGGTATCGACGTGACCCGCCGCGAGGGCGGCGCATTGGCGTTCAGCTATAGCGCCGGTCAGACTAGTGCCGAAGAGGTGCTAGCCACCGTCCGCGCAGCCGGCATTCGCATCCGCGATGTCCGTACTGAACAGGCGGATTTGCAGGACGTTTTCCTAAACTTGACGCGCAGTAAATAGCGGGGCTGCGCCTCGCTCTAGCGGGATACTCTGGTCGGGTCCAGCGCACACAAAACCAAGCCTTAGTTGGCGGAATCCTTACCTTATTCTGCGCCCTTCAGGGCCGGAATATGCCCGCTCCACCCGCGCAATCCTCAACTCGTAATGCGCATACCACTGCGCAATCCCATATTTCTGCGCGGCCAGATGCTGCGCCTCGGCCTTCCACGCAATGATGCTGGCCTCATCGCGCCAGTAGGACACTGTGATGCCAAGGCGATCCGCGCCCCGTGCGCTTTCGGCCCCTAAACAGCCGGGCTGTACGCAGGCCAGCGCGAACATCTCATCGCCCATTGCGGCATATCCTGAATCGTCATCGCCAAGCAGATTGGTAAAGATGACCGCGAAATAGGGTGGCTCGGGCGTTTGGGCGAAACCGATCCCAGCACTCACCCCTTGGCCAGAAGCCCGCCCAGAGGCCGGCCACCGAGAACATGCATATGAAGATGCGGCACCTCTTGCGCGCCATGCGGCCCGGCGTTGGAAATCAAGCGAAAGCCGCCCTCTGCATCCGCGCCGTGCAGCCCGGCCAGATGGCACACCTCGCCAATGGTGCGTGTAAAATCAGCGATCTCCGCATCGCTCGCCTCGGCGGCGAAATGATCGTAGGACATATACGCGCCCTTGGGGATCACCAGCACATGCACTGGCGCCTGCGGCGCAATATCCTTGAACGCAAGACAATGCGCCGTCTCCAGCACAGTGTTGTTTGGGATCTCGCCGCGTAGGATCTTGGCAAAGATGTTTTGGTCGTCATAATCATAGGCCATATTGCGTCCTCAATCGGCAAAAAGATGTTCTGTGTGTGCTATGCTCAGCGCCTGCTCGTGACCGATGCTCAAGAATTTCGAGATCGGCACGGCGTTCTCTTCGTCGCTGGCATTCTGATGCATCACGTAATGATGCTCGAACTCAGCATCGCGAATCTTGTCGCTCTCATATGTCGTCTCGCCCCGGATAGTGGGCAACAGGCGCGCCAGCGTTTCCGCCGAAGTCTGCTCACCCGCGAGGCCGACACGCATGGAATGCCCGATCAAGTATTCATCCGTAAAGACACACTGAATCTCGAGCAGGCGGGTGACTGAGCGATCACCGCAGAAATCTTCCAGCAGGTCCAGATTGCCGGGATCCATACACACGATCATGCGGTCGGTATCATGATAGTCAAACAGCATCCGCATCAACGCGCGCCGGTGGCGCGTCCGCTTGCCCAAGGTCGCCTGGATACCACCCAGATCCGGCAGCTCGGCGCTTTCCTCGTTGAACAGATACTCGGTCGAAGGCACGTTGGTGACCTGCCTGACGCGGTCCAGCAGACGTTTGGCCACATGCCACTTCTTGCACACCACGATCATCAATTCGCGATGGCGACCCAGCGTGCTCTCCGTTTCCCAGAACCGGCTGGCAAAACGCCGACCAATGCGGCCCCGCCCGGTAAGAAACTTGAACAGGCTGCGCCCCTCGTTCGAAATCTTGAACTCGGCCCGGTCGTCGGCATAAAGCGCAGCCAGCCGCTTCTTTAGCTCCATCGCCCCAGGGCTAATCTTGCGCGCAAAGAGGAAATCCTGACTCAGCAGAAGATCGTAATGATCGTTGTAGAAGGTCTGCGGCATCCCATATTCGGTGAACATCAAAAATGTCAGCGTGCGCGTCTGGATCTCGGAATCTGGCACGATATGGCGCACAAGCGTCTGAAAGAACGTCTCGTCCGGGATCCAACTCGTGCGGAAAAATCGCATGACATCAGAGCGCTCGTTGGTGAAATCAAGGATCCACTCAATCGTGCGACGGCGCAGACACCACCACTGGCTACCGATCTGCACCTGTACGTCGCGCGGAATGTCGCGGCGTATGCCCAGACGGCGCTGCAACGCAAAGGACACGTCGAACAGCCACTTGTGTTTGCGCTCGTTAAAGAAGTGGCGATAGACCAGCCGCTCCTCCTTCATGCCGGTCTTGATCCAGTCACTTTCGAAGTAGTCAAAGCTTTCGATATAGTCGACATCCTCGGCATCGAGAAAGTCATGTGCATAGCGGGCTGATTTGATCGCGGCACAATCACCCGACAACATGTAGAAATGCGTGGCTCGCGGGAAGGTCCGCACCGCCGACTCGACCGCCAGCAGCGTAGCCTGAACCAAACTCCACTCGCCCCAGCCGCACTTGACCCGCTTACGCGCAAAGCAAACGTTCGGGTTATCGGCCAGAGCCACCTTGATCTGCTTGAAATGCACAGAGTTCGCACGGCCATCGAAATGGATCGAGATGCAGTCACCCACCGCCGTCAGCATCTGCGCCTGCGCAATCACGGCGGCAGGATCCTTGTGGCATAGGAGTATGTAGGCAATTTTTGCCATAACGGAAACAGACTACCCCTTGTTCTGTCGGTTGTTTACAGTGATAATCCTGATCATGCATTGATGAAACCGTAATAATCTTGTTTTATCACGACAAATAACAATAAGTCCTGAATGGGACATGGCAGGTTTGCGAGGGCGGCGATCATGGGGTTTCCCGGCACATGGATGACCCAGAGCGAGAGCGTCGTGTACCGCGTGGTGCCGAAATGCGCCTGCTCAACCATCGGGCAGATAATGCATTACTCTGATCACGGCACCTTCTTCGACGGCGACATCCATGATGCCAAGGGCGGGATGCATAAATGGGCGCTAGAGGACAGCCAGCCGCTGATCTCGGCCAACGTCAAGGCCCATCAGTCCTATGCGTTTACCTGTGTGCGCAACCCCTACATGTCGCATCCCGGACGGTAGTATGGCTGTCTCTTGAAAAGTTCAGGTTTCAGTTTGTGCCAGTCTTTCATGGCTTGCAAGGGCGTCTTGCTGCCTAGGGCTGATTGCGGGAGCTGTTG
>Ga0307966_1000489_pt1 | contig 33022 bp, 26 predicted proteins | sample OrgLakmetagen646_FD_203141 | JGI IMG/M metagenome (GOLD analysis project Ga0307966, IMG submission 203141) | Saline water microbial communities from Organic Lake, Antarctica - #646 | ecosystem: Environmental > Aquatic > Non-marine Saline and Alkaline > Saline | place: Antarctica: Organic Lake... | reverse complement strand
CCGTAAGATTACTCAAGGCGATGACTTAGCGCCAGGTGTGTTAAAAATCGTTAAGGTTTATCTTGCTGTTAAACGTCATATTCAGCCCGGTGATAAAATGGCTGGTCGTCACGGTAACAAAGGTGTTATTTCAGCAATTCAACCTGTTGAAGATATGCCATACGATGCAAACGGCACTGCGATAGACATCGTATTAAACCCATTGGGTGTTCCGTCACGTATGAACATTGGTCAGATCCTTGAAACTCACTTAGGTATGGCTGCTCATGGCTTAGGTGTAAAGATTGATCGTATGATCAAAGAGCAAGAAGAAATTACTAAGTTACGTAGCTTCTTAAAAGAGATATACAACCTTGGTGAATGTCATCAGGTAGTCGATCTTGATACTTTCTCTGACCATGAGATTAAGCGTTTAGCTGAAAATCTGCGCAAAGGTGTTCCAGTTGCTACTCCGGTATTCGACGGCGCACGTGAGTTAGAAATCAAAGAAATGCTGAAATTAGCAGACATTCCTGAAAGTGGTCAAATTTCGTTGTTTGATGGCCGCACAGGTAGAGCTTTTGAGCGCCCTGTTACTGTGGGTTATATGTACATGTTGAAACTTAACCACTTGGTTGATGACAAAATGCATGCACGTTCTACTGGTTCTTACAGTTTGGTTACGCAACAGCCACTTGGTGGTAAAGCACAATTTGGTGGTCAACGCTTCGGTGAGATGGAAGTGTGGGCACTAGAAGCTTATGGTGCTGCGTATACCTTACAAGAGATGCTAACTGTTAAGTCTGATGATGTTAATGGCCGTACTAAGATGTATAAAAACATCGTTGACGGTGACCATAGAATGGAGCCTGGCATGCCGGAGTCGTTCAACGTATTGTTGAAAGAAATCCGTTCACTGGGTATTAATATTGAGCTTGAAGAACAAAAACGGTAAGCGCATCGATTGAGCTTAAACAGGTAGGCCCTGTTTTCACTTAGGTGGATCCAGGGTCGTGACAATGACTCCGTTGGGAGAGATATGTGAAAGACTTACTAAAGTTTATTAAGCAACAAAATAAGACCGAAGAATTTGACAATATCAAAATTGGTCTTGCTTCACCGGACATGATTAGGTCATGGTCTTTTGGTGAAGTTAAAAAGCCTGAAACGATAAACTATCGTACGTTCAAGCCAGAACGTGGTGGTCTTTTCTGTGCCCGTATATTTGGTCCAGTAAAAGATTACGAATGCTTGTGTGGTAAATACAAGCGTCTGAAGCACCGTGGCGTTATTTGTGAAAAATGTGGTGTTGAGGTTACCCTAACCAAAGTGCGTCGTGAGCGTATGGGCCATATTGAACTGGCAAGTCCAGTCGCACACATTTGGTTCCTTAAATCATTACCGTCAAGAATCGGTTTAATGTTGGACATGACATTACGTGATATCGAACGTGTACTTTACTTCGAATCATATGTTGTAACTGAAGCGGGTTATACAGAGCTTGAAGCAAGACAGCTACTAACTGAAGAGGAATATTTAGATTCCTTGGAGGAGCATGGCGATGAATTTGAAGCGAAAATGGGTGCAGAAGCTGTTTTTGAATTGCTTAAGCAACTTGATGTAGCAGCCGATGTTGCCGCCATGCGTGAAGAATTACCCTCAATTAATTCTGAAACCAAACGTAAGAAAATTACAAAGCGTTTGAAACTGTTAGAATCATTCCAACAGTCTGGTAATAAGCCAGAGTGGATGATCCTGACAGTACTGCCGGTGTTACCACCTGAATTGCGTCCATTGGTACCACTAGATGGCGGCCGTTTCGCGACTTCAGATTTGAACGATTTATATCGTCGTGTAATTAACCGTAACAACCGTTTGAAGCGTCTACTAGACCTTGCTGCGCCTGACATCATTGTACGTAACGAAAAACGTATGTTACAAGAAGCGGTTGATGCACTTCTTGATAATGGTCGTCGTGGTCGTGCTATCACTGGTTCTAACAAGCGTCCATTGAAATCACTTGCTGACATGATAAAAGGTAAGCAGGGTCGCTTCCGTCAAAACCTGCTTGGTAAGCGTGTTGACTATTCTGGTCGTTCTGTCATTACCGTTGGTCCAACATTGCGTTTACACCAATGTGGTCTTCCTAAGAAAATGGCTCTTGAGCTGTTTAAGCCGTTTATCTATGGCAAGCTAGAAGCCCGTGGTTTAGCGACAACTATCAAAGCAGCTAAGAAATTAGTTGAACGTGAAGCGCCGGAAGTATGGGACGTTCTTGACGAAGTAATTCGCGAACATCCAGTGTTACTTAACCGTGCACCAACACTTCACAGACTAGGTATCCAAGCGTTTGAACCTATCTTGATTGAAGGTAAAGCAATCCAATTGCACCCATTAGTATGTGCTGCGTACAACGCTGACTTCGATGGTGACCAAATGGCGGTTCACGTGCCATTAACAATCGAGGCTCAGTTAGAGTCGCGCGCATTAATGATGTCGACTAACAACATTCTTTCACCGGCAAACGGTGAGCCAATTATTGTTCCTTCACAGGACGTTGTATTGGGCCTTTACTATCTGACACGTGACCGTGTTAATGGTTTAGGTGAAGGCATGGTATTTACCAGTCCGTTTGAAGCTGAAAAAGCGTATCGCACAGACTGCGCTGAGCTTCACGCTCGCGTTAAAGTGCGTATCACGGAAATTGTTGTTGCAGAAGACGGCACTAAATCTGAAAAAGTAACATTAACCGATACAACGGTTGGTCGCGCTATTTTCTCTTTGACGTTGCCAGTAGGATTACCTTTTGAAATAATCAATCAAGCGATGGGTAAAAAGCAAATCTCACAATTGTTGAACACTTGTTACCGTACGTTAGGTTTGAAGGACACTGTAATTGCAGCTGACCAAATCATGTACACCGGTTTTCACTACGCTATGATCGCGGGTGCATCGGTTGGTATTGATGACATGGTGATTCCAGATGCGAAGAAAGAAATCATCGACGCTGCGGAAGCGGAAGTTGTTGAAATCCAAGAGCAGTTCCAATCAGGTCTTGTCACCGCCGGTGAGCGTTACAACAAAGTTATCGATATTTGGTCAACTGCCAATGAAAACGTAGCAAAAGCTATGATGGACAACTTAAAAACTGAAACTGTTAAAAACAAAAATGGCGAAGACGAAGAGCAAACATCATTTAACTCTGTATACATGATGGCTGACTCGGGTGCTCGTGGTAGTGCTGCACAAATTCGTCAGTTAGCGGGTATGCGTGGTTTGATGGCAAAGCCAGACGGTTCAATTATCGAAACACCAATTACAGCTAACTTCCGTGAAGGTCTTAACGTACTGCAGTACTTTATCTCCACTCACGGTGCTCGTAAAGGTTTGGCCGATACGGCACTGAAAACAGCTAACTCAGGCTACTTAACTCGTCGTCTGGTAGACGTTGCACAAGATTTGGTTATTAATAACGATGATTGTGGCACATTCGAAGGTGTTAAAATGACACCATTAATCGAAGGTGGTGATGTTGTTGAAGCACTACGCGAACGTGTTCTAGGTCGTGTTGTTGCTGAAGATGTGGTTAAACCTGGTACTGATGAAGTGCTCGTTGAGCGTAATGTGTTACTCGACGAAGCGCTTGTTGATTTACTAGAAATTAATTCAGTTGACCAAATTATGGTTCGCTCAGTTATCACTTGTGACAATGATTTTGGTGTTTGTGCCAATTGTTACGGTCGTGACCTAGCGCGTGGTCACATGGTTGGTTCTGGCGAATCTGTCGGCGTTATTGCTGCACAGTCTATCGGTGAACCTGGTACACAGTTAACAATGCGTACATTCCACATCGGTGGTGCAGCATCTCGTGCAACGGCAGAAAACAACGTACAAGTTAAAACAACGGGTACATTGAAATTCTCTAACGCGAAATTCGTACGTAACTCTGATAAGAAAGTGGTTATTATCTCACGTTCAACTGAATTAACGGTTATCGACGACCAAGGTCGCGAGAAGGAACGTTACAGAGTGCCATATGGTGCGGTGTTGAATGTCGATGATAATGCATCTGTTAGTTCTGGCGACATCGTTGCTAACTGGGACCCACATAGTCACCCAATTGTGACTGAGCGTGATTCTAAGATCAGCTTTGCTGATATCGACGATTCAAATACAGAAATGCAACAAGACGAATTGACGGGTTTGACTCGTATCGTTGTTAAAGATCTTTCTAAAGCAAATGCGAAAGAGCCTAAGCTTATCCTTGATAACGTAGAGTTCGGTCTTCAAGAAATTCGCTTACCAAGCTTTACTACCATTGAAACTACTGATGGTAAGTTAGCAAAAGAAGGTGACGTGTTAGCACGTATACCGCAAGAGAGTTCAAAAACGCGAGATATTACGGGTGGCCTTCCACGTGTTGCTGATTTGTTTGAAGCACGTAAGCCTAAAGAGCCTGCAATTCTAGCTGAAGTTTCTGGTGTTATCGGATACGGTAAAGAAACCAAAGGTAAGAAACGTTTAACGATTACTCGAAAAGATGCGGATCATTACGAAGAGATGATCCCTAAATGGCGCAACCTGAATGTTTATGAAGGTGAGTCTGTAGAGAAAGGTGAAGTCATTGCTGATGGACCTGAATCTCCACATGATATTTTGCGTTTGAGAGGAATCAGTGCTGTTTCTAATTACATCGTAAATGAAGTACAAGAAGTCTATCGTTTGCAAGGTGTAAAAATTAACGATAAGCACATTGAAGTTGTTATCCGCCAAATGTTACGTAAGTGTATGATTACAACTCCTGGCGATACACGTTTCTTAGAAGGCGAACAAGTTGAGGTTTCTCAAGTTAAGATCGCTAACCGTGAAATCGAAAAGCAAGGTAAGTTCCCAGCAGGCTATGAAACTCAGCTCTTAGGTATTACTAAAGCGTCACTTTCTACTGAATCATTTATCTCAGCTGCTTCATTCCAAGAAACAACTCGAGTGTTAACGGAAGCTGCAGTGCAAGGTAAAGAAGATGATTTACGTGGCTTGAAAGAGAACGTTATTGTTGGTCGCTTGATCCCAGCTGGTACTGGTTTCTCGTATCACCAAAAACGTGCTGCTAGAAAAGCTGCTCAGTTCGCGCCAGATGAGCCTTCAATGGCCGCTGATGAAGCTGAAAAAGCAATGTCTGAACTGCTAAATGCAGGGGATGATAAGGCTTAGTAAATTAAGCATAGTAAAATGTCTATAAATTGAAGCGGGGAGAATGTGAAAACATGCTCCCCGCTTGACATTACAGCTTTTGATCTATAACATTCCGCGACCCAATTTTGCCAATCACATGTTTTGGTAAAATAAAGTCGCGGTTTTTTGTTTTTAAAATACAGCATTAATCGTTGATTTTACTGGGCTAACGAGCAGCAGACGGTATTTAGCTTAGCGATTATTCGTTTAGTAGATATGCCTGCAATAGAACTTAATTACTATTCGCTTGAGCGATATAATGATTTGAGCATTTAATTTTAACCAGGAGCTAGTTAATGGCAACAGTTAACCAGTTAGTGCGCAAGCCACGTAAAAAGCCGGTCGAGAAATCGAACGTAGCTGCTTTACAAGCCTGCCCACAACGTCGTGGTGTGTGTACTCGTGTATATACAACTACGCCAAAGAAGCCGAATTCTGCATTACGTAAAGTATGTCGTGTTCGCTTAACAAACGGTTTTGAAGTTTCTTCATACATCGGTGGTGAAGGCCACAACCTACAAGAGCACAGCGTGGTACTTATCCGCGGTGGTCGTGTGAAAGATTTACCAGGTGTTCGTTACCATACAGTCCGCGGAACATTGGATTGCTCTGGTGTAAACGATCGTAGACAAGCCCGTTCTAAGTACGGCGCGAAACGGCCTAAGTCTTAACGGTTCTCCGTTAGTAAGGCCAAACTATTAAATTAGAGTTTTGGGTTATACCTGAATTCCACGGAGAATTAAGATGCCAAGAAGAAGAGTCGTAGGTCAACGTAAAATCCTACCAGATCCTAAGTTCGGATCGCAGTTGCTTGCTAAGTTCATGAATGTCGTAATGCTCGACGGCAAGAAGTCCACCGCTGAAAAAATTGTTTACGGTGCCCTTGAAATTGTTGCTCAAAAAACGTCTAAACCACACCTAGAAGTGTTTGAAGATGCACTAGAGAACATCCGCCCTACAGTTGAGGTGAAATCTCGCCGTGTTGGTGGTTCTACGTACCAAGTACCAGTAGAAGTTCGTCCAGTTCGTCGTAACGCTCTTGGTATGCGTTGGATGGTTGATGCGGCACGTAAGCGTGGTGAGAAATCCATGGCACAACGTTTAGCAGCTGAGTTGCTTGATGCACAAGACAACAAAGGTAGTGCGGTTAAGAAACGTGAAGACGTCCACCGCATGGCAGAAGCAAACAAAGCGTTTGCTCACTACCGTTGGTAGTCTTGAGTTAATCACTCGAACTTTACGGAAAAAGAGAGAAGTATGCCACGTAGTACACCTATCGAACGCTATCGCAACATTGGTATTGTTGCACATGTTGATGCGGGTAAAACCACAACAACTGAGCGTATTTTGTTCTACACCGGCATTTCACATAAAATCGGTGAAGTTCATGATGGCGCTGCCACTATGGATTGGATGGAACAAGAACAGGAACGTGGCATTACAATAACTTCTGCGGCAACGACTTGCTTTTGGGCAGGTATGCAGCAGCAGTTCGATCAACACCGCATCAATATTATAGATACACCAGGACACGTCGATTTTACAATTGAAGTTGAACGTTCATTGCGTGTACTAGATGGTGCGGTTGTTGTTTTTTGTGGTTCCTCAGGGGTTGAGCCGCAATCAGAAACAGTCTGGCGTCAAGCCGACAAATACCATGTACCGCGTTTGGTTTTTATTAATAAGATGGACCGAACGGGCGCAGATTTTGAACGTATTGTGGATCAAATTCGCAAACGTTTAGGCGCAAACTGTGTACCAATCCAATTGAATATTGGCGCAGAAGAAAAATTTGCAGGCGTAATTGACCTTATTAAAATGAAGTCGATTAATTGGAGCGAAGCCGACAAAGGCGCGACCTTCTCTTATGAAGCAATTCCAGCCGAGTATCTGGCGAAAGCTGAAAAGTATAGAACCGAAATGGTTGAAGCGGCGGCAGAAGCAAACGACGAATTAATGGACAAGTATTTAAATGGTGAAGAGCTGTCCGAAGCTGAAATTAAAGAGGGTTTGCGTATTCGAACCCTCTGCAATGAAATTGTTTTAGCCTGTTGCGGGTCAGCATTCAAAAACAAGGGAGTACAAGCTGTGCTTGACGCTGTTGTTGAATATTTACCAGCGCCAACAGAAGTACCTGCAATCAGAGGGGTACTTTATGACAAGGACGAAACTGAGTCGTCAAGAGAAGCAAGTGACAGTGCTCCATTTGCGGCCTTAGCATTTAAAATAGCAACCGACCCATTCGTGGGAACGTTAACTTTCTTCCGTTGCTATTCTGGCGTTATTAAAACAGGCGATTCTGTTTATAACCCAATTAAGGGCAAAAAAGAGCGTATTGGTCGCATTGTGCAGATGCACGCGAACGATAGAGCAGAATTAAAAGAAGTTCGGGCTGGCGATATTGCGGCCGTGATCGGATTGAAGGATGTGACAACAGGTGAAACGTTGTGTGATCCAAACAATATTATTACACTTGAAAGAATGGATTTTCCAGAACCGGTTATTTCTATTGCAGTAGAACCAAAATCTACAGGTGATCAAGAAAGAATGGGGATAGCGCTAAGCAAATTAACTGCTGAGGATCCGTCATTTAAAGTGAAGACCGACGAAGAGTCAGGTCAAACTATAATATCTGGCATGGGTGAATTGCACCTAGATATCATTGTTGACCGTATGAAGCGTGAGTTTAATGTCGAATGTAACGTGGGTAATCCACAAGTTGCTTATCGTGAAACTATTCGCAAGGCTGTTGAAGTCGAAGGTAAATTTATTCGTCAATCCGGCGGTAAAGGCCAATATGGTCACGTTTGGTTAAAAGTAGAACCAAATAAAGAAGGTGCTGGATACGAATTTGTAAATGGGATCGTTGGTGGCACTGTGCCAAAAGAATTTATACCAGCGGTTGATAAAGGCATCGAGGAACAGATGCAAAATGGTGTACTAGCGGGTTATCCTGTACTAGACATCAAAGTAACCTTATTCGATGGTTCTCACCACGATGTTGACTCTTCTGAAATGGCGTTTAAAGTCGCTGCTTCGATGGGTTTCAAGAATGGGATGGCTAGTGCCAACCCAGTGTTACTTGAACCGACTATGCAGGTTGAAGTAACCACTCCCGAAGATTGGATGGGTGATGTGGTCGGAGACCTAAACCGCCGTCGTGGGATAATTGAAGGTATGGAAGACGGTGTAGCTGGCATTAAGATTGTGCGCGCTAAGGTACCACTTTCAGAAATGTTTGGATATGCCACCGCTGTGCGCTCAGCAACGCAGGGTAGGGCGTCATACTCAATGGAATTTTATAAGTATGCGGAAGCACCGAATAATGTCGCTAAGGCAATAATCGATTCCCGTACGTAAACAATTTTAATTTTAACTATAGAAGTTCGTTCGTTGCAATATTGTAATGAATACCAAACTTAGGAAATAAAGAAAATGGCAAAGCAGAAGTTTGAACGTAATAAACCACACGTAAACGTTGGTACTATCGGCCACGTTGACCACGGTAAAACAACTCTTACAGCGGCAATCACGTCGGTATTAGCAAAGACTTACGGCGGTAGCGCTCAAGCATTTGATCAAATCGACAATGCGCCGGAAGAGCGTGAGCGCGGTATCACAATTTCTACATCACACGTAGAATATGATACGCCAGCACGTCACTACGCGCACGTGGATTGTCCTGGTCACGCCGATTATATTAAAAACATGATCACGGGTGCTGCGCAAATGGATGGCGGTATATTAGTTGTTGCGGCAACTGACGGTCCTATGCCACAAACACGTGAGCACATCTTATTAGGTCGCCAAGTTGGTATTCCTTACATGGTCGTTTTCATGAACAAATGTGACATGGTTGACGACGAAGAATTACTAGAACTAGTAGAAATGGAAGTTCGTGAACTTTTGACAGAATACGAATTCCCAGGTGATGATTTACCGGTAATTCAAGGTTCAGCACTGAAAGCACTCGAAGGCGACCCAGTATGGGAAGGGAAGATCCTTGAGCTAGCAGAAGCATTGGATAGCTATATTCCAGAGCCAAAGCGCGATGTTGACAAGCCGTTCATCCTTCCAATCGAAGATGTATTCTCAATATCAGGGCGTGGTACAGTTGTTACTGGTCGTGTAGAGCAAGGTATTATTAAAGTCGGCGCAGAAGTAGAAATCATTGGTATTAAAGACACCGTTAAAACAACGTGTACGGGCGTAGAAATGTTCCGTAAGTTGCTAGACGAAGGTCGTGCTGGTGAGAACGTTGGTGTTCTATTACGTGGTACTAAGCGTGAAGACGTTGAACGTGGTCAAGTATTAGCGAAGCCGGGTTCAATTAACCCACATACTAAATTCGAAGCTGAAGTATATATCCTAAGCAAAGATGAAGGCGGACGTCATACGCCATTCTTCAAAGGCTATCGCCCACAGTTTTACTTCCGTACAACAGACGTAACAGGTGCTGTAGAGCTTCCTGAAGGTGTCGAGATGGTTATGCCTGGTGATAACTTGAAGTTTGATGTTGAACTAATTTCACCCATCGCGATGGACGAAGGTTTACGCTTTGCAATCCGCGAAGGTGGCCGTACAGTCGGTGCTGGTGTAGTATCAAAGATTGTTGCGTAATAAGCTATTAAATCCTAAAAAAGGCGCTCATTGAGCGCCTTTTTTTTGCTTAAGGAAAAGCAGTAAAAGAGGGGAGGGGGCGTCTTCACCCACACAAACGCGCTGTTCGCCATCCTTGGCCGCTCGCTAATGGCATCCCTGCCATTAGAAGATTTGTGCAGGTGAAGACGCCCCCTCCCTCCTTTTACTGCTCACCACGCAGGGGCGGCGTGTGGGTCGGGGCTAACAACGGCGATTTAGCATCCACGAACAATCAACCATCAATCTGACACCAAATACCGATGCAGCAACGAGCATAATCAACCTCCTAGCAAACCCAGCGCACAAATCTAGTAAGTTATATACAGAAGCCTTCCCTTTGCTAACATTTTCAAAAGACAGGGATGTCGTTTGTAAGCGGTCAGGAAGACGAAAAGCGTATGTTGGCAAAGGGAAGGCTTGTGTATGTAGATTGCGGTACATGAAAGTCCACAGCGATGGCTGATGAGACAAACCCAATGCATGGAATTCCAAAGCGGCCGTCGATGAGGAAAACCAAATTAAGCAAAGCGAGAGTTTGACTTTAGAGTCAGACCTACTTTGGCAAATCGGTTTTTAATTGTTCAAACTCTGTTTCGTTTTGAACTTTCAGAGCGTCTTTGTTTTTTTGTATTTCGACTTCCATGTCAGCGAACGCCGACTCTGAAACCCCCGCAAATTCGAGTGCATTTGAAATACGTTCCTTGGTTAGCGGGTGTGAGCTTAATATTCTCTCAAGATCTTCTGCAATTAACCTATTTTCGCTATCAGCATATTCAGCCAATTTCTTCATCCCCCGTGCAAAAGACACTGGATCAGCGTCTGTCGCCCTTAATTGCTCAAGCGCAAACTCATCTGCTTCCCATTCGAGCTTTTGGGTGAACTGATTCGTTGCTATCGTATTTGATACACTTGCAAAAAAATCAAAAAAACCGCTAACATCACCAAATATATAGGTTATGGCAACTGAGGTTGCTAAGGTCTGAGAAATAAGTCGCATCGAATGATGATTTTCAACATGCCCAATTTCATGCATAAATATAGCCGTTAGAATTTCTTCATCATAATCGACTAACTCAAGAAGCTGATCAGTAAACACAATAGTACCGTCGGGCAATGCGAAAGCATTGGGTCCCATCATCTTGGTGTCTCTAAAAAGAATATTGTACTTTTCATGGTCTAAATCCATGTTTGCTAATAATGAATACCATTGATTTTCAAGTGCGGCGGTTTTTTCTACATCAGCTTCACTTGGATTGAGAACTGTTTTATCCATTGCTGTCATAGTATGCCTAGACGACAACTCAACAAATACATCAGGAATATATGGCGCAAATACCACCGCCATTTGAGGAATAACAACAGCAAAAATAAAGTACAGTGTAATGGGTACAGCAACTATACTGCCAATAACCGCTTTAGGAGATCTCTCCCATTGGCTCACGTCTTTTTTACCAGCACTTAACCATTTATCTAGGAAGGGCTCTGAATTCATAACTAAGAGGGTTTTATTAGGTAATATAATTTCGCGAGGAATCGATCCTAATTTATCCGAAATAATTAGTTGTTCGTGCTTATACTCAACTATGTATTCATTAGTGTCGGTGTAACAAAGTATCCCACCTGCATATAGTTTCACCGTAACGATCTGGTAGTTAGTTCCACCATCGGCGAATAACTGTCCTTCTGCTGCAAGCATTACCTTAATCCTTTACGTGGTTTGTAAGCAAAATAGTACACTATTTTAGGCACTAGACTGCTTCGTCATTACCCGATAGAAATATCAATATCAAAGGCACCAATAACTTCGTCAGCAACTGCACTGTCCTGGTTACCACTTTCGGCCAGCACATGATTGATTCCGGCTAGTACATTGACATTTGTCGCCCCAGCATAAAAGCGCGCGTTTCGGACTTTAACCCAAGGTATTGCCAAACCAAGTGTCAATATTAACATTAGATAATTGCCTGCGTTTAATGCCATGAGCGGAATGAATTTAACCGTAGATTCAAAATTCGCAACATCCTCAATTTTAGTATTGTTATATACATGGTTTCTAATATGCGCCTTGTAATATGACATTACTGCAACAATGACTAGAATGTGCATAAAAGTAAACAAAAATAGGGTGAAAATGGATCCTGCAGACAGTGATTTACTATCAAACTCAAACTCTCCAACACCAATGCTGGTTGCAAAACTAATTCCAATAATCAGCATACCAACGATAGCGATTGCGCTTGAAATAATAGCTGCAACATAATATTCGCTTGCAGCTAATTCGGCTTTAAACTTTTTGTTACCGTATTGCATATTCTCATATAAAAATTCATCTATTTTTTTCAACACCCACGGCATTGCTAAATAGAGAGTGAATAACGCGATAGTAGGTAAAATTAAAAATATAAAAAAGGCCCTACTAAAACGCATTTTAAAATTAAAACGAACATTTCTATATGCCATCATGCGCATTCTAAAGCGCACACCTAAACAAATAACAAATGGCGTTAATAAAGCGATAAGAAGAATTACGACGAGACCCGCAATGGGATTGAAATTGGATATAATTAAATAACTCGCGAGTAACAGAACTGCAATAATACGCCCTCGCAAAATTTGCATTGGTTCAGCTAGGTAAGATAAACGGTGACCAGCAATTTCTGTATTAGAATAAAAGTAACGATGAGTTCGCACTGTTGCCCAAGCTGAGTAAATACCTAAGGTAACGATAGAAAGTAATAAGTTAACTATCCATATTGCAAAGTATTCGGTTCCGTTACCATGAAACTTAACCTTGCTACTCGAAAGTATTTCTTCTTTTTCGTGATTAATACCTGCAATGGCTGGTTGACGCAAAATAATAAGCTTTCGTAGTGCTTCCGCACGATCAGGAAAAGCATCTTTATCAATAGATTCATATGCTTCTAGCATTTCATCTAATGTGTAGTATGAGTAATTGAACTCAGAACTACTATCCGCGGAAAACGGATTATTGGTATCTGACATTTAACATCCCTATTTTTGGTGCCAATTTTGGCTAGCTACTAACGATACGAGGTTGCAATCATTGCTGACCAAGGTATCTAATTTTTATAAGCTACAGGAAAGTATTGTCATAGAGAAGCTAAAAATAGGCATTCGTTTTATCCCACAGATTTAACTGAATTTATGTCTAATTTGATAATCGAATAGCACTCATTATAAATTCAAGCCTTACAGATTTGTGTATTGTGCAACTCCGCGATTTGCTATTTTAATTTTATGTGGTTAGATTTTTAATGTATTGGCTCCAATTAAAAGTGAAATATACTAAAAATGGTTATGTGTTTTGTCGGCTAACCTATAGACTCGACAGACTGTTTTAACGTATATAACGAGTGTTTCGGTTTTGATCACAATAATAAAGAATGCTGACGTGTATGCACCTGAATATTTGGGCTTGCAGCATATTCTTATTGCAGAAAATAAAATAGTTTATGTGGGTGATACTTTACCCGAACTTAACCTTGAGCATAACATTGTTGACGCTGAGGGCTGCATTGTGATGCCCGGTTTTATTGATGGCCATACCCACATTACTGGTGGTGGTGGTGAAGCCGGCTTTTCTACAAGAGTGCCTGCGGTGCCATTAAGTAAATTTACGCGGGCGGGTGTAACCACCGCTGTTGGTTTGCTGGGTACAGATGATTTAACTCGTAGCACTGAGTCGTTGGTTGCTCAGGTTTATGCATTAAGAGAAGAAGGTTTTTCAGCTTATTGCTACACCGGTGGTTATCATTTACCGGCAACAACCTTAACGGGGTCGGTGAAATCGGATATTGTTTTCATTGAACCGATTATTGGTGTCGGGGAGTTAGCTATTAGCGACCATCGTTCAAGTCAACCAACGTTGAATGAATTGTTAAAAGTTGCATCTGAAGCTCACGTGGCACGCTTGATGACCGGTAAAGCAGGTATGTTACATTTGCATTTAGGTGACGGCGAACGCGGCTTAAGCTTGGTTAGAGAGGCTTTAGATTCAGCCGAAATCCCGCCTAGAACGTATAACCCCACACATATTAATCGCCAGCGGTTGTTGTTTGAAGAAGCCTGTGAGCTCGCAAAAAGAGGCTGTTGGGTTGATGTTACTGCGTTTGAAACTGGCGATGTTGGCTTCGAGCCGGATGAGGCTTTGCTGCGCTATATGCAACAAGATTTGCCACAAGATAAATTGACCATTAGTTCGGACGGCGGCGGATGCTTACCCGACTTTCATGCTAATGGTAGTTTGAAGAAAATGGACTTTGCTGAGTCCCAATCGATGACAGATATCTTCTATAAGCTAGTAGATGATGGCCAAGCGGTTGACAAGTTTTTACCCTTTTTTACCAAGAATGTTGCGACTTTGATGAATTTTCATCATAAAGGCCGCATTAAAAAGGGTGCTGATGCCGATATCATAATATTGAACAAGCAAAATCGGATTGAACATGTCATGGCGATGGGTCATTGGCATGTTAAATATAAACAACAAATCAAAAAAGGCACTTTCGAGTAAATATTATGCCCTCTCCAACTATAGATGGCACCCAAAGAGGATATGTAATTCCGATTGGTGGTGCAGAAGAAAAACTAGATAACCCCGAAATTTTGGCCAAGTTTATTGAGCTTAGCGGAGGTAAAGATGCGGTAATTACCATCATTCCAACGGCTTCACAACTTGACGATACAGGTTCACGTTATCAGAAAATTTTCGAAGAAATAGGTGTAAAAAAGACCTATTCGTTGCCAATTATTGAACGCAGTGATGCGCAAAATCCTGAATACGTACAAACCTTGGAAAAAAGTACCGGTATATTTGTTACTGGCGGTAATCAACTTAGGTTGTCCACTATTTTAGGTGGCACACCTATCGCAAAAACAATTCGCCAATTAAATGCCCTAGGTGTTCATTATGCAGGTACTTCTGCAGGTGCTGCTATCGTCTCGCAGCACATGATTACTGGTGGCAGCAAAGGTTCTGTGCCGACCGAAGACGGTGTTAACTTAGCGCCGGGTATGGGGTTAATTAATACTATCGTTGTCGATCAGCACTTCAATGAACGCAACCGACTAGCGCGTTTACTTTCAGCGGTTAGCTATAATCCGTTTTTGATTGGGGTTGGATTGGACGAAAATACGGCCGCATTTATTGACCATAATAACGTGTTTACGGTTGTCGGTAGCGGCGCTATCACGGTTGTTGATCCTAGCGACATGGAATATTCATCAATGGCAGAAGCCCGCACCGGAGACGCTCTCACGTTACTAAATGTTAAATTACATATTTTAGCAGCTGGTGCCAGGTTCGATATTTCAAGCCGAAAAGCTTATGTAAGTTAAGTATCAAAGTAAGTATCCTCTGCTTGCTCATTCTGATGCCGAGAAGGACAAAATAAAACACTTCAAAAGGTAGCAGAAGCTGCCTTTTTTATGTAGTTTAGATCACTAATAATAACAGTTTAACTGATCCGTTCATGTCTATAGATTATTGAGATAATAAAAAAGGTTCAAATACTGAATTAACTGCTTGTTTCATCGTTGTCGTTAATTAATAAAAAAAGTCGCACTAAGGGATCTGTAACCATGAAAATTCTAAGTAAAAACGTTTATGTCGGCCCAAATGTCTATGCTAATTTTCCGGTCATTTGTTATCAAATTGATATTGGGGAATTAGAAAATTGGCCTTCGGTCAAATTAGGTGAGGATTTTATTAATGGTCTTGTCGCAGCTTTACCCTCCTTACAACAACACGGTTGTTCGTATGGTGAAGAAGGTGGCTTCTTAAGAAGACTAGTTGAAGATGAAGGAACGTGGATTGGTCATATTTGGGAACACGTAGCGATAGAATTGCAAAACTTAGCAGGGTCCTCAGTGTCCTTTGGACGCACAAGAAGCTTGAAAGAGAAAGGCTGTTATTATGTTGTTTATCAATATCAACAAAAGGATGTAGGCATAGAAGCCGGAGCGTTGGGTTTAAAACTGCTAACACATTTAATGCCCCCTGCAATACAAATGTCGATTACAGCCAAGATCGAGCCAGATTTTAATTTTGCAGATGAATTGAATGACTTCATCAAAATGGCTCAGCGCAAAGAGTTTGGTCCAAGTACCGCTTCTTTGGTGGCGGCTGCCGAGGAACGTGACATACCTTGGCTGCGTTTGAATAACTACAGCTTAGTGCAATTTGGTCAAGGTAAGTATCAACAGCGAATTCAAGCGACGATTACTAGCGAAACAAAACACATCGCAGTTGAGATTTCATGCGATAAGGAAGATACCCACAATCTACTCAATGATTTGGGCTTGCCAGTACCACAACAGATGATGATTTATAGTGACAAGCAAGCTGTTAAGGCCGCTCAGCGTATAGGTTTTCCGGTTGTACTAAAACCATTGAACGCGAACCATGGTCGCGGTGTTAGTATTAATCTGATGACAGATGACGATGTTATAGCTGCGTTTGCTGAAGCGCAGCAGCATGGCACAAGCAGAGCTGTATTAGTCGAAAGTTTCATCACTGGCTATGATCACAGAATGTTGGTCGTTAATAATGAGTTAGTTGCAGTGGCCAAACGAGTCCCAGGGCATGTTATTGGTGACGGTATACATACTATTGAGCAGCTAATTGATAATGTGAATAAAGATCCACGTCGCGGAGTAGGGCATGAAAAAGTGCTAACTAGACTGGAATTAGATAAACAAGCCGCTGGGCTTATGGAAGAAGCCGATTATGACAAAGACACGGTACTTGAAAAAAATCATACGTTTTATCTGCGCTCGACTGCAAATTTGTCGACAGGCGGCACTGCCATCGATGTGACCGACATTGTACACCCAGATAACCGAGAAATGGCTGTGCGCGCCATTCGTGCCATTGGTCTTGACATCGGTGGCGTCGATTTTTTAACTGATGACATTAGCAAATCATACAAAGAAATTGGTGGTGGTATTTGTGAGTGCAATGCCGCACCGGGTTTTAGAATGCATGTTGCACCCAGTGAAGGGAAGCCAAGAGATGTGGCTGGTAAAGTAATGGATATGTTATTTCCGGCCGGCGCCAATGCAAGAATTCCTGTTGCCGCTATTACCGGAACCAACGGTAAAACCACTACATCCAGAATGTTATCAAGCATTATGAAAAGCGCTGGACTTACCACCGGTATGACGTCAACCGATGGTGTCTATATCGATGGGCATCTTACAGTGAAAGGCGATATGACTGGCCCAACTGCAGCCCAAATCGTATTGCGTGACCCCAGTGTCGATTTTGCCATTATGGAAACTGCGCGTGGCGGTATCGTTAAACGCGGATTAGGTTACAGCACTTGTAACGTGGGCGCTTGTTTAAATATCTCAGCCGACCATTTAGGTCAACGAGGCATCGACACCTTAGAGCAATTAGCACAAATTAAACGGGTTGTTGTTGAAGTAGCCCAAGACTGCGTAGTACTTAACGCAGATGATATCCATTGTCTAGAAATGGCAGAATTTTGCGAAGCCAAACAAATTTGTTATGTCACTATTGATTCTGGTCATGGACTGGTGCGTGAGCATATTCGTCAAGGCGGTATGGCGGTTGTATTAGAAAAAGGTATTAATGGCGAGATGATCACAATTTATGATAATGGGGCTCACATTCCTTTGTTATGGACGCATTTGATACCAGCAACAATTGAAGGCAAAGCGATGCATAACGTGCAAAATGCAATGTTTGCAACGGCAATGGCATATAGCTTTGATACTTCATTAGAAAATATTCGCCAAGGTTTGAGAATATTCAATACCTCATTCTATCAGGCACCGGGTCGACTCAATATCTTTGATGAACACCCGTTCAAGGTTATTTTAGATTACGCGCACAACCCCGCAGCAATTAAAACAATTACCGATTTAGCCGGGCGTTTAGGTGTGAAAGGGAAGCGCAGACTTGTATTGGCTATGCCGGGAGATAGACGAGATGAAGATATTATAGAGGCCGCTAAAATTGTGGCTTCTACTTTCGACAGTTTTGTGTGCAAAGCCGACGATGATCGTCGCGGTCGCGCCCATGATGAAGTGCCAATGTTACTAAAGAAAACCTTAGAAGCTAACGGCGTTGATCCGAAAGATATTCAGGTAATACCAAGCGAAGCTGAAGCGGTTGAAGCTGCCTTAGTAAGCTGCACTCCAGGTGATTTACTCATTATTTTAGGCGATAATATTACCCGTTGTTGGAAACAGATCGTGCACTTTAATAATGTATCTGAACACCCTGTAAGCGACATGGATAAACCATCGAGTGACTTCCCCGAAAAATTATATGAACCTATTGAGCACAAATTTGAACTACAAGAAGGTACCCGAATTGTGCAAGATGAGCGCGGTGTTCATATTGTTGTTGATAGAGAAGAAGACGCTGATTAAATTGCGTATAAGTAAGATAATGAGTGGTGATACTGATGGCTTTTGAACTTGATGAGGTGAGAAGGTTAACCGGTCCTAATTTATTATCCAATGAAGCCGGTGCGATAATAGATGTGTTTTTTGATGACGTCGATGCGCAAGTTGTTATTGATTGTTGGCAAAAGCATCTTTATCACTGTCAGGTTAGTTTGGGTAGTGAGTATGCATGGCCTGCTAACTGCTATAATAGACATTATAAAGGAGGCGCAAGTATGTCTATTTCTGCGCCTATGGATTTGCTTTATAGTGCATGCGACTTAATTGAACTTGCTTGGGACTTATGTGCTACCGAGTTGTCCGTAGGTGACAACCGTGAATACAGCGTTTTAATGTTGCCTCGTTTGGCAGCACTGAAAGAAACGATTGTTGACGAGAGACACCCACAATTACTTGAATTCATGCAGCAAGCTCAAGCTCACGACGTTGTTTGTCTGGTTGACGATGATGAAATTAGCCTTGGTATGGGAGCCAAATCTGAGACATGGCCTATTGATGCATTCCCAGCTCCTCAAGGTATTAGCTGGCAACACTATTCTACTATTCCATTAGCCTTAATTACAGGGACTAATGGAAAGTCGACGAGTGTTCGCTTAGCCGCCGGAATTGCAAAAGCTGCATCCCTGAGTGCAGGTGTAACTTCGACTGATTTTATCAAAGTGGGAGACACGATTATTGATGACGGCGATTATTCAGGACCCGGTGGTGCAAGACTAGTGCTCAGAGATAAGCGTACTGAAATTGCATTTTTAGAAGTTGCTCGAGGTGGTTTGTTGAGACGTGGTTTACCGGTTCAATTCGCAAATGTCGCTTTGATTACTAATGTGGCTGGTGATCATTTAGGGCAATACGGGATAAATACAGTTGAGGAGATAGCAACGGTTAAAAGTATGGTTTCAAAAGCTATTCCACAAGGGAATGACTTTACCAAAGGCATGCTTGTGTTAAATGCAGATGACGTGTTGTTAGTTAAAGAGTCTGAAAAGCTGCATGTTCCTATTTGTTGGTTTAGTGAAAATGAACATAACCCTCAAATATTACGAGCATTGAGTCAACATCATCCTTGTGTTTTTGTGCAAAATAATGAGCTTGTATACAGCGATAGTGAGCAAGTCATCATTGCTGCTGTTAGTGATATTCCGATGACGGTAAACGGCACTGCAAAGCACAATATACAGAACGCTTTGGGTGTGATTGGATTAACTAAGGCGCTAGGAATTAGTAATCATGATGTTCTTTCTGGGCTAATGAATTTTGGTAGTGATGCAAGCGATAATCCTGGACGAGGCAACATCTATGCAGTTAACGGCGTAACGGTTATCGTTGATTTCGCACATAACAGTCATAGTATGCAAGCCGTGGTCAATATGGCGTCAAATATGCCAGCTACGGCTAAGCACGTTATGTTTAGCCATGCAGGTGATCGTTCTGATAAAGATATGCTTGATGTCGCTAACGCAGTAAGTGAATTACGCCCCCGTACTTATGTATTAGCTGAGATTAAGAAATATCTTAGAGGGCGAGAGCCAAATGAAATTTCTTCTTTAGTTAAAGAACACTTGCTTGCAACCGGTATTGCAGAAAAAGACATTATGCTCGCTAGTGATCCCCTCGATGGCACTAAGAAAATAATGGACCGCGTTGTTGTTGGTGACCTGGTTCTATTATTTGTCTTAGATGATAGAGAGAAAGTGCAGGCGCTGCTCACAGATAAATAAAATTTTATAAACAGGATAATGCGGCACCAGCGCTATTTTCATGAATACCGTCGTTATTTTTGTCACTGCTGAGTTTTATCTTCCCTTGCAAACTCACTGTTAGTAATCTAGCGTATTTAGCGTCGTTTGAGGCAGGGCAGATACGCACGCTTGCTGGGCTTGCAGTGATCCCACTTTCATAAAATTTGATGGTCTTTTTGCGACTGTAAAGTTGATTGCTGTCATGAGTTTTTGGCATGCTCATCAGCATAGGCTCTTGAGGGTCCCTTTCATTATTGTTATTACTGTCAATAAAGACAATTTTGGGTTCATTCCAGTCAGTATCGCAATGACTGTAATCGCTAGTTGGGCACAATAAGGTCAGTTGCTCTTGCTCAATTGCCTTAAAGCGTGCAAAGCGCATGAGGCTATTTAACTGATTAGTTTCAGAGGTAATTCTAGCTTTGGTGATAATCGACAAGAAACTAGGCACCCCGAGTGTCCCTACTATTGCTAAAATACCAACAACAACCATCAATTCTACGAGTGTTGTGCCTTTAAACCGCAATTGTGGTTTGCCTCTTTGACTTGTTTTAGCTTGTCGATTATTCATATTTTGGCATTCCTTTGCTTATATTTTGTTTTTATTAATTGTAATTTGATAATGAGTAATTGCTACTGAACCTGGTGACAGTTTTTGCTATTATTCTGGGATACTGGATAATGACTAAAGATCGTCGTTTGTATAACGCTTTTACCTCATTTAGGAACTGAAATTCACTTGCTTCCCATACAGGAAATACTCAAGGCACTCGCACTGCAACTGGCAGATGGCAATGCTATTGTTGTTGCGCCACCGGGAGCCGGAAAGTCAACAGAGCTGCCACTGTTTTTGTTACAGCAACCAGCTTTTCAACATAGTAAAATTATTATGCTGCAACCTCGACGTATTGCAGCGCGAAATATTGCTTACTATCTGTCTGAACAATTGGGCGAAAAGGTAGGTAAAACAATTGGCTATCGGGTGCGTGGTGAAAATGTAACAAGTGCCAACAGCCGCTTAGAAATTGTTACCGAAGGCATTCTTACGCGCATGTTGCAGGCGAGCCCTGAACTTCCAGGAGTTGCACTTGTTATCTTTGATGAGTTTCATGAGCGCAGTATTCATGCTGACTTTTCATTAGCATTAAGCCTAGAAGTACAGCAAGCATTGCGTGATGATCTGCGAATATTAGTTATGTCGGCCACATTAAATGCACAGGCCATTAGCAAAATAATGCCTGACGCAAAGCTACTAGAGTCGAAAGGCAGAAGTTATCCCGTTGATATTAAGTACGTTGCTTCAAATTCAAGAATGCCAGTTGTTGATAGGGTATGTGAACTGCTGATTCAAACCTTTAGTTGCCATGACAAAGACTTTCTAGTTTTTTTACCTGGGGCATATGAAATTAGAAAGGCGGCTGAAATTCTGTCTCGAAAACTACCAGATTGTGTTGTTTTGCCGCTTTTTTCAGATCTGAATAAACAACATCAGCAACAAGCATTAATGCCCAATAAAGAGGGTAAAAGAAAAGTTGTATTGGCGACCAACATTGCGGAAACAAGCCTGACCATTGAAGGAATAGAAGTCGTTATTGATAGCGGAATTGAAAAAAAGGCAATATTCGATTTACGCAGAGGTATTACTCAACTAACGAGCCAAAAAATATCACAAGCTTCGGCCACCCAGAGAGCAGGCCGAGCAGGGCGAGTTATGGCGGGTACTTGTTATCGTTTATGGTCAAAAGAATTGCATGCTCGACTTGCGCAACAATCAACGCCGGAAATACTGCAATCTGACGTTTCAGATTTAGTATTAGAAGCCGCGATTTGGGGCGCGCCAATTGCCGATTTAGCGCTTATTGACCAACCGAATTGGGCACAACTCTCGCAAGGTGAAAAGAAGCTAATGAGTCTTGGCGTTATTGAAAAAAGTAATAAAATGACCGAATTTGGTCGCCAAGTGCATGCGCTGGGCGGTAATGCAAACATTGCCATTATGTTATTAAAGAGTCCTCAATTGAGGCTAGCTCATCAGAGTCTAGCTTGCGCACTGGCTGCGCTGCTTGAAAGTAAAGACCCATTACCGCAAGCGCAAACCGTTGAAGTGATGCCCCGATTAACCTTTTTGCTAAAAAATAAACAGCACAGCATTTGGTTGCTTATTAAGCAATGGCACCGTAAGCAAAATATACAATTAGTTGAATGGCCTTTGCAAGACCTCGCGATTGTTCTGGCTTTTGGTTTTCCTCAGTGGATAGCAAAACATCGCACAGAAGGACGTTTTAGTTTGGCTAATGGTAGCGGCGCGACGTTGAATATTAATGACGAACTGTTGCGACATTTAGGACCTCAATCGTGGTCGCAAAAGAACCAAGGTTGGTTAGCTGTCGGGCATATGCAGTTGACGGACAAACAGATGGATAGTGCTCTTATTCGATATGCTGAACCGATCAAATTTGAACAGATGCAAACTCACTTTCCAGCATTTTTTGAGGACAAAGAAATAGTCCAATGGGATGAAGAAAAACAACGTATTAGCGCATTTGGATCACAATTTTTTGGTTGCATCTCATTTTCTAAAAAGCCACTTCCTAAGCCTTCGTCGGCGTCTTTAAATGAAGTGTGGAGACAGCAAATACTGAAAAAAGGAATACCGGCGATACCTTTTGATACTCGCACGCAGCAATTAATCAAAAGAGTCAGTTTGTTGAATGTAGCAATAAATATAGCGGAGCAAAACGATGCGTTTCCGGATTTTTCTGACACCGCATTGCTACAGAATATCGATCAATGGCTGCTGCCATTTTTGAGTGGCAAAACTACGTGGCAAGCGCTTGTCAATCTGCCTTTTTATCAGCTGTTAAGTCAGCAAATGGATTATCAGCAACTCAAAAAGCTTGATTCCTTGTTACCAGAAAGTATCGTTATTCCTACAGGGAGAAAAGCGGGAATTGATTATAATGAAGAAGGTAAAGCGTTATTATCTGTGAGAATGCAAGAACTATATGGCATGCAACAGCATCCCACACTACTAAATGGCAAACTAACTATTACTTGTGAATTGCTTTCACCAGCGCAAAGACCGCTGCAAAAAACGAACGATCTGATTGGGTTTTGGCAAGGGAGCTATAAGCAAATTCAGAAAGAAATGAAGGGCCGTTACCCGAGACATTTTTGGCCAGACGACCCTGCCAACTCGCCTGCCACTGCGACTATCAAAAAGAGAATGCCGCAATAGGAAGTTAAACGACGACCGTTTGTCCAATAACAAATGCGTAGATTGCGTAAAAGTGGCAAGCTGCGCCTAGCAACACAAATACATGCCATATAGCATGCATGTAGTGTTTATGTTTTGCCATATAGAATGGTATACCCAAGCTATACGCTACGCCACCTAAGAATAAAAATATGAATCCAGTTAAAGGAACGGCATTGTAAATGGGTACAATAATGAGCAAGGCTAACCAACCCATAACAGCATAAGTAGTCACAGCTAGTTTCGGGTATTTGTCTTTAAAAATGGCTTTGAAACCAACCCCAAATAATGCTACTGCCCATATAGTAAGAATACTCACAGTAGACACCCAACCATCAATTGCAACCACTAAAAACGGTGAGTAAGTGCCAGCAATCAGCAAATAAATAGCAATGTGGTCGGCGCGTTTTAGTATGGGCTTTAACCTTGGGTTACTGACTGAGTGATACAAGGTAGATGCGCCAAACAAAAGCACCATTGAGCTTCCAAAAATAACAGATGATATGACTTCTATTAAGCCATTACTTTTAAGCAATAGCGCGCCAAGGCCAAAGACTGCTAAGGCAAAGCCAAGAAAATGAGTAAACGCATTTAAACGCTCTTCTAGCTTACTGTATTGATGTATTTGTGGGCTTGCAGTTTGCTTCACGATAATGGCTTATTCGAGTGTTAATTAAGTTTCAGCGTACAATTGTACGCTGAAACTATAACTTTTAAAAGGCGGTAAGTTAATTAACAAATTGTCAAATGTAGGGTCAGTAACCTTTCGTCCAAAAGCGCACTCAGCATTAGCTTTTGTTGTGCCTCAATTGATCTTGATGTATCAACGTTTTTTTCACCCACAGTTTATTCATTAGCATATCAAGTATATTCAGCTATACTTGATTGTGGTTGCTTATATCTTTACGTAACATGTCGATAGTAGAATGCGATGTTAACTGCATGCTATTAATAAACATACAGGTGGATTGAAGGTAGACATAATATGAAGCGGGTGTTGTACACTACATTACTAATTAGCTGTCTAATCTCGCCCCTCGCTTTCTCAGCTCAGGTTAGCTTATCGCAATCTAGATCTAATCAATTAGTCAATTCAATAAGAGATGATACTAGTTTATCTTCCGCACACAAAATAACAGCCTACAAAGCATTGCTCAACAAAGTAGAAAGAAAAGAAGACCTAAACGATATAGCAATACTTATTTTGAACGAAGCGCTTTTGGTTGAAATGTTAAAAGTAGGAAGTTATGTAGAAATAACAATGTTGTTTAAAACGTTTGTCCCTTTGGAAAATATTAATAAAACTAACGAAACTATAGATAGTTACCTTCCCTTAATACGCAGCGTTGCTAATGCCTATTTAAATTTGGAAGAATTTGACAGTGCCAAAGTGTTATTGGCAGAAATGCAATCCTACCTATCACTATATGACATAACACAGGTTAACAAAGCCTATTTTTTTCTTGCTGCTGGCCAACTAAATATAAGGACAGAAGAATACAAAGAAGGTTTAATAATGTTAAGACAGGCCATGAAAGATTTTGAAGAAAGTGAGAGTCTAAATGACATAAATAGGAGCAAAAGAATATCGACAGTACTCAGCTATATAGGTAATACATACTACACTTTGGGTGACTATAAAAACGCCATAAAATATTACGAGAGAGGTCATGATAAAGCAGATAATTTATTAAGTCCCACTAATATGCTTATTTACAATAACAATATTGCCTCATCTCAGCTTGCATTGTTAAACTGGGACCAAGCCCTCAACTCAGCTACCGTTGCCTCTCAACAAGCAGAAGCAATAGACAACTATGTATACTTTGCATCATCTAATGAAACTGCTGCCCGCGCAAAGCATGGTCTTGGGAAAAGTGCTGAAGCAATCGAAATAATACATAAATCAATCGATACATATAAAGAAAACAATTACACGCAAAAGATCATAGACGCACTAGCTTATGAGGCTGAATTTCATATTAGTTTAGGCAACTGGGATGAAGCGAAAAAGGATGTAATGGAGGCTTATCTCGTTCTCGGAAACTCAAAAAATAAAGCGACACCGTCGGTTATATTACTTAAATCTAGTTTCCTTATTGAAGAGCGAAATGGCAATTTGGATAAAGCCAGTTTTTACCAAAAACAGCTGATGAAGTTAGAAGGAGAGAATCTTGAAGTCAAAAAAGACTTAAACGCACAACGCTTAATGTTAAATTTCGAGCTTGAGTTAGCCGAAGAGAAATCGCTGCGCTTGGAGCAAAAAAATAATCTTAAGTCGATTATCATAGAAAGAAACCAAAGCGAGCATAGATTTTTAATGACCGTGATTTCTGGCGCAATCGTAATGCTTGTGCTACTTGTGTATGTCTATATGAGAGAGCGGAACTTGAAACTAAAGATGAGTCATTTAGCGATGACTGATTATTTGACAGGCTGTCCAAATCGCAGAAATGCCATGCATCAAGCAAAAGTTATGCTGAGCGAGCAGGTCAATAAAAAATATTCAATGACAATTGCTATTTTAGACGTCGATAACTTTAAAGCAGTTAACGACACATATGGACATGATGTAGGCGACAAAGTCCTTCAGAACCTATCATCAATTATGCTCGGCGTACTGCGAGAAACTGATGTTATGGGTCGGTATGGCGGCGAAGAGTTTATAATACTATTACCCAATGCGGGCGAAAAAGAAATAACAGTGATATTTTCTCGAATGCAACAAGCACTGAAAAGTCATATCTGTGAGTACAACGGTGAAAATATCATACTGCCGATAACCGTAAGCATGGGGGCTTCTGTGGTTTCTGATGTTCCAGAACAACTTAATGAAAATGAGCAAAAAATGTTACTCGATACCATTATTAAAAAAGCCGATAATAAAACCTATGAAGCTAAAGAAGAGGGGAAAGATCAATTAAGGTTCGTTGCGGTGTCTATTGACAGTTAGTTAGCGCTTAAGACGTAGACTTCCCTCCTTTGCATGCCTCCAACGATGACAATACTATGATGAATTTTGCTTATTCATGGCTTCACCAGCCTATAAGCAATGCAACACGATAACTCATTGTTGCCTTATCTAACTGCTTAAACCTTCGGACTTTAAACTCACTGCTATTTATACAGAACGATTGTTAACAATCAGAACAGTTGAGTTGATTTATTCCGACCCAAATAAACTATATCGTTATGTTGCCAAATAGCGTCAGCCTCTGCCTATATGGGCTGTGCGAGATTAACTCTTTGTATTGTTTGCTTTTACCGTCTACTTTTTTATACCTAGGTATTGATTAGGTCAACCTTATTGGGTATAACATGGGGCTAGAAATATTAACAACAGTGATATGCATATTGAGCTGGTGGTATATGGGCTATTTAGTGGCTGATATCAAACAAGTTGTGCGTAACCTAGATAATTTAAAAAATAATAATAAGCTCGAGCACAAAAGCTTGGCACAGTTGTATAAGGAGCAAGTACCATGGCGTTGTTAACAACACGCAATTTAACTCGCGGGTTAGTGCTGTGTTTGGCTTTGTTCTACCTAACCATTATTTCTGAATTTTTCGACTTCAACATTCTGAATAGACTTCCTAACGTCAATACAAATGCGCTTATTGTAACTGGCGCACTAGGCGTTTTTTGGCTTGTATTCAGTATCCGAGCTCGTCACAGACATTAAGCGCTAAATTTGCAGGGAGTGATTTAGATTTAATCACGAAATTCTTTGCAGAATAATGAGACATGCCTGCGCTAAGTGCTACAATCAATTTTTTGTATGTTGAGAACGACTTCGTCTTATGTTTTTGCTTATTATATATGTGCTTATCGCACTTGGTTTTTCGTTTATATGTTCAATTGCGGAAGCCGTAATACTTAGCGTTTCGCAAGCGTACATTTCGTTGCTAGAAAAAGATGGAAAGCCCTCAGGTAAACTGCTAGGCAAATTAACCAGCGACATCAATAAACCATTATCCGCAATACTCACATTAAACACCGTTGCGCACACAATGGGTGCTGCGGGTGCTGGCGCCCAAGCCGCTGCCGTATTTGGTGATACCTATTTGGGGATCATTTCGGCAGTGCTTACCCTTCTGATCCTTGTTTTTTCCGAAATTATTCCAAAAACGCTGGGCGCAACCTATTGGCGACGATTAGCCCCAGCAACGGCGCATTTTCTCAAATATTTAATTATTGTTTTGTATCCATTCGTAAAAATGTCTGAAAAATTAACCCGTGGATTTAAAGACGACAGTCCGCTCAAAGGCTTAAGCAGAAGCGAGTTATTGGCAATGGCAGAGTTGTCTGGTCAAGAAGGGCAATTAGCCAAGCAAGAGTCACGTTTTTTGAAGAACTTATTGCAGTTACATGCGTTAAACGTAAAAGACGCGATGACTCATCGTACGGTCGTATTTTCAGCACCTGAAACAATGTCAGTTAACGACTTTATGAAAAAAAAATTACCAACTGAATTTTCTCGTATACCAATTTATGAAGATGACCATCGCGAAAATATAAGCGGCTTTGTTATTAAGTCCGATATTCTATTGGCTAAAGCGAATGGTGAAGGTGATAAGACGCTTAGCGAAATGGGCAACTCCTTACCCACCGTCTTAAGCAGCATGCCATTATCCAGCACATTCGATCAGTTTTTGAAATCTCGCATTCATATGATCTTAGTGGTAGATGAATATGGTGGCTTAGAGGGCTTGCTGACGCTAGAAGATCTACTCGAAAGCCTCTTAGGTATTGAGATAGTAGATGAAAGCGACACTAACGTAAGCATGAAACAGCTTGCAAAAGTGATGTGGCGCAGACGTGAACGTCGCCTTATGACCAAAGACAGTGATCAATAACCTGTCTACATAAGATAAGCTCAAGTGTTGCTTTTGTTCTTGTCCATTTTGTTGGTGGGTTCAAACTCCTGTAAGACTCGGTGCCAAGCCGCTAAGTGATTTGCATAGTTCTGTTTTAGCTGACTACTCACTTCTTCAACATCTAGTAGATCCTTTGGAATTTCTGCTAATATACGCCAATGATTAAGGGTATTTGTGGCAGCAGCGCAAAGCTGTGAAATAGAGGCGTGAGCCTGCTTTGAATTTTCAATATGGTAGTCGGTTTGCGTGCAAAGTAATGCAAGTGGAGAATCAGCGATAGGTGCCACGTTCTTGGTTACCTGATAATCGCGTAATAGCTGTTGGTAGCTGTCGTTGTCTTCGTCAATATCCTTGCCACTATCGTTTACTTCTTGAATAATCTCATGGGCATAACCCATTGTGTCGAAGGTACTTAGGTGTAATTGTTGAAATATACCTTCCTTTGCTTGCAACCTAGGGTCTACAAATTTTTCATCAGACATTTATTGTCCTCCATAAGCAATGTGAAATATTAACACGAAACGTGAAACATGTAGTCTATACGTCAAATAGTCAATATTGTTTTCTCCTATATGTAAAAATAAACAGCAAAAGAATATAAAAATCATACTGCTAAAAATTAATTATAGGGAAGTGCTTCATGGTAACTGTCTTAGCTAAACCAAGGTCTTATATTTCAGGTTTATTGTTCCTCCATCCTAATAACCTTTAATGCTAATGTAGTTTGTAATGAGTTTTCGCGCGGGTGCTGTGCTATTAATATCGCTGTTTTTGAGTTTTTGTGCGAAAGCGTCGCAACAAATGGACGCTGTTGGGTCAAGCATTTTAGATTTAACCGCCACAGCCTTTGGTTTTATTGCGATTACGATTTTCGTCATTGCTTATGTCATTTTAGAGGAAAAGCTACACTTACGTAAATACAAACCAGTATTGCTAGCTGCCGGTATTATTTGGATTTTGATCGATGTAGCTTAGTTAGAAGAACCCAATCATTTGCTTGCGGAGCAAGCCATTCGACACAACTTCTTGGAATATGCCGAGTTGTTTTTCTTCCTACTGCTTGCAATGATATACATAAACGCTATGTTAGCGTGCGGTGTTTCCCATGCCCTGCGTGATGTGCACGTCAGCAGAGGCTTGAGTTACAAAAGTTTGTTTTGGTTAACGGCTGTGCTCGCATTTTTCATTTCGCCAGTTGCCGACAATCTAACGATTGCAGTAGTTATGAGCGCAGTTATTATGGGAGTAGGCAATGACCAACCTAAATTCATCGGATTAGCTTGTATTAATTTCGCCGTTCTACTTGGCAAGCCTGTAACGCAAACTAATGCTCCAATTTTCAAGATAAAACAAGGTGGGTTAGTCATTGTTGGTTTGTGTCTTGCCACCATTGTCACCGCGATTAGCTTCCATTTATGGCGTGATTTTAGCCGCAGGTGGTTTAGGGTTTATGCATTCTTGGGCGCTTACTTTTATCTTATTTCGTTAAGGTGTAACTTTTTAGCTTGAATTTTGGCATAATACCGCCACTTTTTGCGGTACGCGCAAAATCACTATATTCACATAAGTGAAAATGGCTTGAGGGGCATAATGAAAGCATTAGATATAAAGGGCTTGGCGAAAACCTACAAAGGTGGAGTACAGGCGCTAAAAGGGATTGATTTAACGGTTGAAGAAGGTGATTTTTTCGCCTTGCTAGGACCCAATGGTGCCGGTAAGTCCACCGCTATTGGGATTATTAGCTCCCTGGTTAATAAATCCAGTGGCAGTGTGAAAGTATTCGAACACGATCTAGCCACGGATATTGTTAATGCTAAAAGCTGCATTGGCCTAGTGCCTCAAGAATTTAATTTTAACCAGTTCGAAACTCTATTCCAAATTGTGGTTAATCAAGCCGGTTATTATGGTGTTCCTCGTTCAATTGCAAAAGAGCGCGCTGAAAAGTACCTCAAGCAACTAGACCTTTGGGACAAACGGAACGCTGCAGGTAGAGAGCTATCAGGAGGTATGAAGCGCCGTTTAATGATTGCTCGTGCCTTAATGCATGAGCCTCGTATGCTGATACTTGATGAACCTACTGCTGGTGTTGATATTGAAGTACGTCGTTCAATGTGGACCTTCCTCAAGAAAATCAATGAGGAGGGCATTACCATTATTTTGACCACGCATTATTTGGAAGAGGCCGAAATGTTATGTCGAAATATTGCCATCATTGATGAAGGACAAATTGTTAAAAATACCAGCATGAAAGCCCTATTAGCCACCTTAAACGTCGAAACCTATGTGTTCGATATTGCATCGGGTGCAAATCAAATAAGTATTGAGGGTTTTGAGACACGAGCTAATGATGACCAAACCTTAGAAGTCGATGTACTCAAAAAAGGAGGCTTAAATCCGGTCTTTGAGGAGCTATCAAAGCAAAACATCCAAGTAATGAGTATGCGCAATAAGTCGAATCGACTAGAGGAGCTATTTGTGCGCTTAGTCGAAGCAAATCAAGCAAAAGGAACTACCAATGAGTAATCGTAATATGACGGCGCTCTATACCATTTGGATTAAAGAGTGCACTCGATTTTTACGCATTTGGGTACAAACGTTAGTACCGCCTGCTATCACAATGTCGCTTTATTTTGTGATTTTTGGCAAGCTTATGGGTGACAGAATAGGTCCAATTGACGGTTCTAGTTACATGGAATTTATTGTTCCTGGATTAATTATGATGGCAGTGATAACGAGCTCATATTCGAATGTGTCGTCTTCATTTTTCAGTGCGAAATTTCAGCGTAATGTCGAGGAAATACTCGTCGCTCCAGTACCAACATGGGTTGTCATTATGGGCTTCGTAGGTGGTGGCGTAGCGAGAGCGTCTATTATAGGCGTGGTTGTTATTTTTGTATCAATGTTTTTTGTTGATATAAAAATAGCCCATTATGCAGTAATTATCGTGACTATTTTACTCACCTCCATCTTGTTCGCTACAGCGGGTTTAATCAACGGCATCTACGCCAAAAGCTTCGACGATATCAGTATTATTCCTACCTTTGTGCTAACTCCTTTGACCTATCTTGGAGGTGTATTTTATTCAGCATCGATGCTAGAAAAAGTATTCAATGAATTTTGGCAGGGGGTAATTCAAATCAACCCGATTTATCATATGGTGAATGCTTTTCGTTATGGTTTTTTAGGCAGCGCTGATGTTAACTTTATATTAGCACTTAGTATGTTAGTCGGCCTAAATGTTGCGTTGTTCGCTGTTGCTTACCGTCTACTCTCTACCGGCACTGGTATTCGTACTTAATGCAATCGAGTCCAAGAGAAATCACAACGAATCAGCTTGGCATCCATGAAGACCTTGCTGATATTGTGAATAAGTATCGACACTCTGAATTTAAAAAACCGATTGCTGAGCATACTCAACAAACATTCGAGACGGTCATCGAGTGGTTAGGTAATTGGCAGGGTGACGTCATTATTGATGCTTGTTGTGGTGCGGGCGAAAGCAGTATCGTGCTTGCTCAACAACATCCGAACGCTAAGGTCATTGGTATTGACAAGTCGGCTGTGCGTCTAAATAAATACACATATTACAAGCGCCAAAAAGACCATAATAGCAGCGACAATGTCAGGGTGTTTCAAGCTGACTTGAATGATTTCTGGCGATTAATAGCCGAACATCTGAAAACAGCGAAGTGGACCATAAGTAAACAATGCGTGTTTTATCCCAACCCTTACCCTAAAAAAGCCCAGGTTCAAAAGCGTTGGCATGCGAGTCCTGCATTCATTGCTCTGCTTAGGTGTTCAAGCAATATTGAAGTAAGAAGCAATTGGCTAACCTATCTTGAAGAATTTCAGCAAGCACTGAATATACACGGTGTGCAAAGCCAAATCTATCCAATTAGCGGTGCCCCAATGACGCCGTTCGAGCGAAAATATACTGAATCAGGTCAACCATGTTGGCAGCTTCATACGCTTGCTGAAGGCGAGGACAGATAAAAGCCTTGTCCATAATCAATCCCCAGTGAAGTGACTAACTCAAGCGTTGTTTTGTCTTCAATGTGTTCAGCAACCAGTTTTGTATTATCGATTTTGCATAACTCGATAAGTTCAGTCAGTACTTTTTTATCTACATCGGGGCTATTTATCATTTTTCCTGAAAGCTTAATAGCTTGAATTTTCAATCTTAATGCTTGCGTCAAAATCGAACAGGACGTTGATACATCGTCTATGATTATAGTCAAGTTTGGACAGTTTTCATTCAAATGAGCAATCACTGCGAAGTGCTTTTTCAAGGTTGAATGGGAAATTTCAATACCAAATAGAGTCGACATTGTATTTTCATGAGAGCGTATTAACCAAGTCACTAAAGACTCGTCATTTAAATCTTTCTCGCTCAGGTTTATACTCCACGGCATATTACGGTGAACGCAATAGCGGCGACTTTGTTCATACATATGATGTGTTAATTCGGTATTCCAATTCTTTTGTTCAACAATGGTCAAAAACTCACTAGGTAAAAAAATATGTGCATTGTCACCCAATAATCTGGCTAAGCACTCGTATCGCCACACTCGGTTGTTTTGCAAATTCATTATTGGCTGAAAGTATGGAACAATGCGCTCCATTTTGAATTCTGTTTCGACCTGTGAATGACCCATTTAAATACCTTGTCCTAATTTTGCGAAGGTTAAAATTTAACTGTCTGTCCAATATATAACAGTTCTAACCACAAAATCTTGAGTGTCTTCAATAAATTCACCTATATTTACACTAATTTAATGTGTTTATCGATATTTGTCACATTTAGTATCTTGGTATTAATGTGGAAGTGGGGTAAAATTAA
>Ga0307966_1000483_pt1 | contig 33326 bp, 28 predicted proteins | sample OrgLakmetagen646_FD_203141 | JGI IMG/M metagenome (GOLD analysis project Ga0307966, IMG submission 203141) | Saline water microbial communities from Organic Lake, Antarctica - #646 | ecosystem: Environmental > Aquatic > Non-marine Saline and Alkaline > Saline | place: Antarctica: Organic Lake... | reverse complement strand
ATCAATGTGAACTAGATGGCCTTCAGAAGAATTTACCTTGACCAATACGCTCGCCTTTATAACTATACCAAGCACCGGTTTTTCCAACTAGCTTGTGTTTAACGCTTAAATCGATTAATTCAGCTTCTTTACTCCACTGTAGAATTTAAGTGCGTTACCACTGGTCGTTGTTTCTGGGTTACCAAACATGACACCAATCTTCATACGAATTTGGTTAATAAAAATAACCAGTGTGTTTGAACGCTCAATATTCGCCGTTAGTTTACGTAAAGCTTGAGACATTAGCAGTTTGTATACTCAGAGACGGGATCGGGAGCGTGGGGTGAATAAAAGCACTGAAAACTCGGAAAAGCGAATTATTATCCGAAACCAAGAGGGACGTTATCGTATTGGATTGTCGTGAAAAAAAAGCGCCGACATGCGGCGCTGTGTATCGGATGTTATGACTATGCTTTCTTGCGCTTTAGTACACCAAAGCCGAGAAGGACTGAACCAAGTAACCAAACGGTTGCCGGGGCTGGGACGGAAGACACAGAGCCACCCGAAAGTCCTCTGAAGACTGAGACGCCAGCAGCTCCTGTGGGTAAACAATCAGAGTTTTTACACACGCCTTCGCCATCTGTGCCGCCCGCGGTATAAAGTTGGATTGTGCCGCCAGCATTAGTCAGGGCGCTCATAAACTGTATCGAAAGACCATAATACCCAGTGGAGTCTGGCGGATCAAATGAAGTCGGTGTGACCTGCAAAGAAGTAGCACTTAGTGGACTATTGAGGTCAGTAGCTCTTACATATGTGCCGCAAAGGACGGGATCTCCGCAGATACCAGTCCCCCATAAGTTTGAACCAGTTGTCGTGATATTGACGTTAGTGAAGGTAGAGGTGTCAGCGTCATAGGTGAAGCTTCCGGTAGCAGTTCCGCCATGCGGTCCGGGTCCCTTAGTTTGGTTAGAAGCAAAGACTACATCCTGAAGTTACCAATTGATCGGGGTCGCATTGGACGCGTATGAAAGACCGGCCAGATTCGCGACTAGGATGGTGCGTGTTAAAAGTTTATCAAACATGTTATTGACTCCATTGGTTTGTTTGCGAGGCTGCTACACCGGGTTAAGTTGAAACTGCGGGCAGCGCGTGACACCTCATCCATTCACTTGTTGTGTCGGCGATCACTCATAACCGCTCTTATTAATTACACTAAACGTGGTTGTTCAATAGGCAATAATATTTAGATTGTTTGATCATCAGAGGCCAGAACTTAGACCAAAAGGTGATCAATCGTTTTCACATGGGCTGGGTCGGTTTTTATCTTTTCCTGAAGAAAATAAATCGCTCACAGGAGAAAGTTGAGCGTAAAGGTGCGACCGTCCGGTTTGTCAGTTTTACAGACCCTCGATGATGTCTTTAAGATGGACTAATTATCGTGTAAAGCGGTTTAGTGCACCGGGCTCCCATACCAAAGTTAAGATAGTGGTAAGCCCCTAATATTTTCCGCTTCAGGTCTCACTAAATCAGATCCACTGCGAACTAGGGGCTATCGATAAAAGCTGTTTTGTAACACATTAAACTATCATTAATATGTCAAATCAGGCGCTTAAGCTAAGTTTGCTTCGCCCAGAACGACTGATTAAGTAAGCGAATGTACTACGATTTTTTACTCTACTTCACTTTCGGAATCAACAGCCTCTTTCTTTGGCGTGTCGTCTTGTTGCTTTTTAGGCAACAGCATATCTCTTAGCTTTTTATTTAACTCATCCCTAACTGCCGGATTATCTTTAAGATATTTACAAGAATTGGCTTTTCCTTGACCAATTCTTTCGGTTCCATAGCTGTACCAAGCGCCAGCTTTTTCAACTAACTTATGCTTTACGCCTAAATCGATAAGCTCACCGTCGCGATTTATTCCTAGACCGTACATTATTTGAAACTCTGCTTGTTTAAATGGAGGTGCAATTTTGTTCTTCACTACCTTCACGCGAGTCTCATTTCCAACGACTTCGTCACCTTCTTTTATGGCACCAATTCGTCTTATGTCGAGCCTCAAACTTGCGTAGAACTTAAGAGCGTTGCCACCTGTGGTAGTTTCTGGATTACCGAACATAACGCCAATTTTCATTCGAATTTGGTTGATAAAGACTAACATTGTATTGGAATGCTTAAGGTTACCCGTTAGCTTGCGCATTGCTTGAGAAAGCATACGAGCTTGCAGTCCCATGTGACTGTCACCCATGTCCCCTTCTATCTCGGCTTTCGGCGTTAGCGCTGCTACAGAGTCAACTACAATGAGGTCCACTGCACCCGAACGCGTTAACATATCGACTATCTCTAGCGCCTGCTCGCCTGTATCAGGTTGTGACACTAATAATTCGTTTATATCTACACCAAGCTTTTGAGCATAAATTGGATCAAGAGCGTGCTCCGCATCAACAAATGCGCAAACCTTACCGTTTCTCTGAGCTTCGGCAATCACTTCTAGTGTTAAGGTGGTCTTACCCGAAGATTCCGGACCATAAATTTCTACGATCCGACCCATAGGGAATCCGCCAGCACCTATCGCCACGTCAAGCGCCAATGAGCCTGTAGATATCGTCTCTACGTCCATGGATTTGTTATCGCCAAGCTTCATGATAGAACCTTTACCAAACTGCTTTTCGATTTGTGAAAGAGCTGCTTCTAAAGCCATACCTTTGTTTTTGTCAATTTTATCACTGCTACTTTTAGCCATTTGTTCTTACTCCAGTTTTGAATTAGGTGACTTCGCCAACCACTATTAAACGTAGATTTTTGGAAATGCTGCTATCAACCGATGCATTGCAATGAGATGGAGCATTCCGGCCTCATCTGCAATAACCAGTACATTTTTATAACCAACAAAACCTTCTTTTATGTCAAGAAACTTTGCAACTGTCATCGCCTCTTAAATCTTGTTCAATTTTGTTAGACTGATTATTAAGCTGCTAGCAGTTCTCTATCTGTCACTAAAACATCATTTAGATGGTTGTTGACAAAATGCAAACCAACGTGTGAATCACCCATATCGCCTTCAATTTAAGCTCTAGGGGTTAAAGCGGCTACCGAGTCAATGACGACGACGTCACGGGCATGCTCAGCTTCTAATGCGCGGCTTTTGTTTTCGCTCATGCCTTTGCTTTCGTTAGCCGTTCTTCTTGCTGGTGCTGCTTTTTTTGTTTTTCAGCTTTTTTGAACAAGGCCATTAAATTACTCCTAGGTGCATCATATTGTGTTTTAGTAAACAGCGTGTCTATTTATATTAATATTCACATTGCTGGTTATTTGTTTAGCAAATAAGCCGCTTACCAAAGCGTACTTTATTGGTTACATTTTCGTTAGATGTTTTATTTTTAATCTATTTTTATATAGAGTCAAAACAATACACCTAATCATTTATATCGCAAGTATACTGTATAACCATACAGTTTCAATGCCGAATTTTAAAATAAATTTATGTTGATGAATTTATTAGTGTTTTTGTTTATTGAGCCACCTTTGTAGGCTATAAACGCAATAACCAAGAGTATAGGAATCAGTTTTATTTAGTATTTATACAGTGTCTATCTAAATTTTAACAAGAAATGGCTTACATGTTAACCAGGCTGATGATCAGTTCTTTTAAGGCGAGATTAATTGCTTGCTCTCGAACTTGTTGTCTGTCACCGCTGAAACATCTGGAAAAACAACGAGTATAAATTTGATTACTCGGTTTGTTAGCGGAATTTTTTGCATGCAGGGTATCGATGCTTTTGACCAATTCAGGATCCGCACCACTGCTCATTATTGCAATAGCGAACCAAACCAAACCAACCGGTTTAGATGCAGTACCGCCACCGGGACCCGCAATTCCACTGATAGAAACGCATAAATCAGCGCCACTTTTGCGCAATCCGCCTTCTGCCATTTCGCACACAACTTCTGAAGACACTGCCCCAAACGTAGCCAAAGTGGCTACACTAACCCCCACTTCTTGGTTTTTCGATTGATTGGAATAGGTTACCCATGATTTCTCAAACCATTGCGAACAACCAGCAACCTCAGTAATAGCGAAAGCAACGCCGCCACCGGTGCATGACTCAACCGCTGCTACTTTTTTGTCTTTAGCTAGCAACTCATCACCGAGTGTGCGAGCAAGTGCTCCAACACTTTTTGCATTTAAGTTTTGCAATGTCTATTTATATCCCCGTGGTTTTCATTACAATGGCGATATATAATAAAGACAAGCTGAAGTTGTCACAACAGAAACCTGTTTAAAACGCATGCTAAATAATGAAAACGAAAAAGTTAATGAGATAGTTCAATCGAGCCCTCCAGCAAATACGCCGATGATGACGCAATATCTAAGGATAAAGGCGGAACATCCGGATATTCTGCTTTTTTATCGCATGGGCGATTTCTATGAGCTATTTTTCGATGATGCAAAGAAAGCATCCAACCTTCTCAATATATCCCTCACAGCGAGAGGTAAGTCGGGTGGAGAGCCCATCCCAATGGCGGGTGTACCTTATCACGCTGCTGAAAATTATTTAGCAAAACTGGTTAAAATGGGCGAATCAGTCGCCATATGCGAACAAATTGGTGACCCAGCAACGAGTAAAGGCCCAGTAGAGCGGGCGGTGCAGCGTATTGTTACTCCAGGCACTGTGACTGATGAAGCCTTATTAGATGAATCCAAAGACTCCGTTTTATTGGCTATTACCAAAGTCAAAGGGGTTTATGGTCTGGCTTCTATCGATATTACCAGTGGCCAATTCATGATTTTTGATGCGCAAACCGACGAGGCATTTCAAGCCGAACTTCAGCGTATTCAGCCTGCCGAAATTTTGTATCCAGAACAATGTTCGTTTTTCCATTTAATACAAAAATGCAAAGGCTTGAGGCGTCGCCCGCAATGGGAGTTTGATACCGACACGGCTCATTTCAAACTCAACACTCAGTTTGGCAGCAAAGAACTTGATGGTTTTGGTATTAACGTTGATGCCGTTGCTATGGGCGCGGCAGGATGTGTTTTGCAATACGTGCAAGAAACTCAACGCATTGCCCTGCCGCATTTACGCAAAGTAAGTCAGTACCGCGCTGATGAATCGGTATTGATGGATGCTGCCACACAACAAAATTTAGAGCTGACGAGAACCTTGTCAGGCGGCACCGAAAACACCTTATTTGCAGTATTAAATAAAACTTCAACGGCAATGGGCAGTCGCTTGTTGCAACGTTGGTTGCATCGCCCTATTACCAACAAAGCCGAGCTATTATTCAGGCAAAACAGCATTGCTGATGTGCAACATCACGACTATCTCATACTACAAGGTTTGCTCAAGCAAATTGGTGATATTGAACGAATATTGGCGCGCATGGCCCTGCGCTCAGCCCGTCCCCGAGATTTCTCAAGACTCAAAGAAGCGCTAAATATACTGCCCGACCTGCAGCAATGGTTGCGAGATTCTGCGCCGTCGTCACAACATGACGCCTTCAGTATTTTTAGCCGTGATATTGGCGAATACCCAAATGTTGCTGAGCTATTAAACCGCGCAATTATTGACAATCCACCGGTTGTGCTGCGCGACGGCGGAGTGATAGCACAAGGCTATTCTGAGGAGCTTGACGAATTGCGTGCACTGTCAAAAGGCGCTACCGATTTTCTTGACCGGCTAGAACAAAAAGAGCGCGAACGCACCGGTATACCCACGCTAAAAGTGAATTATAACCGAGTGCATGGATTTTTCATTGAAGTCAGCCATGCCAATACCGATAAAATCCCGCCCGATTATGTGCGCCGCCAAACGCTTAAAAACAATGAACGTTACATTATTCCTGAACTTAAAGCTCACGAAGACAAGGTGCTCACAAGCCAAAGTAAAGCATTGGCATTAGAAAAGAAGCTGTACGAAGCCTTGTTTGACGACATCGCACCTGAGTTGGTCAACTTAATGCAAAGTGCGGTGGCGTTAGCTACGTTAGACGTACTCACTAATTTTGCTGAACGTGCTGATACTTTGAATTTACAGCGGCCAGAATTAGTCGAACAAAACATCATTAATTACAGCGCAGGACGTCACTTAGTCGTTGAAGAAGTGATGAACTCGCCCTTTATCGCAAACCCCTTATTCATGGACGATAAAACGCGCATGCTCATGATCACGGGGCCAAATATGGGCGGTAAATCGACCTACATGCGCCAAACAGCGCTGATTGTATTGCTGGCTTACGTGGGCTGCTATGTGCCTGCACAAGACGCACAAATTGGACCTATCGACCGTATATTTACTCGTATTGGCGCGGCTGATGATTTAGCTTCAGGACGCTCAACTTTTATGGTTGAAATGACTGAAACCGCGAACATTTTAAATAATGCAACCGCAAACAGTTTGGTATTAATGGACGAAATTGGTCGCGGCACCAGTACATATGATGGCTTAAGCCTAGCGTGGTCATGCGCCCAATGGTTGTCCGAGAAACTCCATGCATTCACCCTATTTGCCACACATTATTTTGAACTCACCAGTTTATCAGACAGCATTCCCACGATTACTAACGTGCATTTAAGCGCGCTTGAACACGATGACGAAATTCGCTTTATGCATAAAGTACAGCAAGGTGCAGCGAATAAAAGCTATGGATTACAAGTGGCTAAACTAGCGGGTGTTCCCAAGGCCGTTATTGATTCAGCAAAACGCAAATTAGTTGAATTAGAACGACTCGATGTGGTTAATGCAAGTAATGCAGGTAACAAGGTTCCTGGCTCAAGTAGCGAGCAATCCAGTGGTAAACAAGCGGCAAGGGAAGTAAAAAGAGAAACCCAATTGAGCATGTCTTTTGAAATTCCAGAGCATTGGTTAGAGCAAAAAATAAAACAAATTGATATTGATGATCTGACTCCAAGACAAGCATTAGCATTACTTTATCAATGGCGAAAGGAACTTAAATAGCCTCAGATCTGCTTAAACGACAACCATAGCGTTGTGCTCTATTTACGAAATGTTCCACAATTGATGATTTATTCGTGATGATTTATTCGGGGCATTCTTTTTTGAGCATAGTAAAGATATGACCAAGCTAATCATTTTTGAAATCGCAGTAATGCGAAATATGAAAGCCCAGGACACTGGTCGTCGACATCGCAATATAACTCGACTAACTTATTTATGCCTGTTCAATGTTCTTAAACAGAATTCAGATAAATTACTATTATCTAGGTTTGATGCATCCACAAAGTGCACATCAAAACTGTCGTAATCCAATATGATGTGGGCTCCAAACTGAACACTAGGATACTCTTTTGCAATACCCTGGAAGCTGATAAAAGTTAGAAAAAGAAAAAGTAGATGTAAATTATTTAAGTTCACAATTATGTTCGTTTTGAATAACAGTTTTAGCTTTGTTTAAAACTCTTCAGTATCAATTTCCAATTGGGTGGATGAAGGATAACGAGGTCCACTGATCTTACTGTGCGCGAACACTTGATTTAGTTTTTCTATATTATTGGTACTGAGGGATATATTCGACGCTGCAACATTATCACGTAAATGTGAAATTTGGGTGGTGCCGGGTATAAGGTGAATATGCTCACCCTGGTGAAGTAACCAAGCCAAACTAAGCTGTGCCATGGTGCATTGCAGTTGATTGCTTATCGATTCTAGTGCTGCCAATAAAAGCAGATTTTTTTGCATATGTTCTACTTGAAAACGTGGCATGCCTTTGCGAATATCACTTTCAAGCAGCTCATATTTATCTTTTACCTGACCACCTAAAAAGCCGCGACCCAGGGGCGAAAATGCCACAAAAGCCGTGCCCAATTCACGACAAGTCTGCAGTACGGATATTTCCGCATTACGAGACCACAATGAATATTCAGTTTGCAGGGCCGCAATGGGGTGCACTGCATGCGCTTTGCGTAAAGTATTTGATGACACTTCAGACAAACCGATGGATTTAATTTTGCCTTCGTCCACCATGCGGCTAAGCTCCCCCACGCTATCTTCAATGGGCACTGATTTATCCCAGCGATGCAAGTAGTACAAATCCAATACATCGGTTTGTAGACTTTGAAGGGATTGTTCTAGAGTGGCGCGTAAAGTAGCAGGACGGCCATCAATAACGCGTTTGCCGTCCACGCCAGTCATGCCGCACTTACTGGTTAAAAAAATATTATGGCGCTGAGCTTTAAGTAATTTACCCAGCAACACTTCATTGCGACCGAAACCATACAAGGCAGCACAATCAAAATGGGTTACGCTAATAGACATGGCTTCATTTAGAACGTTTGCCGCTTCCATTTCCGATAATGGGTGGCCGTAAGCATGACTTAAGTTCATACAACCTAAACCAATTTCCGACACCTTTTGCCCGGCAATTTCACGCTTTTTCAAATTACACTCCTATTTTCATAGCACAAACATTAATGAAGTTGTTGTTCCAACTCGTGCAACACTTTATAACAAGCCAATACTTGTTCAATACTTGAATTGGGCTCCCTACCTTCTTGGATGGCACTAAAAAACTCACGATCTTGGAGCTCAATACCATTCATAGATACGTCAACTTTCGACACGTCTATCGGTGTTTCCTTACCGTCAAAAAGGTCATCATAACGCGCAAGATAAGTTCCATTGTCACAGATATAACGAAAAAATGTGCCCAACGGTCCATCGTTGTTGAACGACAAAGATAAAGTACAAATAGCGCCAGTTTCAGCTTGTAACTGAATCGACATATCCAAAGCTATCCCAAGTTCCGGATGAATAGGACCTTGCACCGCATTGGCTTTAACGATCTTGCTGCCCGCTTGATAAGCAAACAGATCAACCGTATGCGCCGCATGGTGCCATAACAAATGGTCAGTCCATGAGCGAGCCTCGCCTTTCGCATTAATGTTTTTACGCCGAAAAAAGTACGTTTGCACATCCATTTGTTGGATATTGAGCTCGCCCTTCGTGATTTTATGATTAAGCCACTGGTGCGAGGGATTAAAACGGCGAGTATGACCAACCATGCACGTCAAACCAGTTTCTTCTTGTACTTTCACTACCGCTTGAGCATCCGCCCACGTATCTGCCAATGGAATTTCGACCTGAACATGTTTACCGGCCTGCATGCACTGAATAGACTGCTGTGCATGTTGCTGAGTTGGAGTACATAAAATCACCGCATCTGCTTCTACTTTGAGCGCTTCAGCTAGGTCGACGAAAACCTGCGGGATACCATATTCATCAGCCACTTTTTGAGTTTTTTCTGCTGAACGACCCACTAGAGCGACCACGTCTGCACCATCGATATTTTTAATACCATCAAGATGTTTAATACCAAAAGCTCCAGGACCAACTATTATAATTTTAATGTTAAACTCCTAATCATTTTCTAAGACCAGATGACCAACTGCAGTATTTGATGCTGGCACATGATAAAAACGCTTTTTCACATTTACTGTGTCATTTAATGCACCACGCATAATCAACCACATCACCAGTTCGACACCTTCTGAGCCTGCCTGATTCATATAATCAAAATGCGACATTTCAGCTAGTTTTTCGGCGGCATTAATAATATGATCTAAGAAGTTATTATCAAATTCTTTATTAATCAAACCTGCACGAGGACCCTGTAATTGATGACTCATACCACCCGTGCCCCAAATCTGCACGTTTACATCTTCATCAAAACTGTCAACCGCATTGCGGATTGCCTTACCTAGTGCATAGCAACGTTTACCCGAAGGTGCAGGGTACATCACTACGTTAACGGCGAGTGGGATCACCTTGCAGGGCCAACTATCTGGTTGACCAAACATAAGGGATAAAGGCACAGTTAAGCCGTGGTCCACATCCATTTTGTTGACTATGGTTAAATCGAAGTCTTGTTGAATAACCGATTGTGCGATATGCGCGGCTAATTCTGGATAGCCAACGACGGTAGGCACAGGTCTTGGCCCCCACCCTTCATCAGCGGGGGCAAAAGATGGTGCACAACCCAAGGCAAAAGTGGGAATAATATTCATGTCAAAAGCAGAAGCGTGATCGTTATAGACTAAGATCACGACATCGGGTTTCTTTTGTTTTATCCACTGTTTAGCAAAATCATAGCCAGCAAACAAAGGCTGCCAATACGGCTCAGTGGTTTTGCCATTGTCAATAGCAGCACCAATCGCTGGTACATGAGATGTTGCGACACCGGCAGTAATTTTTGCCATTATAGTTCTCCTTCATACATGTTGCTCTTGGGTGAACGGCCGCCGTGAAGCATCATCTCAGCATAATCTGGTTGGCTCATACCTGTCATGCTGGCGGCGGCAAACTGAAAACTCAGACCATCACTGGAAAATATTTTGGCCAAAAAGTAAATGTTGCCACCTGTTGCTATCAGGCGATTATAGTCACGTGCCATAACCCCTAGTTTTTGTTCTTCTGTCATGTCCCATTGATCTAAATAGGCGCGCTCGTCGAGTTTAAAACGGTTCCGATTATCACCTTTCATTAACGACATACAAAACTGGTTCAGGTGATAACCAAGGCGACTCATTTCGGCATCAAAAATGATGGTACCGGGTATGTTTTTATAAGATTTATCTAATGACATATTGTTTTCCTTCTCGCGTATTTAGCTTATTCGGGCCAATATAGGCGCATGGGGTTATCGATAAGGAGTTTATGTTGCAACTGAGCGCTCGGCGCAATCAAGGGGATCATATCCACTAATTGGCCATCGTCGGGCATATGCGTTCGCATATTCGGATGTGGCCAATCTGTGCCCCACAATACTCTCTCAGAAAATTGTTCAACGACATTGCGGGCAAAAGGAACCACATCCATGTAACGCTTACTTGGACCGACGACAGAAATACGTTCGGGGCAACTGACTTTTGACCAAAAGTTTTCATTGTCGCGCATTAATTTCAAAAACAAATTAAACTCGCGCCCATCAGCGGGTTTAGACACATCCGGGCGGCCCATGTGATCGACTACTACCGTGGTTGGCAAGCTGGTAAAAAAGTCGTAAAGCTCCGGTAATTCCTGACCTTCAAAATAAATTACGATATGCCAGTCCAGTTCTTTAATGCGACTGGCAATACGTTTTAGCGAACCAAAGGGTAAAGTATCGACTAAGCGCTTCACAAAGTTAAAGCGTACACCTCTGACACCGGATTTATGTAAAGCATCAAGCTCTGCGTCAGTGATACTCTCATTAACAGCTGCTACGCCTCTGGCCAAGCCATGTGAGGTTTGCAGAACATCAACCAGCGCGCGATTATCTACCCCGTGGCAAGTCGCTTGTACTAACACATTACGGCTAAAACCCAAGTGATCACGCAAGGCCCACAATTGTACTTTTGAGGCATCACAAGGGGTGTATTTACGTTGTGCAGCAAACGGAAATTCAGCGCCTGGCCCAAATACATGGCAATGGGCATCAACTGCCCCAGCGGGGACTGCAAAGCTAGGTTTAGAGGGACTTGGATGCCAATCTAACCAATCGGCATCTTTGGTAAAACTTGTCATAGAGCCATTGCCTTTAATTTTCTATCCAAACCGGGGTAAATTCGTCGGGCATTGCCTGAGTATACTTTAAAGCGATCTGCGTCAGATAAATTAAGGCCATCCACGTAACGCTTGGTATCGTCAAAATAATGCCCGGTTTCGAGGTCGATACCCCTTACCGCACCAATCATTTCTGAACCAAAGAGAATGTTTTCGATATCAATGACCTTAAACAATAAATCAATGCCGGGTTGATGGTAAACACACGTATCAAAATAAACGTTTTTCATTACATGTTCACGTAAATGCGGCTTTTTCATCATATCAGCCAAACCACGGTAACGCCCCCAATGATAAGGAACCGCCCCACCCCCGTGGGGAATGATAAAACGCAGATCAGGAAACTCTTTAAACAGATTGCCTTCTAAAAACTGCATAAAAGCGGTGGTATCTGCGTTCATGTAGTGCGCCCCGGTAGCATGAAAATTTGGGTTGCATGAGCCCGATACATGGATCATAGCAGGCACATCAAGCTCAACCATTTTTTCATATATTGGATACCAGCTTGGGTCGGTTAAGGGTGGTGAAGTCCAGTGACCACCCGAAGGATCGGGATTTAAGTTACAGCCTACAAACCCCAATTCTCTGACACAACGCTCCAGTTCTTCAACCGAATTTTGAATCGGCACGCCAGGAGACTGCGGTAACTGACATACACCAATAAAACGCGCTGGGTATAAATCTACTACGCGGGCGATTAAATCATTGCAGGCAGATGTCCACTGTTTAGATACCGCTTCATTCCCCACATGGTGAGCCATGGCTGAAGCTCGTGGGGAAAAGATAGTCATATCAAGACCACGTTCATCTAACAATTTAAGCTGATTTTTTTCGATACTTTCTTGGATTTGTTCATCACTGATATGCGGCACTTCAGGCAAGGCTTTACCGTCTTTATAGGCTTTAATCTGCGCGTCTCTAAATAACTGCAATGGTTCCGGCGCAGTTGTATAATGACCGTGACAGTCGATGATCATTTATCTCTCCTCAATTAGCGGAATCGTGATTTCACAAAAAGCTCTGTAACTACCTGGTGAAATATTAAGCACTGACATTGCTTGTAATCTCTTCTATGTTTGGTACCATCGCTTCGCCACGCATCAATACACGCGCGGTGCGCAACAAAGCGGCCCGGCGCACGGTAAATGCGGTGATGTCATTAATTCCTTGCACTTCCATTTCCACGATAAACTGCCCCGTAGGGTGCTCAACTTGAATAATAATAGTGCCGTCATTAAAAGATTTTTTGAGCAAATCACTGGCAACCGTACCTTGTAATACACAAGCTGTGGCCACACTGACCGAACCCAACACCCCGATGGCTTCATGCACTCGATGCGGAATAAAAGTACGCGTATTGATTAACCCACCTTGCAAAGCCGATGACATCAAACTCATTTTCGGCACGGTTTTTTTGCTTACATCGCCCAAATTCATCAACTTACCCGCTTCGAGTCTGATAGCTTCAATCTGCTTTTTCAGTGTTTGATTGGCTTCTAATTCCTCAGGCGATTCGCCACCACTTAGACCAAAGGATGAAGCCTTAAGCAGCACCACTGGCATGCCATTATCGATACAAGTAACAGGCACATCTAAAATTACATTTTGGGCCTTGCCAGTAGGAAAAAGCAGACCACAGCTTGAACCAGCAATATTTAAAAAATCAATTGATATAGGCGCCGCTGTGCCGGGAACACCGTCGATGGAAGCATTACCCTGATAATTCACTCGCCCTTGTGGGGTTTCTACTCGGGCGACTGCGTTAGAGCCAGTGTTGAGCATATGAATGCGCACATCGGTAACGCTATCCCCGGCCTTAACTAAGCCTTTTTCAATGGCAAAGGGTCCAACTCCAGAAAGAATATTCCCGCAATTTTGCTGATCACTGACCTCGGATTTGTTCACCACTACCTGCAAAAACAAATAATCAATATCCGTGTCTGCACGGCTGGATTTACTGATAATTGCAACCTTACTGGTCAAGGGGTGAGCACCACCTAAGCCGTCAATCTGGCGATTGTCTGGCGAGCCCATTAACCTCAGCAGAAGTTGGTCACGCTCATCCGGGGTAGCAGGCAGGTCCTCGGCTCGGAAATACAAACCCTTAGAGGTTCCGCCACGCATGATATAACAGGGAATAGCCGTTTGCTTAGGTGTTTGCATGACTATTGCTCGCCATGCTTAACATAACGCAAGCCTCTAGCGGCCAGACGCTCACGCATACTATATACATCCAGTCCTAACTCACCGTTTTCAAAACGTATACGTTTTGATTCTTCATTGGCAATGCGTTGTTCAACTTTAGCTATTACGCTATGGGCTTCTTCGCGTTTAACCACCACCACACCGTCATCATCTGCCACGATCAAATCACCCGGGCAAATATAAGCACCGGCACAGATCACGGGGACATTAACGTTGGCGATGGTTTCTTTTACGCAACCCTGGGAAAATATCGCTTTTGACCACACTGGAAAATTCATCTTGGTTAATATTGCGGTATCCCGCACACCACCTTCAATAATTAACCCCAACACACCACGGGCTTTGAGTGAAGTCGCCAATAAGTCACCAAAAAAACCATCAACACATTGGCTTGTAGGTTTGACGACTAAAACATCACCTGATTGGCATTGTTCGACTGCCACGTGGATCATCCAGTTGTCACCGGGTGCCACTTCACAGGTTACAGCGGGTCCGGCAATTTTAACAGGGCGATAAATGGGTCGCATATAGTCAGCTAACAAACCTTTGCGCCCTTGGGATTCGTGCACAGTGGCAACTTCAGCACCTTGAAATTTTGTCACTAGTGCTTTGTCGGGACGAGGAACATCAGTTACACAAATTGCCATAAGTACACCTATCTAAGTAAAGCTAACGGTCTCATTATGGATCACCCTGGCTAAAAAAACTGTTTAGAAAGATGACAACTGTCATTAGTTTTTTCTATAATGGATAAAAAATTATTGGCTGAGTAATTATGCTATTCAATCACAGGCATTTATTAAGTGCACTAGAAATACAGAACACTGGAACCATCAGTGAGGCGGCTAAACACATTCATTTAACACAGTCAGCCATCACTCAGGGTATTAGTAAACTTGAGGACAGTATCGGCTTATCACTCTTCCATCGAACCAACTCTGGCATGTACAGTACTGAAAATGGTTCACACTTTCTATTACGTGTTGAGCGCGCCTTTAAGCACCTGCATGATTTTGCTGCCATTTTGTTTGCTGCTGATAAAATCAAAAAAAACTCATTTGTACGCTCTGTTAATAGTCGCCAATTAAGTGCTCTTATCGCAATCACTGAATTGCAAAGTTATACAGCAGCGGCCTTGCGTTTGGGGTTAACGCAACCCACTTTGCATCGCTCAATTAAAGGTTTAGAAATCCTGTGTGCTCAAAAGCTTTTCCAGCGCTCCCCTATTGGCGTTGAGCCCAGTTGGCGTGCCCGTCAGTTAACCCGATACGCCAGTTTGTTTTTCTCGGAACTAGCCCAAGGTGTAGAAGAATTAGGAGAAGTAAGTGGCCGTATGGATGGTTTCATTAGAATTGGCAGCCTGCCTTTGGCGCGTACAGAAATTGTTCCTCGCTGCTTATTACAGTTGGTTGACGAATTTCCACAAGCACAAATGAGCATAGTTGATGGACCCTATAACGAGCAACTACACGCACTTTTGCATGGTCAGTTAGATATCATTGTCGGTGCTCTTCGTTATCCAAAGCCCCATATTGACATTAATCAGTATAAATTATTCGACGATCCTCTCAGTATCGTTTTTAGAAATGGGCACCCTTTAGCTAAACACAGTGAAATATCAAATAATGAGATACGAGCATTGAAATGGGTATTGCCAAGACAAGGTGCGCCAGCCCGTCAAGTATTTAATGAATTGTTTAGCAGCAGAGGGATCTCCCCACCGCCGGCCCTAATAGAATGCAGTTCTATGGTCGCCATCAGAGGTCTACTGTTAAATAGTGACATAGCCGCATTATTACCAGCAAGACAAGTGAAAGTAGAAGTCGTTAACGGCTTGTTAGCAGTCTGCCCCATGCATCTTTCGGGGACCAACCGCGAAATCGGTTTGACGATACGTAAAGACTGGCAACCCACTCAAATACAAAATAGAATTTTACAAATTTTCGAACAACACTACGGCACTAATAAAATTAACAAATAGCACTGCTTTTGCTAAACGCAGCGTGTTCATGCCTACTTTTTTTAAAAACCGGCTGAAATATCCATAAATAAAAGCACTTAAAGCCCTTTTTTCAATTAATATTCGATGCAAAATAGACTTTCAATAAATCTTGATTGACCAGCAGCCATAGCATTGCCCGATACGGTCAGCACGCCAGCTGCATTAGCACTTGTTAGAAGCTTACCAAGCTGATTAGGCGGCGATGTAACAACGTCCGCGACTAATTCAGCCGTATCAATCGCTTCTTCACTAAATACCATTGGATCACTGTGATCCATCCCTAAGCGTGTAGCGTTTACTAAAATATCAGCTGGCTTAGTTTTTCCGCCCGATTGCACGACGTCAGTGCGAAGATCAGGGAAATTAACTTTTAGTATGCTGCTGAGCTGCTTGGCCTTATAGATTTCAGGTGGAGCTTCTTGCAAGATAATGTCGGTAGCACCATTTTCCGCCAGTGCCCATGCAATTGCGCTCCCTGTTCCACCACACCCAGCGACCAATACTTTTTTATCTTTAATTGTTTGATCTTCCTGTAAAATTGCGTCAATCATTCCTTGACCGTCAGTCATAGTTCCAATCAACTTTCCTTCCTTCAGAAAGATGGTATTAACGGCATTTAAATGACGAGAAATCGCAGAAACATCATCTAGAAAATTAACCACATACTCTTTATACGGTAACGTGATAATTATACCTTTAAAGTTACTAGTATGACGAAAAGTCTCTAGCAAATGCCCTATACCGGATTTTTCTACCTCCATAGGGATCAATACCGCTTCTTTATTAAGGAGGTTAAACCGAGTATTAAAAATACTCGGTGAAGCAACTTGCTTTACAGGATAACCAACAATCGCATAAAATTCTGCAGAACCCGTGAGTATCACTACGATTTTTCCTTTCAATTCGATTTAATGGTGGTGGTAAGGCTTGGTTTGAAACGATTGAGTAACTAGGTAATTACAACAAATGGCAGACTCGAAACTGAACTACACCAAAAAATGTGAAGCTGCTTTTGGCACAATCGCTACGCCTAGGTCTCAATCAAACCAGACAAATTGACGTAACTATCATTACTACAACATCAATAATATTCATTAAATTATTTGCCCTACAAACGCTACGCTTTGAATGGCTAACTATTAATTAACGAACGCTCGACATTATCCGCAGTGGTCACTACACCGCATACCTCTGAAATATACTTAGCAGCCATTATGTGATCGTCTAGGCAATAATCACCAATTGCGTCGATAACAAAAAATGGCTTAATATTCCGCATATAGGCGTCTAGCGCTGTTGCTAAAATACCATGATGACCATATACACCGACCATTATCAGTTGAGATCTATTGGTAATCCGCATGACTTCTTCCATTTCAGTACGAAAAAACGTCGAGTATTTTGGTTTATTGATGATGAAGTCATCACTTTGCGGAGCGACAGATTGTACTACTTTTGCTTCAGATATATTTGCTTTGACACCTGCCCCAATTCCTGGGCCCCAAAGCTCAAGAGCCAAACCGCGTTCAGCAGGATGTTTGATGGTTTTCGCTTGTGAATAGATAACAGGTATGCCGGCTTGGCGGCAGGCGTTCACAACTTTCACGACTTTACTTTCTAACTCAGACGCGTTGTCATATCGACTAAGCCAAAATTGTTGAAAGTCATGAACAAGGAGTGCCGCTTCACGTTTATTTACTTGCCAGCCAACTTTGTTATGCATCATCAACTCCTTCCCCGGGAATTCATAGTGAGGAATTGCAGGAATCCAGCATTCATTTTGCTTTAATTGTTTTGACATTGTTAGTTTCCTTAAAAAATAAGTAGCCTGTAAAGACTTAAGTAAAAATATTGGCGGCGAGTAACTGCGTTTTAAGAACTGCTGGCTTTAAGCTGCACTCAAACTGGTCAATAACTGCTCTGTATCAATGTGATTTTACTTATACAAAAAGCGCAATAATGTTTTAAATGAACCACTTTTAATGTGTTATTCATTCGCAATAAACGAAATAATAACAACTAAAGCGATAACGTCAAATACCAAAATCGACCTATTAGATAACAATTTGGTATGTAATAAAATTTTATAAATAAAGATATCCAATTGTTTTTTATATAAATTTTATAGGCTTGGTATTTTTAATTTTTTTATAAAAAAAATGCCAATTATGTTATAACGTATTTTAGTGAGGGCATTGTTATTCCCAATAGGTAATTGTTACATGATCAATTTTAGACAAATAGAAGTCTTTAGAGCAATTATGATTGCTAAGTCTTTGAGCGGTGCTGCAAAATTACTGCACGTCACTCAGCCTGGGTTGAGTCGTACTTTAAAACATATGGAAATGCAGCTAGATCTGCGATTATTTGAACGTAAGAAAGGACGACTACATCCAACTTCTGAAGCCAAAGAAATATTTGAAGAAGTTCAATCAATTTATAAAGAAATAGAAAATCTAGAATGGACAATCAAAAAGCTTAGTAGTGGTGAAGGGTCTGCACTCAGAATTGCGGCATCCCCTAGCATCGGCAGACAAATAGTTCCGTCAGTATTAAAACTTTTAAAAGACGAGATGCCAAATGTAAAAATTAAGTTTGATATTTTGTCTGTTGATCAAACTACTGATTATGTGGTTTTAAAACAAGGGGATTGTGCGGTTACTTTATTTAACATTGAGCACCCTGCTATAGACATTACGCCTCTTTGTGAAGGTGAGCTAGTCTGCGTTATACCTGAAAAATTTGAGCTGGCGAATTTATCTGTTATCACTGCAATTGACCTTATAAACGTGCCTTTGATCTCTTTTAATACTCATTCGCCCCATGGTAAGATTGTGCAACAGTTTTTTGATGAGGCGGGTATAAAACGAGAAGTAGATATACAAGTCCGTTTTGCCGAAACTGCTTGTGCTTTGGTTGAACAAGGATTGGGCGTAGCTTTGTTAGATGAGTTCACGGCTAAGGGAGGAAAGTATTCAGATGTCGTTGTAAAACCTGTAAAAACTGACCACAAGTTTACTGTCAATTTACTTACTCATTTCTCTTCTCCTTTATCCACATCTGCACGTTTTTTTCAAGAAAAGCTCACGAGCTACTTAAATCGTAATATTTAATAGGCATTTTCCAAATGATCAAACAAATTGGTGAAACAAAAATTAAGCCCATACATAAAGCGACTTGCCATTGTGGTGCAGTAGAATTGGAACTGGATTTATCAAACGGAATTGATAATCCAAGGCGTTGCAATTGTTCTATGTGTCGAAGAAAAGGAGTGATCTCCGCGGCAATCAAAAGTAATGCGCTCAGAATTGTGCATGGAACAGAATTCTTATCGTCTTACCAGTTCAACACCTTAGTGGCAAAACACTATTTTTGCTCAAAATGCGGTATCCACACACACCATCAACGACGTTCAAATCCCTCGGAATATGGTTTTAATATCGGTTGCTTAGTCGACGTAAACCCTTTTGACTTAGGTATAGTCATCACTAGTGATGGAAATAGCTTCGATACCCCATAGTCATATAGAGTATCTGAGCATCTCCCCAGTGGATCTTCATTAATATACTTTGGCGGTTCGCCATCACCAATCAATTTGTCAAGGGCCTTACCTTTGAATTTCTCACTGCACATAGCTAGCGTGATGCCGGTGACTCCAAGAGTATGACAAAATCCATCGACCAGAGCATGGTTGTGGACTGGTGAAATTACGTATAAATCACCGTTGGCGACATGCACATCCCCCCCACTTAATGACAGTTAGTTAAGCCCTCAGCCCATCAACGTAGATAAATTATTTGATACATAAATGCCGAAAGATAACAAATACTAGACACAGCTAAATCGTGTATTATTTTTTTCCAACAGTTTTGTATCCAAGCTTCGTATACTGATCAAGCAGCCAAACTGAAAGCAGCATGATTAAAGCCGAAGTAGGTGCCCACCAAAAGAATCCCACATTAAGATCGCTCAATAAGTAGACAGTAAAAATCCCCAATATTAGACCTATGACATAAGTTATACGATTGCCTATTTTTAATCGAGCGAGCAGCATAGTCCCTAAAATTAATCCCGTAACGAAACTAGGGAATTTAAAAGTTATGTCAAGCAAACCTTGACCAGTATATTGACTAATGAACCATGTTATAAAGAAATATAATATTCCCCAACTTAAGAGTATGAACCTAGACATCTTCAAATAATGTACCTCAGAGGCCTTGGGCTTGATGTAACGCATATAAATATTTGAAATTGATATGTCGGTAATTTCCGTAAGATAGGTATCCAAAGTCGATACTCCCGCAGCCAGTATCGCAATGATAAAAATAATTGATAAACCATTGGGAATGTCATTGGCAATGAAATATGGAAATATTCGATCCGGCTCTGCTGATAATTCAGTAAGAAAGCTTTGAGAGAGCGGGTTTTCATAGTAAAAAATGCTTAAGGCCAAACCAACTAATACCATGCAAATTGGTGTGACATAAAGTAACGCCGCTACATAGTAAGCTTTACGAGCATCAGCAGCACTTTTACACGCTCTAATACGCTGCATGGTTCCCTGTGAACCTGCTAATGCCAGATTTCCTAAGGATGCTCCGATTAATCCTGCCCAAATAGTGTATGTAGTTTGCGGATCGATCGAAAAATCAAAAAGGGTAAGTTTAGATCTTTCATCAAGCCAATGGTAAGCCTCAGTAAAACTCATTTCAAATTGAGTACCCATATAAATCATGGCAAAAATAGCACCAAACGTAAAAATGCCAAATAGCAGAAAATCTGTCCAGATAACCATCTTCAGTCCACCCATCCAGCTCCACAATACTGCGAAGCCTACGACTCCAGAAGCGCATAACATCAATGGCATATCAGTAATAACACTGAGCACTAATGCCGTAGTAAGCACTCTAATTCCAGCACTAATAGTGGTTAATATTATTCCCAAAATCATTGAAAGATTACCTGCCAGACTGTCAATCTGAACGCGAATATAATCGTAAGTTGTGTTGACAGATCTGTTTTCGTAATAAGGTTTAACGAATAATGCAGCTGTGAGTATTTTCCCCAACATTAATCCGAAGATAATTTGTATGTAACCTATGTCTCCACCAATTTTGAAAATATAAGCTGGAATAGTAACAAATGTAACGGAACTGATCGCGGTAGCCGTAATGGATGCTGAAACAGCCCACCATGGCATTGAACCACCCGCGGTAAAAAAGCTTTCACGGTTTAAAATTTTTCCGCCCAAGCGATGAGCGACAAAGGTTACTACCGAAAAGACGGCGAGTAATATAAAGCTATTAAGGGAGAATATTCCACTATTAGTAATCATTATATGTTGTTCACTTTATTAGTTGTTGAATATGTTAATGAATTATCAGGCTCATTCTCATTCCAATTAACAAGAATGGGATCAATCTGATAAACTTGCACTTAAAATCTTGCCGGACGATTGCGGTATATTAAGATGACCTATTCCATCGCATCCCATACACCGCGGATGTGGCGGCGGCCATCAATCAGAACCAAGCTTCTCTTACCGTTACTGTTATGGTTTAGCAAATTAACCAACGATCTCGCTTTATCGAAACTCTAGTTACGGAGCCAAAACTTTTCATTAGTTGAGGTAACTTATTGATTGCGGCTACACCTGAAAAGTTGCCCGTCAAAGCAAACGAGTTGATAAACGCTTTTATTACTTGGTTAGCAGTTTTAAGACTAGGCACCGTGACTGCGACTCTTTCTAATGATAACTCAGATCTTTCTCGATCTAATTGAGTGGCTTGCAATGTTTGACTGGTAAATGCAACTAGCTGCGTGAAGAATAAGATCAGCGTTTCTCGCCTTTTAATTAACCTGTTTTGACAATGTTGTTGTGTTTTCATTATTTCCCCTCATAACTTATATTATGGATCCAAGGTCTCTAACAACGTTGATATATTAGAATACAATATTTCAATGCCTTCAAATACCAATACAGAGATCGCCTATGCTAAAATGTTATAGATATGTTATAGATATGCTATAGGAATGCTATAGGAATGCTATAGGAATGCTTTGGTAAGCAGATTAATTTAGCCACAGGACAAATAACCAGTATATTTTAGGGGGCATCTATCCAAGCACAGTCGCATGAAGAAGGCCTAGTTAAAGATCATAAGTGGGCAGGTAGTTAGGTACTGAAGCTCATATTTTAGCAAAGTCCTCAGAACTCAAGCCGACCAATTTTTAATAAACGGCCTGAAATATTTGGGGTATTTAAAACCCAATGTGTGAACATTATTTTTGACACTTTAGCGTAAATAAATTAAACCGCATTCAGTCTCACTGAATATGCGCATTTTAAGTCCAAACGAGTCAGTCACAATATTCTTACTTTACGTTAAAACCGCCGCTAATAAAACTTGCCTATACTACGTTCTTTTTCACGTTTTCAATTTTCAATTTTCATAAACACCCAAGTACAAAAATCGCGTATCGTGTATAATATAATAAAAAAAAGGGACAAAATGCTTAATTTTCGCCAGATTGAAGTTTTTCGAGCAATCATGATTACTAAAAGTGTAAATGGTGCTGCAAAAATGTTGTATACGTCTCAGCCAGGCTTGAGTAGAATGTTACACAGCACAGAGCAAAAGCTTGGAATAATGCTTTTTGAGAGAAAAAAAGGGCGATTAATACCTACCCCCGAAGGGTTACGTCTGTTCGAACAAGTTCAGCTTATTTACAAGCAAATAAAGAACCTTGATTCTTCAATTGAGCAATTAATTCAAGGCAAAGACCAAATTCTGCGTGTTGGTGCATCCGCGAGCCTTGGTCGTTCTTTAGTTCCTCTTGCGCTAAAGGCTATCAAGCAAGAAATGCCGAACCTCAAGGTTGACTTTACGATACTGACAGTTAATCAAATTGTCGATTACGTATCTTTACAGATGGGGGAGGTCGCGCTGTGTCTTTTTCCACCCGAACACCCGTCCATTGAAGAAGAGTTGCTGACTACAGCTGAACTGGTAGCAGTATTGCCCCCGACACATTCCTTAGCAAATAAAAATAGGATTGATGCCAGTGATTTAGCAGAACAGGACATTATTACTTTTGATAATGACAAAGTGCACGGACAAAAAATTGCAGAGTTCTTTAATGAAGTCGATTTTGAACCTAAAATTTCGGCTTGTGTCCGACTTGCCGAATCTGCCTGTGCCTTAGTAGAGTCAGAATTTGGTATTGCTTTGGTAGATGATTTTACCGTGATGAATAATTCTTTTCCTAAGCTATCGATTCGTCCGTTAAATAACCCGAGTATATTTGATGCCTACATATTACGTCATAACGGTATTCCACTATCTAACGCGGCTAAAGTATTTTGCAAACAGATCAAAAAAGTGGTTAATACTTTATAAATATAATATGGATATAATTTAACTTTGCTGCCCTACTTCTTTGTATTGATAAGACCACCAGCAATATCAATTATTAATCAAGATTCTCCATTATAGATATAGCGGGCGTGACCCCTGTGTAAAATCTAAATTTATAAAAAGCTTGCCAAAAAAGCATACGCTCACCGTAAACCACGTTACAGCCTTTAAAGAGTGCGTCTTTAATAAGTTTGGTTTGCCTTGGAACTACAACGACATCCATAACCGTCATACCTGATTTTAATACACTTTCTGCAACTAACGATTTTCCTTCGTTATCACCGCCCAGCATGCCCACAGTTGTGGCATTAATGATAATATCCGATTGAGCTAAAATCTCATTTCGCTCATCATAAGGCCAATATTCAACATTATCACCGACATCGTTGGCTAGTTCCATAGCAACAATATCGTCAATATTAACGATATTTATTTTTCTAACCTGGCTTTGAAGTGTTAGTGCAATGGCTTTAGCTACACCCCCTGCACCGATTAAACAAATGGTTTTACCATCAATAATTGTGCGCTCTTTTAAAGCTTTAGCAGCACCAGCACCATCTGTATTCTCACCGATTAGCACGCCATTATTATTCACTACAACATTAACCGCCCCGATTTTTTTGGCCTCGGCGCTTATTTCGTCTAAATACTCTAATATTTGTTCTTTAAATGGTGTCGTAACCCCACATGCGTGAATACCAAGTGCACGGATACTTTCGGTCGCTTTTGCTATATCTGTTGCTACAAATGGCACAAATACATAGTTAAGATTAAGCTTTTGAAAAAGCTTATTATATATTGGGTAGACTTTACTTTTTTGATAAGTAGACCCGAGAAATCCTATCACTTTTGTTTTTCCGTTAATCAGCAAAACCATTACTCCTTATTTTCTTGATTATCTTTAGGCTATATATTCAGGAAATTGTAAATCGCATTGCATTATTATATCAGCCAGCTTCCCATAGATAGGGAGTCGATCTTCTAGCGCGCATGTCAGTGTCTTTGATCATAAACACCTGACGTAATTAGGACATTGTAAGACATAAACATCTCGAAATTTTAAGGCTATATGAGGTTTTAAATAATCCTTGTTTTACTTTACGTTCTTGATCAACAAATGCTACTTTCAAAGTATCTTCGAGCAAATTCTTTTCCGTATAATTCGATTCTGATAAAACTATTTTTATTTCTTGATTTTTATCGTTTTTCCTTGTTTTTCTTCTACAAGTTGAATCCAATGTTTTAGTACTTCAGCATCTTTTAAAAAATTCTCTTGGGAATCTCCTTCGACAAACTCCAGTGAAGCAAAGTGGTCTCGACCAGTTTTATTGACTAGTTCTAACACAGGAAGCCAAATAGACTCGCCATCGGACAGTGGATAACGAGTTTTGGGATCTTTCCAGAAAAACACATGGATATCTGACAACTTTGACAGTATTGCAGATACTCCCTCTAAACTATATTTTGCAGAGGTGTTGTTATGCGGTTGCCAAAACGCACGTATGTTGGGGTGTGCAATTGAACTCAGCAATTTGCGTGCGGAATCATTGGTATCGGTAAGCGTATTCTTGTGATACTCAAACGAGATACTTATACCAGCTAATGCTGCCATTTCCGCAATACGATTGGAATCTGCAATCACTCCATTCAAGTGAGATATTGAAGAGCGCTGGGATGAGATATCACCCGCCCAAACTCTAATTGTCAAGGCACCCAGTATTTGCGCGGTATCAATTACATCTTGAAATACGATATTATTTTTGTCAACAGACCCAACCTGATAATACGACCCATAAGCATTGACTCTAAGACCGGCTTGAGTGGTTTGATGCTGTACCAATTTTGCTGTTACTAAATCTCCGTGTGGGACGTGCACATCTCCCCCCCATTCGATAGACGTTAGTTCAGCTTTCACCGCAAGATCAATCACTTCTTCAACGGGTAGACCTCGAAAGGTAACGGATACTAGACCTGGATAAATCATGCACGATACCTCTTCAACATCTTTGTGTTCAAGCTTCGTAAACTTGTCAAGCAGCAAACTGACAGCACCATGATTACTACTATAAATATTGCGAGTAATATAACGCTATTTAGGGGCAATATTCCGCTATTAAAATTCATTATTTGTTGTCCAATTTCTTATTATGCGTTGCTGTATATGTCAACGTAGTCCCACTCTCTTTCTATTGAGCGAGAGTCGGACCAAACTTATTAACTTACATTTAAAGGCTTACCGAAAGGTTAAGGTATACAAAGCGACCTCGAATATCATACACACCACCAACAACCGTATTTGAACCTGAAGATTGAGTTCTAGCTGGCCCAGTAATGATTGGCGGTTGCTTGTCAGTTAAGTTTTTGACACCCACAGTGATATTGTATCTCTGTTCGCTCTCACCGAAAGTATATGAACCTTGTATATCATGATAGAAAATTGCATCAATTTGATTACCTTCAACGATAACTGGGTCGGGATTATTTACCAATAAATTATCGGCGTTAGCGGAACTCAAAAAACGTGAACTCCATGCCAACGAATAATCTCCACGTCTGAAAACGACTTGCGCACTTACTTTATCGTCGAAGTCACCAACCTGACCAACAAGCTCGTCTCGCTCATCATCACTAAAGGCGACAAAAGAGTGTTCTAAAAGGTGTGTATAATTAACGCTTAGATCAAAGTCGCCATATTTGGTACTGGTAACGTAGTTCGCTTGTAAATCTATACCACTCATATCTTCTGTTGAGGCATTGATTAGTGCATTATTAACAGCAACTATTTGACCAGTTCCATCTCGTTCAACTTGAGAACAAAAATCCGTAACGCCACCGATAATGCATTGGTTAACAATATCCTGAAGCCCAAAAGTGCTGATCGCGTTATCAAGTTCAATATTGTAATAATCTAAAGACACATACAAACTATCTATTGGGGTCAAGACAACACCAACACTAAATGTATCTGCCTCTTCTGAAGCGAGTAAATCATTTCCTCCAGTTTGTCCCCTTACTGTTTGCCCTTGAATTTGTGTCTGGTCAAAATTGACAGATCCACCTCCAATTACCTGTGCACAGCTGCTTGCGGTAAATTCGTCAAGTACTAATTCGCCACCATCTGTATCACAAGGATCAATGATATTGGTATTTCCACTTTGCACCGGAGAAAATAGTTCGTTGATATTAGGTGCGCGTACAGCAGTGCCATAGGTAGCGCGCAAGCGGATAGTCTCGCTAAGCAACATATCTCCTTTAACGCTCCACGATACTTCGCGGCCAACGGTACTATAGTCACTAAAACGTATAGCTGCACCAACATCAAATGAATCGATAATACCAAAGTCAACTAATACTGGAATGTTAGTTTCGGCGAATATATCAAAAACATTATAATCACCATTAATAGATTGTAATGCCCGAGTAGATGCAGTTCCATCTTGCAAGGCCTCATCAGCAATAACAAAGCTTGATTCATCTCTGTACTCTACGCCGAGTACTAGACCGACATAACCAGCAGATAATTCAAATGGTTCACCAGAGACGAACGCAGAATAAACATTTTGTTGAGATTCGCTTTGACTGACCACGTCGATAAGCGAGTAGTCTAAGAAATCTCTTGAAATTGAGGTTGTTCCGAATAAATTTACAGGGGTACAACCCAAAGCAGCAAAAGCAGCATCTCGACAAGTGTCATCATTTAGAATGTCTGGGGTGCCATTATCATCAACATTTAATCCTGCAAAGAATCGCTTTTTATCTAATGTATTATCGTCAGTTTGACTCGATGTAACTCGACCTTGCTGAAAATACATTTCATAAGACCAATCTTCTAAAATATATCCTTCTAAGCCGACCAAAAAACGATGGTTGTCACGATCGCTTCTAGATGTACGTACACCTAACTCAGTTATTCTCCTCAGGAGTTCAATACCACTAGGGTTTAAGCTTGCCGTTTCTCCGGTTAATGTTTCAATATTATCTATCGCACTTAGCATATAAGGGTTATCAACCGGTATTAGTTGTTGGTTAAAACCTGCGGTATATTGTGGCTCAGTTCTGCGAAACCAGAAAAACTGAGGCTCCATCTGTACAGAAGATTTAGAATCTGAGAAGGACGCCTCAACAATAAGATTGGCACTACTATAGTTTGATTCAAATAAATTGTAATTGAATACACTGGAAAATATTTTATTCTCAATAGGTATCTGCATATTTCGATTAGGCAAACGATTATAGCGAGAACCATCCCATAGCAATGGATCGCCTTGATCATCAAAAGTATAATCACCAGCTATACCAATTTTACGCAGCCGGCCACCAGCGATAGCACTGGAACCGCAGCTAGTATCAACAGTAAACTTACAACCGTCAAATTCACCGAAGCTACGATCGCTTGCGAAAATGGCTTCCGAAGTAGAAAACTCGGCAGAAACTAAAAATGATCCTTTATCGTCTTCTAGAGTGTGTCCAAACGTTATCGATGTAGATTTTTCTTCGCCATCTCCTTGCGCTGTAGCTTGACCATATCGGCTACTAATATTGAATCCGTCATAATTTTTTTTGAGAATAATATTAACTACACCTGAAACGGCATCTGCTCCATACACAGCACTAGCCGCGCCAGTCACTACATCAATCTGCTCAATCATTCCTGCTGGTATTGCATTGAGATCGACAGAAGACGTACCTGGCGCTCCACCAACATGGCGCCGACCGTTCACTAGAACTAAGGTTCTCTTACTGCCAAGGTTTCGCAAATTGACCAGTGATATCCCCGTATTGAAACCATCATTAAGAGAACTGATGCTTTGGCTTTGTGAACCAAAACTTTCGCCTAATTGAGGTAACTCATTGATTGCGTCTGAAACTGAAAGGTTGCCCGTCAAAGCAAACGACACTTCGTCGATCGTTTTAATAGGCGCTTTTGATATTTGGTTGCCCGATTTAAGTCTAGAGCCAGTGACGACGATTTTCTCTACTAATAACTCAGCTTCGTCTGTTGCTAATTCGGCAGCTTGTAATGATTGACTGGTCAGTGCAACTAGCGGAGCAAACATTAATAAGATCGCAGCTGAGCTCCACGTTTTTCTCTGTTTAATTAGCCAGTTTTGAGTATGTTGTTGTGTTTTCATCATATCCCCTCATAATCTATATTATTTTTATATTGTGGATTCACGGTTCCTCTCAACAGTAATAATTTTTTAACCTAAATTCTGACAATTTTCTGAAAACCGTAGAGTTATTAGAATACAATATGTCAATGCCTTCAAATACCAATGCATAGATCAGCTATGCTCAAATGTTATATAAATATCGAAGTATCACCGTGAATTAAGTCACAGGACAAATATCCAACGTATTTTAAATACTAGGACGTCAAGAAAGGTTAGTTACAGATGTCTTGTGTCGATTTACACACCGTTATTACGCTGCGCTATGCGTCGGTGAAATTTAGGCTTGGTTTCGTTTAATTTAAGCCATCAGCCACTAATCGACTCAGGAGATTGAGCATAAAGAGTTTCATCCTGGGATGGCTGAAGCACTATATATGTACGAAATGTTCTTCAATTGATCATTTATTATTTCAATAATAAACTGTTCGAGAGCATTGCGCTGCCCCATAAAGAAATGGCTTTAGCCTTCATATTTTTAGGAACGGTTGTTATTAGAACAACACCCTTGTCGAATAAATTTGTCGCCAGCGCCTTACTCAAATAGCCTTTGCCCCCATACAATTTAGCCATTAAATCTTGTGTAACTGAGCAAATCGGGGCATTCTTTTTTAAATATAGTAAAGACATGACCAAGCTAATTATTTTTGAAATCGCAGTAATGCGAAATATGAAAGCCCAGGACACTGGTCGTCGACATCGCAATATAACTCGACTAACTTATTTATGCCTGTTCAATGTTCTTAAACCGGATCCGGCTTAAGTCGCTTTATCGGCGCCTCTTTATGGCTATTCCACGGTATTTGAAACCCTCATCAAGCCCTTTTTCGCTATTCTCACACATTTTTCATTTACTATAAGGCTAGTTTTTTAGTATACTATCCTCCCATCAAAGCGCGCCTTCAATGTGCTTAAGGATTCATGATCTGGCCTTCGATATAAGCTAATATTTAGTTAAAAATGAATATCAGTAAAGCTCTATTTCGCCTCGTCTGTGGTCCGAAAAACAACTTATACAAAACGGATTGTTAATAAATTCCGTTCAACCCAAGTACCCTAGGTTTTGCATGATAAATTATATTTTCGTCACCGGTGGCGTTGTTTCATCACTAGGTAAAGGTATTGCAGCAGCATCCTTAGCCGCCATTCTTGAAGCTCGCGGCCTAAAGGTCACCATGCTCAAACTCGACCCTTACATAAATGTTGACCCCGGCACGATGAGCCCAATTCAACACGGTGAAGTATTTGTTACCGACGATGGTGCAGAAACAGATTTAGATTTAGGCCATTATGAGCGCTTTATTCGCACCCGTATGACCAGCCGTAACAACTTTACAACCGGTCGCGTTTACGAAGAAGTGATTAAGCGTGAACGACGTGGCGACTACTTAGGCGCAACCATCCAAGTTATTCCGCATATCACTAATGAAATTAAACGCCGTATTATTGCGGGCGCTGAAGGTAATGACATCGCTATTGTTGAAATTGGCGGCACAGTAGGTGATATCGAATCACAACCTTTTATCGAAGCTATTCGCCAGTTAGGCACCGAAGTGGGTCGTGACCACTCCATGTTTATGCACCTTACTTTAGTGCCTTATCTCGCGGCCTCAGGCGAAACCAAAACAAAACCAACTCAGCATTCCGTAAAAGAATTACGCTCTGTCGGTATTATGCCAGACATATTAGTGTGTCGTTCAGAGGTACCATTGCCAAATAACGAACGTGCAAAAATTGCCTTATTTACCAACGTAAACGAAAAAGCGGTTATTTCACTTCGCGACGCTAGTAGCATATACAAAATACCTGCCGCACTTAAAGCACAAGGCATGGACGAAATCGTTGTCAAGCGGTTTGGTTATGATTGTCCGGAAGCTGATTTAGCTGAATGGGAACAAGTACTGTATGCAGAATCAAACCCCACTGGCGAAGTTAATATTGGTATGGTCGGCAAATATGTTGAATTGCCGGATGCTTATAAATCAGTCAATGAAGCATTAAAGCATGCTGGTTTGAAAAATAGATTAACCGTTAATATTAAGTACATTGACTCGCAAGATATCGAAAGTAAGGGCATCCATCTACTGCATGAACTTGACGCAATTCTAGTTCCTGGTGGCTTTGGTGCGCGCGGTATTGAAGGTAAAATAGCCGCTGCAAAATACGCTCGTGAAAACGACGTTCCGTATTTAGGTATTTGTTTAGGCATGCAGGTTGCGTACATCGAGTTTGCTAGAAACGTTGCCGGTATGGAAAACGCCAACAGCACAGAATTCAAGTCAGAAACGCCATTCCCCGTTGTTGGCCTCATTACTGAATGGCTAGACGCTGATGGCAGCAAAGAAGTCCGAGATGTTACAACCGATTTAGGTGGTACTATGCGTCTGGGCAGTCAACTTTGTCACTTAGAAAAAGGCACTAAAGTTGAAAAGATGTATGGCAGAACTGAAATTTATGAACGCCATCGTCACCGTTATGAAGTAAATAATAACTTACGCCCCGAAATTGAAAAAGCGGGCTTAAAAGTAAGTGGATTATCGAATGACAAAGCCTTGGTTGAAGTTATCGAAATTGAAGATCACCCTTGGTTCGTAGCAAGCCAATTTCACCCTGAGTTCAACTCAACGCCGCGCGATGGACACCCATTATTTACCGGGTTTGTAGCAGCGGCAGGTGTATACGCTAAGAACAAATAGAGAATAAACAACAAATTAAAGGAACAAAAATGGCGAATATTTCTCGTATTATAGGTCGCGAAATTTTGGATTCACGTGGTAATCCGACCGTTGAAGCCGATGTTTATTTGAACTGTGGCGCTATGGGTCGTGCTTGTGCGCCCTCCGGGGCATCAACAGGTTCAAGAGAAGCGTTAGAATTACGTGATGGCGATAAGGCTCGTTATTTAGGTAAAGGCGTACTAAAAGCCGTAGCCGCAATTAACGATAAAATTGCGCCCGCATTATTGGGTAAAGATGCGGCAGCTCAAGCTAGCGTCGATCAGCTGATGATTGATTTGGACGCCACTGAAAATAAAGAAGTACTGGGTGCGAATGCAATTTTAGCAGTGTCACTTGCGGTTGCAAAAGCGGAGGCAATTAGCCAAAAGCTACCGTTATATGCGCATATCGCTAACTTGAACGGTACTCCAGGTTGTTACTCAATGCCTTTGCCAATGATGAATATCATCAATGGTGGAGAGCATGCAGACAACAACGTCGATATTCAAGAATTTATGGTTCAGCCGATTGGCGCAACCTCATTTGCCGAAGCATTGCGTACCGGCGCTGAAATTTTTCATAGCTTGAAAAAAGTATTATCAGCGAAAGGCTTGAGTACTGCCGTGGGAGACGAAGGAGGCTTCGCGCCAAACTTAACATCGAATGCCGAAGCACTGTCGGTTATCGTACAAGCTGTTGAGAATGCGGGCTACAAAATGGGTGTTGACGTTACCTTAGCGCTCGATTGCGCAGCCTCAGAATTCTACAAAGACGGCCAGTATGTGTTGAGTGGCGAAGGTAAATCTTTTGATTCAAATGGCTTCAGTGATTACCTTGCTAACCTGGCTGCAGAGTACCCTATCCTATCTATTGAAGATGGCTTAGACGAAAGCGATTGGGATGGTTGGGCATATCAAACTAAAATTCTTGGCGACAAAATACAACTCGTAGGCGACGACTTGTTTGTTACTAATACTAAGATATTATCGCGCGGAATTGAAAACGGTGTGGCTAACTCTATTTTGATTAAGTTTAATCAAATCGGTTCATTAACTGAAACATTAAACGCAATTAAAATGGCTCAAGAGGCCGGTTTTACTGCGGTTATTTCTCACCGTTCAGGCGAAACAGAAGACGCGACGATTGCCGACCTAGCTGTAGGAACAGCTGCTGGCCAAATAAAGACCGGCTCACTTTGTCGTTCTGACCGCGTTGCTAAGTATAACCAATTGCTTCGCATTGAAGCGGAATTGGCGGAGCAAGGCACACCAGCACCTTACAATGGACGCTCTGAAATTAAAGGCCAATAATCGACTTTTACATTAAATGCAGGCCGAAAAGGCCAGTTTTAAGGGCTATTTGCCAATAAAATTAGAGTAATTAATGAAAGCCGTATCTTTATGGTTTAAGATGCGGTTTCGTTTTTTTAGCATTTTAATTAAGTAAAGTAAGTGATGAGCGACCAGCAAAACGATCAAACCAACATATTTAACTTAGCAGAGCAATTCCCCAACGTAGCCGAGTTATGCAATGCCTTGTATGAAAGAGAACTGCTGAGTCTTGCTACTTGCAATATTAAAGACCCTATCCTACTGAAACGAAAACTCAGTGGTTTGTCTTATCATATTAAAAATGCCGCCGAATTTCTAATTAACGAACCCACACCAATCGATGTCGATGTTCACAATGGCACTTGGAAGTCGAAACAAGCTAACAAATGCCCCGCCGCTAGACTTGTCGCCAGTGAAGAACAAATAGCCAAAGCAGAAACTTGGTTTAAGCAACATCATTATCATGGCGGGGTGGTTTGCGTTTACGTGAATAATTATGGCAATGAGCATATTGAGCTCGATTCAATTGATATGTTTACCAGCCCAGTAGACAAATTACATACCAATAAATTTGCCTGGTTTGCCTTGAACGGCGCATCGCTCGAAGACGCAAAAACTCATGTGAGCCATCGCTTAGTGAAACCTAGTAAAGCCATTTTAAGTGCAGCTTGCAGCGGGCATAAATGGAATAGCAAAGGCAAGGCGACACCAAGAGCGTTAAGTTTGCGAGAATTGTTGCTGTCGACGAATATTAATTGGAAGACGTTTAGGTAATTCAAGATGGTTGATCTGCTATCCTGATCAGAGAGAGTCAACCGGGCTACACAAATAAGGAAGTAAATAATTGCGACTCATGGTTTCTGTGTTACTTAGCGTATTGCTCCTTGCTGCTTGCCTGCCTGTTCAAACACCTGATACTAACGCCACTTTGCATAAGGACAATAT
>Ga0307966_1000480_pt1 | contig 33430 bp, 29 predicted proteins | sample OrgLakmetagen646_FD_203141 | JGI IMG/M metagenome (GOLD analysis project Ga0307966, IMG submission 203141) | Saline water microbial communities from Organic Lake, Antarctica - #646 | ecosystem: Environmental > Aquatic > Non-marine Saline and Alkaline > Saline | place: Antarctica: Organic Lake... | reverse complement strand
CTTTAATTGATTCCAGTTCGTCGCGTTCAGACTGCGTTAATGTGACTTTGTAGGTAATCATAGCAGTTTCTTCTAAGATACTCCTTTTTTACCGACATTTCATGCTTGACATGACACTAGTGCCGTTTCCACTAAATTCATTTAGTTTAACTTACAGCGAAATCTGATGCATTTCCCGAAAACGATAAATTTGCATACTTATCTTATTTACTGGTAACGGTACTATTCTACCTGTTCGCACACTTTTTATGACTGTCACATTAATAGCACCAAAAAGTTCAGTCTGTTTTTTCTCACTTTCTTAAGCTAACTCATCGGGCATACTTTGATACTATATCTGATTTCTACATCTTAATTCTTGAAGCGCTGATATTAAAAATAAGATTAGAAGAGCCAATTAAATTATAAATGGCACAGAAATATAAATAAAAAGGCAGTTATCAAAATACATCGTATAAAATGAAAAAATCATTAACCGGATTACTGGTAATTGTATTACTTTCAATCGCACTAAATTCTTGTATGAACAAAGGAAAAGAAGACGTTAACACCTCTATATCGGACCAAAATGAAACAGTCAACCAGCCGGGTGAGGATTGGAACCTGGTCTGGTCAGATGAGTTCGAGGCCGATTCGATCGACGCAACGAACTGGAATTTTCAGGTTGAAGAGGCCGGGCGCTTCAACGAAGAATGGCAGCGCTATACCAAAAGCAGAGACAATGCTTATATCGAAGACAGTTGCCTTGTGATAAAAGCCATTCACGAAAGTGATTCCCACGGAATAGATCAATACACGTCTGCCCGGCTGAATACAGCAAATAAGCACGCCTGGACATTCGGGAAGATAGCCGCCCGGATAAAGCTTCCCCAGGGTGAAGGGATCTGGCCTGCCTTTTGGATGCTGGGTGCCAATATCGATGAAAATGGAGGTGACACGCCGTGGCCAGAAACCGGCGAAATCGATATTCTGGAACTGTATGGCTCCAAAGACGATGGCGTCGTTGAAGCGAATATTCACTACGCTGATGCTTCCGGGGAGCATGCCATGATGGGAGCTGAAACTTTTGAACTGGAAGAAGGGAAATTTGCCGATGCCTTTCACGTGTTCGAACTGGAGTGGGATTCAGAGAAAATCTCATGGTTTGTAGATGGAGAGCAATATGCATCAACACCCATCACCGCTGATGAACTTTCAGAGTTTCATCAGGACTTTTTTCTTCTGTTGAATATTGCCGTTGGCGGTACGTTCGCAGGCAGGCCTGACGACAGCACCCCGTTCCCCCAGTATATGTATGTTGACTGGGTTAGGGTTTACGAGAAGAATAATTGAGATGTACAGTATATTAATCTGCAAAACAAAAAAGACAGGCTGCCAACATCTATTAATGCACTCGCTTTAGAGCTCATCGCTACGCGAAATCTGATGGAGCAAATATGCTGCGAGTTTTAAGTAAATTTTAAACATGAATTAGCAACAGATATGAAAAACATAATTTTATTAACACTTCTCTTGGCGTCTCTAACCGGTTGTACTGCCAGGACAGATACCAGTGAACGTGAAACGCCAAATGAAACCGAAATGACAGAGCAGCTGCGACACGTCGTCCTTTTTAAATTTAAAGAGTCATCTGCTCCGGAAGATATTCAGGAAATTGAAGAGGCATTTGTAGCTCTGCCCTCACAGATTGAGGAGATCAAAGATTTTGAGTGGGGATTAAACAATAGTCCGGAAGGATTGAATAAAGGTTTTACTCACTGTTTTACTGTGACCTTTGCCAGTGAGGAAGGACGATCTGTTTACCTGCCCCACCCCGCACATCAGGCGTTTGTGGATCAACTCGGCCCGCATTTAGATGATGTTCTCGTGGTGGATTACTGGGCCAATTAAGTTTATAACTGAGTTCGATTTTAAAATTAAATTCGGAAGTCTTCCGTCGGCTGACTAAGAGGTTTGGAGGGGTGTTCAAGGGTTTTTTCAAAATACTGATGAATATCCACCTGTTTCCCCTTTTCTAGAGACTGTGAGAATTTAAAGACTAAAGTTTCGGACAACTTAACTTTGCTAAGGGTTTGAATTCATTTCGAAGCTCCCCTCTCTGTCAAGTCCCGCCAGGGCAAGAGTTTGTCCGGCCACTGACGGAAGGGGTCGGGGGTGAGTCAGAAGGACTGTTAGTTCTGAATTTAACAGAATCCTTACTTTACTCAGTCACAATTTCCTTGGAAATTAATTTTTTCACAGTCTTTCCAAGGGGGAGTTTAATTTTACTTTTTTATGAATCGAACTCATGTTTTATACCAGGGCTCATTCAGAAGCAGCATCAACAAAAAAGGCGGACTTCAATAAGCCCGCCTTTTCAATCAATACGTTTAGAAATGAATCAGTTCTCGGTCACCGGATATTTATTGAGGCCGGGGTTACGGTTCAGGAACTCTTCATACAGTTCGATCTGGCGACTGGTCATAGGCACCTGGAAACCGTCTATAAATACATTCAATATCTCTGTCTTGGTTTCAAAAGGATCACCGGTTGACACAAACAGATTCGCTTTTTTACCCACTTCAATAGAGCCGATGGAATCCCCAACTCCCATGATCTCAGCAGCATTGATCGTGACAGCTTTCAATGCCTCTTCCCTCCCCATGCCATAGGCAGCTGCAAAGGCTGCGTTATACGGCAGGTTGCGTGCGTTTTCTGTATCGCCGGACCGAATAGCAACTTTAATACCGGCTTGTTGCATTAAGCCTGGATTTTTATAGGCAGCATCATAGCGATCTGATCCCCGTGTTGGCGTAGACAGTACCGGACCTGTAATAACCGGGATTCCCGCTTCAGAGATCTCCTCTGCTACTCTCCACCCTTCTAAAACACCGGTAAACACCACATTGTCATAGCCTCGGTTTTTTACCCATTCAAGGGCACTGAGTATATCTTTAGCGGCATTAACTTCAATATACATGAGCAGATCACCGCGGATAGCTGTCGCCAGTGCTTCCATTTCAGGATAATATCGGATGTCGTCAGCATCTTCGATATCGGCATAGAGTTCCGCTTTATCAAAGACCGAGTTGAGGTCTTCCAGCGCTTTTTCACGGGCTTTGTCGGCCTGCTCCTGTGTCTGCCTCCAGCTGCGTCTGCTGTTGGGAAAGTTTATGACGATGCCTTTAGACCCGGCATACATCTGGTCGGGCGTATACCCGAACAGGTTGATGGTTGCAGCGGTACCGGGAAGAAGTCCCCCATCAGGCATTGTAAGCGTTGTCGTTACCCCGCTTACCCTGGTGACCGGTATGGCCTCTGAATTAGGATTTACTGCTGTCAAGGCTTCCATCTGGGGAGTGATATCACCGTATTCTTCGAAATCCTGGGCTTCATCGATACTGCCAATCTCCTTAAGTCCCAGCTGTGTACCGGAGTCGATCATACCTGGATACACCTCTCCGCCCTGATAGTCATAGACTCCATAACCATTTGGAATCTCAACATCTGCGCCAACAGCTTCGATGATCCCCCTGTTTATGATGATGGTGCCATTCTCAATAGTTCCGTTGGTGATGGTGTAAATTTTGGCATTGGTAATAGCGTATTTACCACTGTTTTCCTGACGAATTTCACCGGCCGATTGTTGTCCAAACGCGGCCAGGGGGAAACATGCGATTAGTATTATATGGGTTATAAATTTTTTCATGATCAGGTCAATTAATTATTTAAGAACTCGTAGAGATTTATGATCTCGGCATCCTGCATGCATTTATGCTGCTCGTCGGCCTCAAAGATCTGGACCTCTTCAATAGTCGATTCAGGATCCACATACAGCCGCTGATCGTCTGCATCAGTTTCACGGTCAAAATATTTAACCCCATCTACAAACGTCATGACCGGGATTGAATAAACAGACAGCGGGTGGCCTTCAAAAATCGCGATGTCCCCATCCTTACCCTCTTCAATGGACCCAACCCGGTTGTCAATACCTAACTGTTTGGCAGGGTTCAGGGTGATGAGTGCGAGGGCTTCCTCGTCGCTCAGGCCGCCGTATTTCTGTGATTTAGCGGCTTCATGGAACAGATGACGAATCAGCTCGCCGGAATCAGAGTTGATGGATGTCGTGACTCCGTTTCTGGTGAGTATTGCAGCATTGTAGGCGGTTGAATAGTAGACTTCCAGTTTGTAGGCCCACCAATCCGAGAATACGGAGGCACCGGCTCCAAACTCAGCGAGCTCAGGGGCTACCTTGTACGCTTCGTTGGCGTGCTGAAAGGTGAGATTCTCAATCCCAAAATCATTAAAGACATTCAGCAGCATATTGATCTCATCCGCCCTGTAGGAGTGACAGTGAACCAGCACCTCTCCGTCCAGTATATCAACGAGTGTTTCCATTCTGCGGTCATAATCCGGAGCTATCTTTCGGCGACTGTTATCGGCTCGGTAGGCATCCCATGTTTTCTTGTAGATCTGAGCTTCTCTCAGGGAGTTGCGGAGCATGGCTTCCACTCCCATTCGGCTTTGGGGCTGAATACCGCGACTACGCCCCCCGCGGGTTGGGTTTTCGCCCAGCGCAAACTTGATGGTACGGGGTGCTCCATCGAACATCATGTCCTGAGGATCGGTTACCCCGTAACGCAGTTTCAGGGTTTCACTTTCACCTCCGATCACGTTTGCGGAACCGTGCAACAAATGAATCGACGTAACACCACCGGCCAGTGCGCGGTAGATAGAGAGGTCAAGCGGATCTACGACATCTCCCATCTGCACCTCAGCAGTAACCTGACTGGTCCCCTCGTTTATTGACGTTCCTGCAATATGAGAGTGAGCATCGATAATACCCGGCATCACATATTTCCCGGTTGCATCAACTTCAGTTACCCCGTTTGGTGTTCTGAGTGATCTGCCAATTCGAGAGATCTTACCGTCCTCCACAAGAACATCCGTATTCTCAAGAGTTCCGTCTGTAATAGTTATAACTGTTCCGTTCTTTATAAGTACATCGCCTTTTGAAACCTGTGCCAGTATTACATCAGTACCTAACAGAAGCAGGGCGATTAAAAAAGTTAGTTTTTTCATATCAAATCTGTTCATTTTTAGTTAGGTACCTTGGTTGCTGAGACTGGTATAGACATGTTATAGGCCGCAATAGAGGCTTCACCTGCAAATTCTGCATCTGAAATCTCACCCAATACAACCACTTCTACAGACTGCCCGCCTGCATCAAAGTCAAAGTCGAAGCTTAAGGCCCCGTCCATAAACGTAAGGTTGTTCATATCGGTATCAGGCCCCCCATCGTTGCTGGTCATTAACCCTGCCAGTGAACCACCTTCATTACTGAAGATCCATTGACCCGTTTGCTCACCCTGAGGTGTGTTGATCGCGTAGTCCCAGCTTCCCATCAGAACGTCTGCTGCTTCTTCAGAGACCTCGGAACTTGCACTTTCAGACGTGTCGAACTCATATTTTTTACCATCCACAAATACATACTTTACTTTAGAATCTTCCTGGAAATAAGGAGCTGTGGTAACAACCACATTTCCTATCTTTCCGGGGTCAAGGGTACCGGTTATATCTCCGATTCCAAGTAACTCAGCAGCATCGGTTGTTAGGGCTGCAAGCGCTGCATCTTCACTTAAACCCGAGGCTACCAGCTTTTCAAGGTTACCTTTGATCTTACTGGACGTTGTGCCCATCGTTGAAAAACCATAGGAAATTCCTGCTTCATTGAACTCACTATATTGGGAAAGGAATTGATCGTAGGCGTCCTGTCTTCGCTGTTCCAACTGCGCAACTTCATCCGTCTTCTCTTCATCCTCTGATATTTCAGGTTCATCCGGAAGATTTAAAGACATCAGCACCTCAGTATCAGTATCTTTCAGGTCATCCATCAGGAACCAGCCCTCTTCCAGATCGCTGAGCACGAGGTTGAAATCCAGCTCACCTTTTAATTTCATGGCTCTTCGTGCTTCCAGCATGCTATTGGTATGGTAGAATACCGGTCGGGTCTGATCTATCACCGGGTAAAATGCCTGGAGTGCCCGATCTTGCTTAGGTCGCTGAATGCCCTCCGGATTACTTGCATACAATTGTTCATGGTCTTTGTTATAAGAGGCCTGCGTATAAAGGTTTCTCCACTTTGCCATGATGCCGAGTGTATTGCCCGGATAGGCCCCGGGAGCACCGGTAAACTGGGTAAACATGGAAACATCCTGTTTAAGCAGAAGATCGTAGGAAGCGTCTTCATCTGACAAAAGGATCAAAGACCCCAATCCCGGAAGCATCCGTCCATAGGGAACAGTGTGTGAGATAGTAAATCCCAGTTCTCTCATGCTTGCAATGCTCTTCTCAGAAACATCAATCTGTCTGATCACACTCATTTCCGGAGTGATTCCGGCGTAGTCATTGGGAGGATCCGGAGTAAAAAGATTGTCCGGACGTTCCATCTGTTCGGGACGCACAGCTCCGGTATTTGACATTCCGTCTATAAATCCCGGGTAAACAAAGAGGTCACTCCCATCAATCACTTCTGCATCATTGGGAATAGAAATGTCGGTTCCCACCGCATGTATCAGTCCGTCTGCAATAACGACCGTCGCGCTGTCAACAACCTGCCCGGGAGACTGTATGATCGTTGCACCCGTGATAGCAAACGTTCCGGTTGGATACGCCTGCCCCGTATGATCACTTTGAGCTAAAAGGGTTGTCGAGATGAAGAGAAGGGGAACTGTTAATGCCAGTTTAAAAACATTGGTTAGAAGTAGCTTCATTCTCATGTAGTTGGATTAAATGATTTGATACCAGTTTTTACAAACAGATCACATAGGACAACTTGCAATTTTTGGCTTGATCAATGTAATAGAAAAAGTTTGATTTATAAAAATTTTGCAAAATTATTAGACAGAACGAACCTGGGGCTGAAGATGTGATCATTTTCAATTAAGGATTTCATCAAGACCGATTCCGATTTAAACAACCTGGAGACGGTCGACATCATCGATAATCACTACACGTTGTCATGTCAGCTACAAGCGTCTCATTTCGACTACGTAAATCGATTTCTGCCTGAATCTCTTTATCTTCAGCGGGTTAGTTAGTGTCGAAACAGTCATCCAGTTGAGAAAACACTTTTTGTAGAGATTAACTGTTTCAACTCCGGGACGAGATTCACCACAAACATAAATATGAAAAAAACCTTTCAGACTATAGCACATCTAAAAGGCTTTTTTTGATGATTTTTGAAGCTAACGAGTTAAAAAGACAACGAATATCCTATAAAGCTCCAAGCGTTTCTGTTTGCTCCTCCTTCAACAAGAAGGGCTGATTATAGTAGCGTTTGCCAGTCGCTTTATGAAAAGCATTGGTATATGCCCCAATAACCGGCGGCAGCCCTGGTTCTCCGAGTCCCGTTGCGTGAATCTAATTCTGGATGAAATGGGTTTCAATCTCAAGCGATGCCTCTGATGTCCGGATAAGCCACGGCTTATAAATAATCCTCCAGGTGGATCATGCCGTCGATCAACAGTCGTGTCATTTTCTTACTCTTCCACCCTTTCACAAGACGTTCAGCTGTCTCGGCTTCGGCTCTGGTTCTGAACTTATGACGAAATACGATTTTCCAGGGTCGATAGCGTTGGGTGAAGCCTTTCTGCTCACCATTGTGATACCCAAGTCGACGGTCTGGGTCATCAGATGATCCATAATAATAGATCTCTTTCAGCTCTGATCGAAGGATATAGAAATAGTAACTCATAGCCATAAAAAAAGGACAAATTACAATAAGCAATTTGTCCTTCTTTAAAAGCTCCCCGGGTAGGATTCGAACCACGCTCCGACAGCTGTCGGAGTACCAGCCGATTGCTCTGCCACGGCTTATAAATAATCCTCCAGGTGGATCATGCCGTCGATCAACAGTCGTGTCATTTTCTTACTCTTCCACCCTTTCACAAGACGTTCAGCTGTCTCGGCTTCGGCTCTGGTTCTGAACTTATGACGAAATACGATTTTCCAGGGTCGATAGCGTTGGGTGAAGCCTTTCTGCTCACCATTGTGATACTCAAGTCGACGGTCCGGGTCATCAGATGATCCATAATAATAGATCTCTTTCAACTCTGATCGAAGAATATAGAAATAGTAACCCATAGCCATAAAAAAAGGACAAATTACAATAAGCAATTTGTCCTTCTTTAAAAGCTCCCCGGGTAGGATTCGAACCTACGACCGATCGGTTAACAGCCGATTGCTCTGCCACTGAGCTACCGAGGAATAAAAAACAATAATGTCAAGAAATATGCTGGATTCAATCCTACGTCCCGACAGCCGTCGGGATACCAGCCGATTGCTCTGCCACTGTCTTTTCGTTCAACATGTCTTGAATAATTCAACGTCGTCTCGTTCAAGAGAATGCAAATATAAGAGGTTCAGTAAGCGTAAGTCAAGGGAGATTTAAAATTTATTTCAGATACTTTTATGAAATAAAAAAAGCCGCTCATAAAGCGGCTTTTATAGAAATTTCCTTTCTCAGAAATTACATCTCGTCAACTTTTCCTGTATTTTTCCATTCCTGAACTTCAAGACGGATTTCCTGAGATAGTTTTTTGATTTCCTGAAGCGTTTTACGGGCTCTTGTACCGGCAGCTTTATTTCCTTTATCGTAAAACTTTTCCATATCAGGTTCCAGTTCGGAAATCAGTGATTGCATCTGTTCAATTCTGCTCATGTAAACTCCTTAGTTAGTTAAAATTTAATCAATCAGTTTATTTGAAAGTGAATATAAACTATATAACCGAACGATAATGATCAAATAAAAAACGTGATTATTTCACATCTGAGCGGGTTTTTAATAATTCAAAATATCTGACACCAATTTACCTGCTTTTTATTTTGTAAGAACTCTCACAAACTAACTAAAATAGGTACTTTGCGAGAAGATCCCATTTAGTGATTTTGTACCAACGCTCTTCTATTTCATGAATAGGGTTTTCACTATCGTATCTCTATGAAGGCTGTGTAACTATACTTAATATACAGTTCCTCTGCTGTACTATTCCCTGTTTTTCTCTTCTATATAACGGCTCATGTAACGCGTACTTGCCGTGGTATGATGCAACAACATCGCCCCGGTGAAATTGTTACCCCGATGGAGCACTAACTCTCTCTCGACTTTTGATAGCCGTTCCTGCAAAATTGAATAGTACAGTTTTTTTGAAAACCGTTCATTGATGATCCCAATCCCACGCATTTGGGCGTTTGTCCAGACTTCTGGATTTTTATAATGCTCAACAGCAGCCATTGCAAATCTCTCTGGTGTATCGGCAATGGATCCAGGCCAATCCAATGTTCCGTGAATCCCTTCTGCACCCATGGAGGTAGTAATACTGGGCGTTCCGTTCAACATCGCTTCGATAAGCTTCCCCTTCAAGCCTGCGCCGAACCGTATTGGGGCTAAGCATAGCCTGGATTTCATTGACACAGCATTTGCATCATCTACCCGTCCACAAATCAAAAAACCATCAGACGGCCTGTTCCACTCTTTAACTTGCTGCCGGGGATACGCACCATAAACATTCATAACAGCATCAGGCAGAGATTTACGTATGATCGGCCAAATCTCTGTTCTGAGAAATTTAACTGCATCCAAATTAGGTTTATGCCGGAAATTTCCAATCGTCATAAAACCGTTACGTTCTTCAAATCCGGGCCATAATGAGGTGTCTTTATCCGTAATTGGATCGAGCATATATGGCAGGTAGAGTAATATTTCCTCTTGGACTTTAAAAAAATCCCGAAGCAGGTACATTTCACTCTCTGATATAATGAGTGACAAGTCGCACCTATAAATTGATGCGATTTCACGCTTTGCAACATCGGAGCCAAGGTAAGATTGAATTCTGTCATCATTTTTCCTGAAGCTTTCTTCTCTTGCATATCTCAGGCAATGAAGATCCTCAGTATCCAAAACTTGTATAGAATCCGGACACTGTGCATGTACTCTCCATCCAAACTGCTCTTCAGTCATAAACCGGTCAAACAAAACAACATCCGGATCAACTTCACGAACAAATGCATCAAAGCCGGCGTCATTTAATTTGATAGATTCGCAGGTAATTCCCACTGCTGATAAATCAGTCGTAAATTCACTTTTTTTAGCTGTGCTTGCGAAAGTAATTTCCCAGCCATTGTTTCTAAAGAATGAGATGAGCTGCATCATCCGTCTGCCAGCAGCTGTTGAGGAAGGTTCCGGCCATACAAAACCAATGATGAGTACTTTTTTTTTCGACTTTTTCATAAACACTATGCATATTCAGGCTCAAACTTCCCAGGGACCAAACATCAAAAAGGATACTTTTATTACAGTATCTCTTCAGTATTTCACGAAGGCTTTGCCACATCAGGATGCCTTCTATGATTAATACAGTTTTACAATAATTATACTATAATGATGATGAAAGATAATATAGTTTTAAAATAGTTTGCTAACTACGATCAGGTAAAATCAAAAATATGTTTGATTGGATCAAAGTCTAAACAACTGCTTAATTCAATCATTCCCATGTTCAAAATCCATTGATGATGATATCTACTGCAATCAACTACCTCTTTCTCATTGTCTCAGCTATAATATTTATGACCTCATGCACGGCTGACGGTCAAACTACTCATGCTAATTCCTCAGATTCCGTTCAGCAGGAAAAACGGCTACTTCTATTTTCAAAAACAAGTGGCTGGCGCCACAAATCTATTGAAGCGGGCCATGAGGCAATCACGTTGTTAGGTGAGCAGAACGACGTTGCAGTAAGAGTTTCTGAGGACGCCTCAATTTTTAATCCGGACTCACTTGCAGGGTACAGCGCCGTGGTGTTTTTGAATACAACTGAAACAATTTTTAATGATGATCAGCGTGCATCATTCGAAGGATTCATCCAGAATGGCGGCGGGTTTGTTGGGATACATTCGGCTGCCGATACAGAATATGACTGGCCATGGTACGGTGAATTGGTTGGTGCTTATTTCGACAATCATCCGCCGGGCACACCCAATGCCAACGTGTTGGTTAATGACAGCTCACATACCTCTACGACAATGCTTCCGGAGGTTTGGAACAGAAACGATGAATGGTATAATTATCAGGGGTTCAAAGATCACATCAATGTTCTGCTAACTCTCGATACAGAAAGCTACGAAGGAAGCGATCATCCCGGAAATCATCCGATCGCATGGTACCACGAATTTGACGGAGGCCGGTCATTCTACACCGGACTTGGGCATACAGAAGCCTCTTACTCAGACGAGCAGTTCATACAACACGTATGGGGCGGCATCATCTATGCGATTTCAGGGTAGTAAGTGCCGGAGAATTACACACTTGATTAGAAGTTCTGATTTCAGTAAATATGCACTTTACGGAAGCACTTACCCTCACTACTTCCCCGTCACCTAATAATATTCTACATGGCTGAATTTCAAATCGAGCTGCTCGACTGGATTGTAATTATTGGTTACATCGTTGGTGCTCTTATACTTGGATTTTGGGTCGGTCGTGGCACAGAGGATTCTGAAGATTACTTTCTGGCAGGCAGGCGCCTCGTCTGGCCCCTTGTAGGATTTTCCCTATTCGCCTCCAATATGTCGGGTTCATCATTTGTCGGACTCGCAGGCGAAGGCTATGCACGCGGTATCGCGGTATTTAATTACGAGTGGGCCGCAACAATCATTCTCATCTTTTTTGTCTTTTTCATTCTCCCGTTCTACCTCCGTTCAAAAGTGTACACCATGCCGGAGTTTTTGCAAACAAGATTTGACCGGCGATCGCGCGTCATATTTTCCGGATTTACCATATTTGCAAACATGTTTATTGACGCGGCAGCAGGTCTGTATGCCGGTGGTATCGTGATGCAGATGCTCTATCCAGAAGCTCCAATATGGATTCCAATTGCAATTTTAGGAGTTCTTGCCGGTATCTACACTATATTCGGCGGGCTCACTGCAGTCGTAATTACAGATACTGTACAAGCTGTAATTTTAATCATCGGATCAATCGTCATAGCTGTCTTAGCGTTTGGAGAACTCGATAGCTGGAGCCAGCTTGTAGAAGCTGCACCAGAAAACGGGCTTAACCTGATACTACCTGCAGACGACTCATTTTTACCATGGCCCGGATTATTTACGGGTGTGTTCATAATCGGCTTCTATTTCTGGGCTACGAATCAATTTATAGTGCAGCGAACGCTCGGGGCAAAAGATATCAATCACGGCCGGTGGGGCGCTCTCTTTGCTGGACTTCTGAAGCTACCTGTACTCTTCCTGATGGTGCTGCCCGGGACAATTGCCATTGTACTTTATCCAGATCTTCCGAATCCGGACCTTGTTTTTCCGACGCTAACGTTTGATCTGCTGCCGGTTGGTCTTCGGGGATTCATCATAGCGGCTATGATTGCGGCCATTATGTCGAGCATTGACAGCACACTGAACTCGGCCTCTACCCTTGTAACGATGGATTTTGTAAAATACTACAAACCCGATATCTCTCAGGCATCGCTTGTAAATATCGGCCGGGTGGTCACATTCCTGTTTATGATATTTGCCGTTCTTTGGGCACCTCAAATTATCAAGTTTGAGACGCTCTGGACCTACCTCCAGTCAATACTCGCCTATATAACACCGCCGATTGTGGTCTGCTTTATTCTGGGCATTTTCTGGAAGCGTGCAAATCGTCATGGTGCATTCTACACTCTTGCCATCGGTATCCCTCTGGGGATAATCGGCTTTTTCAGTAACGAAATTTATGGTTTGATGGATATCCACTTCCTCTATGCCTGCTTTGTTTTGCTGTTGATCAACGGTGCTGTCATGCTTCTGGTAAGCCTGAACTCAGAAGCTCCGGATCCTGAGGTTGTGAAGAACTATACGTGGAACGTAAAAATGTATCGCGAAGAAACAATTGAACTCAAAAAACTGCCACTCTGGCAAAACTATCGGGTTCAGTCAATGGTACTGCTTGTATTAACAGCAATCATTGTTGGTTATTTTTGGTAGAATTGAGCCCGAGATTTACTCCCGTATTATTTATACCACAACAATATAATTTTTAAATTGTACTCTTTCGGGCTAAAACAAATACGATCGTAACATCTGTTTTGACTAAATTATAAAACTGTAAGTGCCTTTTCAAATGAGTAAAACCATTCTTCATTTTGGTGAAATTTTATGGGATCAGTTCAAAGAGTATAAGCGGGCGGGCGGATCACCATTTAATGTTTCCATGCATCTGCATTATTTACGCCATAAGAGCTATTTAATAAGTGCCGTTGGTCGGGATGAACTTGGCAGCCAGCTTTTAGATATCATCGTACAAAAAGAGGGTGAAAAAAAATATATTGAACGCACAGATTACCCCACCGGAACTGTATCGGTACATATGGATGATGACAATGAACCTACATACACCATTCATCAGCGCGTAGCCTGGGATTTCATTCAGCCCCCCGATAACCTGAACGATCTCACTCGATCTGCCGATGCCTTCACATTTGCGACTCTCGCTCAGCGAAGCTCAACAAACCGGATTACCCTTCAAAAGATAATCTCCAGTCTGCCGGACACCTGCCTTCTGTTTCTGGATGTAAACCTCCGCCCTCCCTATGTTCAAAAACCTGTGCTTGAATACTCATTGAAAAAAGCTGATTACGTCAAAATGAACCGGGATGAATGGGATCAGATCGGGGCAATGTTCGGAATTGAAGAAGAGACGGTACTACTGGATTCGTTCGACATGAAAGGAATCATTCTGACTCTGGGAGCTGACGGGTCAATATATTTTGATCGCGACGGCAGCCATTATGTTGAATCTGCAGTGAAAATTGAGATCGATAGCGGTGATTTTGTTGGAGTTGGCGATGCGTTTTGGGCCTGTTTTATCCATCATACACTAAAAGGATCACCGTGGAGAGAAACTATCAAAAAAGCCAATCGGTATGCAGGATGGGTTGCTGAACAAAAAGGCGGTATCCCGGACCCTGAAGAGGAGCTAATTGAAGCTATACTATAATTCGCATCGCATAAAAATATAATGGATATAAAAGCTGACGAAAGTCTGTCGAAACTTCTTCCCCGTCTGGAGGCCTATTGCAAGAGTTTGAAGCAGGTGAACTGGTCGGAATTGAAACTCAGAATTGAGGATGAATTTCCAACTTTATTCCATTATCTTTATTCACTTTACGGCAATCACTATGATTTTTTCTACTACCTTGAAGAAATCCTAAAAACGGCGATTGATGCAAACAGCAATCGCCCCGCAGACTTAAAAGAACTCGACCACAAGAGAATAAAAAATCCCCACTGGTACAAAAGCCATAAACACGTCGGAGCCGTGGGTTATGCAGACCTCTTTGCAGATGATATCAAAAGTCTTGAGGATCGTATTCCCTATCTCAAAGAATTAAGCGTAACCTATTTTCATTTAATGCCTTTTTTCGATTGCCCAAATGGAGAAAATGATGGCGGCTATGCGGTTACCGATTACAGGACCGTTCGGGAAGATCTTGGAAACATGAGCGACCTGACATCGTTCGCGAAAATGCTTCGCAAGGAGAACATCTCGCTCTGTGCAGATTTTGTATTCAATCACACGTCTGACGAGCATCGGTGGGCTAAAAAGGCCAAAGAGGGCGATCAACGATTTCAGAAGTTTTACTATATGTTTGATGATCGCGCAATGCCGGACCAGTATGACGCGAACCTTCGGGAAATATTTCCGGATGTGAGACGGGGTAATTTTACCTGGGTTGAGGAAGCCGGAAAGTGGGTATGGACAACATTTCACAACTACCAGTGGGATTTAAACTATCAGAACCCGGACCTATTCAACCACATTTTAGGTGAAATGTTATTCATGGCAAATGCCGGCGTAGAAATTTTTCGGCTGGATGCGATCGCCTTTACAGGTAAAGAGCTCGGTACAACGTCAGAAAACAGACCACAGGCGCACTGTTTGGTCCGGGCTCTAAATGCTCTCACCAACATTGCTGCACCCGCCGTTGTATTCAAATCGGAAGCGATCGTCCATCCAGATTTCGTTAACAGCTATATCTCAGAAGAGGAGTGCGAACTCTCTTATAATCCCCTCCTGATGGCCCTCATGTGGGAAGCACTTGCTACACGGGAAGTAAAGCTACTCCGCCACTCGATGGAAAAACGGTTCGCCATACTCGAAGGCACAGCCTGGGTGAATTATGTGAGGGGTCACGATGACATTGGCTGGACGTTTTCGGATGAAGATGCAGCTGAGATTGGAATAAACGGATATGATCACCGAAAATTTCTGAACCGGTTTTATACAGGAGAATTTCCCGGCTCATTTGCCAACGGTGAGCCCTTTCAGTTTAATCCCGATACAGGCGACATGCGGGTTTCTGGAATGGCATCCGCCCTGACAGGAATGGAGATAGGATTACAAAACGACGATCAACATGAAATCAACCTTTCAATTAAACGCATGACATTAATGTATGCGGTCTCTATGTTTATCGGCGGAATACCGCTCGTTTACCTTGGAGATGAACTGGCGCTTTTAAATGATCACTCTTACAAACAAGATCCGTCCAAAAAAGGGGATTCCCGCTGGGTACATCGCGTAAAACTGAATGAGAATACATTGGCTCGACGAAAAGAGTCTGGCACTGTTGAGAACCGGATGTTTTCCAATATAAAAGCGTTGATCGACATTCGGGTTAGCAATCATGTGTTTGAAGCTGCCGACACCCATTTTCATAATACAGGAAATCCTCATCTTTTCGCATTCACCCGGGAAAACCCGGAGCAGAAAGTGCTGTTTATTGGAAACTTCAGCGAACATGAAATCAGCCTTGAGAGCGATTTTATCTGTGATATTTTTGGAAGCGGACATACGTTAAAAGACCTATGGAGCGGTAAGGATTTTCAAATACACCACCACCTTTCAATTGATCCCTACCAAATTATAATCTTGACGGTGTAAATAATTAGCAGATTCATTGTACTTTTTTGTACTCTATATCTAATACCTTTACGAGATTTTTTCAGCCCGATATCGTACATTGATTTTAAAAAAAATATAAATCAAACCATCTAAATCATGAGAACAGTTTTATACTTTATTGTATTCTTGGCACTTCCAAGCCTTGCATCGGCACAGCAAACGGGATGGATCATTGAGGCTGATGATATCGACCCTGACAATTATTACGGAGTCACGGTCGCTAATGGAATGATCGGCATTGTATCATCAGCAGAGCCGCTAAAAGTGAGTGATACAGTATTGAATGGCGTTTATGATTTCTACGGGCGCGGACGGACGTCAAATATTCTTCGCGGGTTCAATTTTGCGGGTATGAACCTCGATGTAGATGGAGAAAGAATCAACAGCAGCAATATATCCAATATGAGACAGCGGCTGAATATGCGCGACGCCTATATAGAAACGACCTTTGAGATGGAGGGAAAAGTAAGCGTCTCCTACACCGTTCGATCACTTCGTCACCTCCCCTTCACAAGTCTGATTGAAATGGAAGTGACTGCATTGCAGGACGTTTCCATAAAGCCGGCAAGCGTTATCGAAGCCCCAAACCATCTCAGTGACGTAAGAAACTTTTATGCAGTTGTGGATCGCCCACATGTTCAGATTCCACTATTTACGTCTGTTGCTGAAAGCCCAACAGGCAAACATACAATAGCTGTTTCGAACAGTTTCTTGTATGATGATGAGCATATGCCGCGGTATGTCCACGAAGACTGGGACCATAATATGCACCTGGTTCATCTCACCAAAAATCTTGAAGCAGGGGAAACCTACCGTTTTTCTGTTGTCGGTTCGGCGGTTTCTACCGAACATTTCGATGATCCGCAAAGCGTTGCAGAACGCCTTAGTGTATACGCCATGCTCGAGGGCCGTGAAAGACTCCTGAACCGGCATCAGCAAGCATGGGATGAATTATGGGAGAGTGATATCATTATTGATGGAAATGAACAGGATCAAACTGACGTACGAATGGCTCTGTACCATCTCTACTCATTTGTAAGAGAAGGATCCCGGCTGAGCCTCTCTCCTATGGGTTTATCCGGGTTGGGATATAACGGACACGTGTTTTGGGATACCGAAATCTGGATGTATCCTCCACTGTTAATCCTGCAGCCCGAGCTGGCCCGGTCCATCGTTGACTACCGTACCGACCGAATCGACGAAGCAAAAATGAAAGCGTACAGCCATGGATATGATGGCGTAATGTTTCCGTGGGAATCAAACGACACTGGCGGAGAAGCTACACCAGTCTGGGCGTTAACCGGGCCGTTCCAGCATCATATTACTGCCGTGGTAGGCATTGCTTTCTGGAACTATTACCGCGTAACTCAGGATATTGAGTGGCTCGAATCAGATGGCTATCCTATGCTCGAACAAGTAGCTGATTTTTGGCTCAGCCGTGTAGAAGAAGATGAAGATGGACATTACAACATCATCAATGTTGTAGCCGCGGATGAATTTGCAGAGAATGTAGATAACAACGCTTTTACGAATGCCACCGCTATCTCTGCGCTCCGGTTTGCTACGCTTGCAGCCGCGGAGCTGGGAATTGAACCGAATCCTCGTTGGGAGATTGTAGCCGATAACATTCCAATTCTTGAATTTGAAGATGGCGTTATCCGTGAACATGCAACCTATGATGGTGAGATGATCAAACAGGCTGATGTGAACCTGTTGACCTATCCGCTCAACATCGTAGCAGATTCGGATCAAATGCGAAAAAATATCGACTACTATCAGCAGCGTGTAGACGCCCGTGGGCCGGCCATGACCCATTCAGTTTACTCGGTTATCTATTCAAGGCTCGGGGAAGCTTCTGAAGCGTATGAGCTATTTAAAAAAGGATTTCAGCCCAATAAGCTTCCACCGTTTGGTGTGATTGCTGAAGTGGCCGGTGGTACTAATCCTTACTTTGCAACCGGGGCCGGCGGAATGTTGCAAGCCGTTTTGGCCGGATTTGTTGGAATAGAGTTAACTGATGATGGCATCACTCAAATTGAAACTCCTCTCCCCCGTGAATGGCGTTCTGTCACCATAACCGGTGTCGGCAAAGAGGATTTAACCATCACTAATCAGAGGGATTAAAACCGTCGCTTCAGATTAATGGATCACTCTTAACCGAATACGATCAACAATCCTGACTGCAGTTTAGTTTTCTCAGCCATTTCAACGGATCCACCCCATCTGGACGCCACCAAATGGGTGGCTGCTGAGCGTCGGACAGCATTTCAGGAGCTGGCAATCCTGCCGGTAATTCAATGTCAGGATCTGTGACGTAAATCGTTTGCAGACCACGTCTGTATTTCTGAGGCAACTCATTCAGGGTCTCGCGATCTCCTTCAATCCAGTGCAGAATAAAGGGCTCAGTGGGTTGCAGGTCCGTCTCTTCAATCATAAAATCAACAAGCCAGGACTGTTCAACTCCTGTCGCGCTGTTGTAGGCATGCCTGTAATAGAGTGAGGGAGCCGGTTTTTTATGCTGAGGATTTCTCAGCCAGAACTCTTCCACATAGTCAGTAAATTCGCATTTCTTACTTTTCAGGCCAAACGGAGCAATAACCATTGCAACCGACCTGCACCCGCTTCCGCCATATCGTAAAACGGCGTTTGCAAGCTGTCGGAATGTTTCAGGCCTGTCATTGTCAATCAAAGCAAGTGAGTAATGAGCGGTGCGAACAAGTTTTGGCGTGGCACTGTCTGCAAGATCGTATGATGTGAGCGCATCTATCACCGGTTCCACAGATTCCGTGGATCCTGAAAAAAGCAGCGCATCGGCTTTCACCTTTCCGCCCGCTAATTCCTCAAGATTAACGGCCCATTTTCCATCCAAAAGATCACGTTTTTTTAGAATCTCCAAAAGCGTTTCCGACAGATAAGGATCTTTTCGGGACAGTTTCCCCAGATAGCTATGGCTTGAAAGAACGACTGCAAGAATGTCCTGTATACCCACAAGGGGCAAATTACCGGCGTGCAGGCAAAGAACCGTTAACCTCTCCTCGGGGTTAAGCCGATCAACGTTTAAACTCTCCACCCAACGCGTAAACTCACCCTTCTTCAGTGTTTTTTTCAGCGTCAGAATCTGGTACTTAATGTCCTCAAAGCTGGACAGACCTTCATTGACGGTTTTGTCAATCGCTTCTTTTAGCCTGTAGTTATCGGGCGAGAGCCACTCCTCAATTGCTTTCACCAGTTCTTCAATTTTTGTATTCATATCGGAGGTCATTATTTAATCCCTGTCGATTAAAAAATTACAGCCTCTGAGTGCTGCACTGTGCCAGCGGCCAAGGATAGCGATCTGCCCTTCCTCATTCATCACGCCACGGTCCTCAGTTAAAATAAACGGACAGCTGTACATGTTGGCCAAATCGATAATGGCTACTTTTCCTTCTTCGCCGGGAGAGCACATTCGTTCAGGATCATTTGGGTCACGAACAGACGTATGAACCCATTCGGGTGAATCGAACCATTCACTTCCAATTGCATAAAGCTGGCTCATTAGCTCGCACATTCCATACTCTGAATGAACATGTTGTTGTGGCACTCCGAAACCCTCAGACAGGCGGCTCCTGAGTTCACTCTTACTCATTTCCCGTCGGCGTGTTTTCATCCCGCCTGTTTCAACAATTTGGGAACCGTCAGGCAAACCCTCAGAGTCCAAATCAAGCAAATCCAGAAGGCCAAATGCAGCGCCAAACAGAATAATTTTCCGATCATGTTGAACAGCTTCGTCTATGTCTGATTGAATAAGTGGCTGATGCAGCGGCAAAAACCGGCTCAGACCTTTTTCATCTAACTCGACGAGGTATTGAAGCATCCATAGAAGAGATGAGTCCGAATTGTCACTGTATCCGGGGGCGTAACAGAGAAGCGTGTAGTCCGTTGAGTTAAAATGGTTACTGAATTCACTAAGAATAGACCTCCTGTAGAGTTCCAAGTCAGCGACATGATGCCTGCTTCGCTCCATGTTTCCCGTACCGGAGCTTTTAAAGGTGAGTTTCGCCCTGAAGCCGTCAGCAATTAAATCGCACTCCTTGAACACCCGAATCGGCAACAGCGGAATTTCATCTACGGATTCAGGCAACTCGCCAGACGGGATGAAGTGTTTCGCAAAACGACCGTATACAGGATTACTCCCTACCTGGAATTTAAACAGAGAGCGAGCCTTTTCTATAAATGATTGAGTCGAGTCAAAGATTGAAAGTGACAGTTGTTTGGGGTCAATAGTCATGCGTTTGATTTCTTCAGGTTTACTATTGACTGCTGCAGTCGAATCGGACAGATCCGGTATAGGTTCCTCTGAGTTCTTCACCGGATACCAGAGTGCCGCCTAACCTAATATGAATACGACCTGTTTTGGGGATTTGAACCGTACGGCATCCGGACGGTGGCACAACGTCCATCGATGATACTTCGTCGGACTTCCCGTACGAGAGCTGAAAACTTTTTAGTTCAGCCGATTCTCCAAACTGATTCGCAACTGATATGTCGGCCGGAATTTGAACTCCTACTGAATCATAAGGGGTACCCATAATAAATATAGCTCCGCTTTTCTCTTCTGATATGGGAAACGTCACTTCTGATGAGCGAACCTCTTTCGGCAGAGACACGTTTAACGGGACTGAATCTATGGACGTTTGGTTCAAAGCAGCCGCCATAATATTAAGAGTCAAAGATTTTTGAGCAGATTGAGCCAGACTTACCGGAGACTGAAATAAACCGATGAGAAATATGATTGCTAAAACTTTCATTCAAATTGACATGATAATAGTTGATCTTTCGTAAGAATGTATACAACCGATTGATGGATATAAAGATCTTCCGGCATAAGTTGCTGTTCAAACTTGTAGGTTTGAAGAGGTTCGCCGACTGTATTAAAACGAGTCACCCGGTCATTGAATACAGCCCAAATCCCGGATTCTGTTCCATGTATTTTAATCGCACCGCTGAAACCGCCAATAAAGTTCAGGTAGCCTCCATCTGCATTAAACTTATGAATGATGCCCCTGTCTGAATCGAATATCAAAAGGACTGACCCGGATATTTTCATGTGAATATCGGACCCTACCTGAAAACTTCTCAAATCTATCTTGCGGCTGTAATTTCCTAACGGATCAAATATGTAAATGATATGCAGATCTGAGTCATAGACAAATAAATCCCCTGAATTGCTTATTTGCAGTTGAGATGGCCGAAAACGTGTCTCCTGGTCGATCTTATCAGCAGTAACCGACGATAAGTATTGAAACCGTCTATCATACAGCTGAACGCGTCCATTATTTTGATCTGCCACATAAATCTTCAATCCGTTTGTTGCATCAACTGATACGGGCATGTTAAAGCGGTAATCACCGCTGCCTCGGGCACCAAGGGAGTCTGTTCTTTCGCCGTCGGCAGTAACAACTAATAGCCGATGCCTATTTTTTTCAGTGAGAAAAATCAGTCCTGCCGGTGTAACACTCAGTGATGAAGCTCCGTCAAGAGGGGATGTCACAAGATCAAGTTTGAGTATATTCGATTGAGCAATCACACCTGAAAGCTGTACCTGAAAGGTAAGAAGCAGTAGTATGAGGCAGTGCTTAATCAACTTTTTTCATACCTTTTTTACCGATATCCCGCCTGTAGTAACTGTCTTTGAACGAGATCAGCTTCATATTTTTGTAAGAGTGATCAATGGCTTCCTGTAGCGTTTCGCCTGAGCCGACCACATTCAGAACACGGCCGCCGTTGGTTCGCAGCTCGCCGTCTTTCATTATGGTGCCGGAATGGAAGATGAGTGCATCTCTGTCACAAGTATTAATGCCGGAAATTATGAAGCCTTTTTCGTATGACGTTGGATAACCGCCACTGGCAAGAACCACTGAACAGTAATATCGGTCTGACACAGAAATTTCTACGTCCGACAGTGTTTGATTTGTCGCAGCCGTGATAAGCTCGAGCAGATCATTTTGCAGGGGTGGAAGGATCACCTGGCATTCAGGATCGCCAAACCGGCAGTTATATTCCACGACCTTAGGACCTTCACCTGTAATCATCAGGCCAACGTACAGGATACCCTGATACGGTACGCCCTCATTCTTCATGCCCCGGATGGTAGGCTCTATAATTTCATCCTTTATTCTTTCCATCATGGAATCTGGGAGCAGAGGAGCCGGTGCGTACGCCCCCATTCCACCCGTATTCAGACCTGTATCTCCTTCTCCGATGCGCTTATGGTCCTGTGCATTGTGAATGACCCGACCACTTTCACCGTCGCAAATTACAAACACGGACGCTTCTTCACCTACCATAAAATCTTCAACGACAAGAGTTGACGCCGCATCTTTCAGGTTTTTATCCTCAAAAAGCTGCGTGAGTCTTTTCTCCATTTCATCTTCACTCTCACATATAAAGACCCCTTTTCCGGCGGCAAGGCCGTCAGCTTTCAGCACGACCGGGTAGCGGTTTTCCTCCCTGATGAACCTCTTTGCCTCATCAAATTCATCGATAGAAAACGTACGATATCCCGCTGTGGGAATATTGTTTCTCTGCATGAACGCTTTGGCAAACGATTTGCTCCCTTCAAGCCGGGCAGCAGCTTTTGAGGGGCCAAAGACTGTTATGTTTCGTTCATGCAGGTAATCAAAAATTCCATCCACGAGCGGCTGTTCAGGTCCGACTATCACAAGGCCGATATTCAGATCATTGACTGTTTTTTCAACAGCCTCAAAATCAAATATATCCAGATCAAGATTTTTTCCATGCTGTTCCGTACCGGGATTTCCGGGGGCGATATAGAGCTGATTGAGCCCGGACGACTGAGAAAGTTTCCATGCTATAGCGTGTTCCCTGCCGCCGCTTCCCAGCAATAAAACATTGATTGAATCCATATGCTACGACAGTTTTTCAGCGATCTCAATAAGCCCTGAAAATGATTCTTCTTTAAGACTGGCCCCGCCAATAAGTCCGCCGTCCACATCATTTTGCGAAAGAAGTTCTTCCGCGTTGGCTGGTTTCATACTTCCACCATACAGAATCTTTACTTCACTGCTGCGCTTCTCATTCCATCGTTCCTTTAGAAAATTTCTAATGAACAGATGCATCTCCTGAGCTTGTTTCGGGCTTGCCGTTTCACCGGTTCCAATTGCCCATATCGGTTCATAGGCGATCACCAGTTTTGGAGCGTGATCTATGGTTATTTTATTTAATACCGCATCAAGCTGTTCCATCACAACTTTTTCCTGATTACCACTCTTGCGCTGCTCAAGTTTTTCACCGACACACACGATTGCAGTAAGGTCATCGAGAATGACTTTTCTTGCTTTCTCTGCCACAAGATCATTGTCTTCTCCATAATATTCGCGTCGTTCGGAATGGCCAACAATTACATACGAGCAGCCGGCATCTTTTACCATAGGGGTGCTGATTTCACCTGTATAGGCTCCGCTGTCCTCAGTATGCACATTCTGAGCTGATGTTGCGATATCAGTTCCCTTCAGTGCATCAACCACAGATAGAATTGAAATAGATGGCGGGGAGACAACCACATCGCACTGGAAACTTCCTGATGGCCAGCGCTTGGCGAGATCGTCAGATAGTTTTTTTGCTTCTGAAGGTCCACAGTTCATTTTCCAGTTACCGGCTATCATAAAGTTGCTCATGATTCTGTCTGTTGTTGAGTTAAGGTTTTTTGCAGGCCCTGAATAATTCTGTCGAATTCAGTGCCTTCGTATCGTTGTACTATATTACCCTGACTGTTTACTAAAAATCGGGTCGGCAAACGGTTCAGGTTATACTGCATTCTTAGTTCCTCCGCATAAAAACTTTCCGGATCTGCGACATCCCAAAACATTCCTCTTTCTTCAAAAAACGCATTAAATACCACGTCGTTTGCCCCAATAGGAACGGTAATAACTTTGAGGCCATAATTTCTGTAAACTTGGTAAAGTGCAACCACCTGCTCATACTGCTGCTGGTACTGCGGATTGTCGAAGCGTGTAAATTCTATCATATACGGCGTATCCTCAAGCGTTTCGGAACTTACAGTTTGCCCTACGCTATCCAGAAAGGAAAATTCGGGAAAGGGTTTGCCCGGTGCCAGAGTAGAGATATCATAATCCATTCGGTCAGCCCACTCTACTGCCGATGGGTTGCCCGTGTACGTCTCTTTAAATTCTGCCAGCAGCTCTTCGGCCCGATCTGTTCTAGCGCTGTCGAAAAGTAGTTTTATTAATTCCTGACGGACCGCCAATTTCTGGTCATCTTCGGACAGCATGTTTTCAATTTGAGTCAAAAATTCAACTGAACGCTCAAGGCTGTCACGTGATGCGTAAAACAAGGTGAGTTGAGATCTCAGCCCATCGGGCAGAGAATTGTATTGTGTCATTATTGAATCAGTCCGTGCCAGCATTAGGTCATTATCCCAGCCTTCCAGCATGGATACAGACGCGGCTGCAGCGCGTTCACCGGCGTATGTATCCTGATTTGACTTGTGAAGATCCCAAAAGAGATCGCTCCATTTCATAATCTCGGCTTCCACACTATCGGTACTCATTCCGCGGGTGTTTACATAATTTGCAACCCGTTGAAAACTTCTCTGAAGCCTGCCATATTTGTCATAGATGTCATTCTCATGCGATTCGATCGTTGCCGTATCGTTGATATTTGGCAGCTGCCCGTTAAACGTGACGGTATCTCCTTCCGCTATAACTATGTTAAATATGCCAAACGGCTGGTTGTTGCGCGACACAAACATCGGGTACAATCCCGATTCATTAATATTCGCAATACCGTAATACTGACCGCTGCTATCAGTGGTGGAATAAAAGAGCGTATCTCTTTGCCCTCCTGCCAACGTTTGTGCCACCAGGAGTTCAATACCTGAATAGTCGCCGGTGGAGTCCAATTCTGAATCTACCGTGATTTGACCTCGTACAATCGGATCTTGTCCTGATTCTGTCTGAGCGGAGCTGCATCCCGCCAGGCCACCAGTGAAAAATGAAAATAAAAGAAGTGATAAAATGTTTTTCATGCCAACGTGTTGCACAGTCATTAAGAGTCTAGTTTTTTTGTTACAAGTTCACGAACTTGTTTCGGGTTCGCTTTCCCCTGTGATTTTTTCATCACCTGACCTATAAAAAAGCCAACCAATGCCTTTTTGCCACCCTTGTATTTTTCAACTTCATCAGGGTTCGAGGCAATTACCTCGTCAATAATAGGTTCAACAAAACCTGAATCGGACACCTGAATCAAATTCATCTCTTTGGCCAGATCTTCCGGAGATTTGTCTTCCGTCAGCATCTCATTAAAAATCTCCTGCATCGCAGACGAATTGACTTTATCATCCAACTTCAGCTTTACAAGTTCAGCAATGCGGTCAACTGAAATTGAAAAATCACGGATAGTAATGCTTTTATCGTTTAGCACTCGCAGAACCTCTGTAAGCACAATGTTTGCGACGGCTTTAGGCTCATTAAGCTGCTCAAGAATTAACTCGTAATAGTCTGCAAGATACCTGCTTTCTGTCAGGACAATCGCATCTTCTTCAGACAGGCCGAGCTCATCCATAAACCGTTGTAAGCGAACATCCGGCAGTTCCGGAAGATTGGATTTTACCTCATTAAGCAGTTCCTCGGTGACAATAACCGGTGGAATATCGGGTTCCGGGAAATAGCGGTAGTCGTGTGCCTCTTCCTTGGTACGCATCTTACGCGTAACCTGTTTGTTGCTATCCCAAAGAAGTGTTTTCTGAACCACCTCCCCGCCCGATTCCACAAGGTCAATCTGACGCTCAATCTCGTAAGAAATCGCCTTTTCCACGTTACGGAAGGAGTTCATATTTTTCAGTTCCGTACGCGTGCCGAGTTCTTTCTGTCCCCTGGGACGGATTGAGACATTGGCATCGCACCGCAGGCTTCCTTCTTCCATGTTTCCATCACAGATTTCCAGGTACTGTACAATCTGCTTGATTTTTGTGAGGTATGCGTACGCTTCCTGCGGCGTCCGCAGATCCGGCTCAGACACAATCTCAATGAGAGGCGTTCCGGCCCTGTTAAGATCTACCAGCGTGTGATATGGGTCCTGATCGTGAATCGATTTACCGGCATCCTCCTCCATATGAATGCGAGTCAAGCCGATAGTTTTGTCGTACTCATCAAGTTCGATATGGATGTTGCCCTCATAACAGATGGGTGTTTCAAACTGTGAAATCTGATATCCCTTCGGGAGATCCGGATAGAAATAGTTTTTTCGTGCAAAAATAGATTTCCGGGCCACCTTGCATTCTGTAGCTAGCCCCATTCGAATAATGTAGCGGACCAGATTCTCGTTTAAGACGGGAAGTGTTCCCGGATGACCCAGGCACAGTGGCGTGACCTGTGTATTCGGCGCTCCACCATATTCAGTGGATACCGGGGCAAATGCTTTGCTTTCGGTTAACAGCTGCGCATGAACTTCGAGGCCAATGACTGCCTCATACTTAGAATTTGCAATCGTCGTCATAGTATGGTTTTGGACGGTTGGATGATATTAAAGTGTGAAGATAGCAAAGATATGACAGAAATTAACCTCTTCTGTACTCATTTCTCATCACCTGTCTGAATCAGGTTTAATCACCGTACTTACTGAAGTCTTTGCCCCTACTATCGGGGTGCCATCTTACTGCCCTGATAAGATTTCGGATAATTTTCTAAAAAATATTCGTGAAAATTTCTGCAATCATGATATAGTCAACTCATGATTTTAACAGCTATGACAAATGATTTAACTCAATATGGCTACAATTATGTAGCTATAATTTCAGACTTCATACTCCTGATTAATGAAATAATTTACATTAGTGGTAATATTTTATTAAATATGGTTACACGCTAATAAAAAACGGAGAATTTTATGGCAAAAAGATACCTGTGTCTCACCCTGTTACTTCTGCTCGTTCCACTCATGTTAATTGCTCAGTCACAACGCGGAGAATATCTGAAAATTGATTATCTGAATGTTTCTGAGCAGCAAATAGAAAACTTCAAGGATAACGTAATCAATCAAATGAAGCAGTACAAAGGCGAACGCCTGGAAGCTGGCGAAATCGATTCGTGGATACTTTACCGTGTACTTTTTTCCGGAAGCGGTTCCAGTAATTACAATTACGTCAGTATCACATCTTCAGCTACTATTGATTCGTTTGATGAATTCAACAACGATTACCCCAATGAAGTAGAAAAACTAAGTGAGGAAAATCTGTTTAGGATTAACAAATCGGAGTTGTGGACCGTGCGCAATACAATGACGGACACAATGGATAATGAGCCAAGTCACTTTCTCATGATGGACTACATGGACGTTCGGCTGGGCCGTGAACTTGAGTACCAAATGCTTGAAGATGAAGTTGCCAAGCCGCTTCATGAAACGCGCCTGGAAAACAACAGGATGGATGACTGGGAAATGTATCAGCTTATTACGCCGGGCGGAATGGACTACGGATACAATTTTGCCACAGGAAACTACTTCACAAGTCTCAGCCATATCGAATTTGGCTTTAACGAAGAACTAATCAGAAGTCAAAATCCGGATGTTAACGTGATGGAATTCTTCGAACAGGTTTGGTCAACCAGAGATCTTGTAATAAGCGAATTATGGCAGCGGATTGAATACACAATCCCTGATTAATTAATTCGTTTTACCCGGCCGCTGCCTCAGATTCTGAATCGCCTGGACTGTTTGTACTTCTTTTATCAGAACGCTACCCCCGGCATGCGGCTGGATTATGGTGTATAAAATAGTTTTTGTAGCTAGGATCGTCTTCGTTCATACACCCTTCAAGATTGAGTATTTTAACAGATCTGATATCTGTGGGATGGCTCTCACCCTGAAGTGCAAAATATCCTCCGCTAATCAGCTGACCACTATAAAGCTGTGGCGATTTGTATTCCATCACAACCTCACCGTTCAACAGATGCTGAATTTTTGAGTTTCCGCGCACTACAAGCTCGGCTGTCACCCACTGATCGCCGTGATGCGTGGGGCCGTCAGAGCTAATGCAGTGATCCGTAATAAGATTTCCATCTACAACCACGTGCGTTTCGGGCGTACAAATATTCCCGTTTGACCTGTCGTTTTCACCGTCACCTCCGAGAAACTGAAATTCAATAGAATTCGGGAAATCCTGACCACGCGTCATACTTTCCGCCGACTGTGAATGGAACATTATGCCGCTATTTCGAAGTGCCCATGCGGGACCGTTGGGTGCCTGCTCGCCCACAAATCGGTACTCCACTTTCAGGCGATAATATGAGAACGGCTCCTCGTAAAAAATGTGGGTAAACTGACCGTCAAATGATTCATATTCATCATATCGGACTTTCAGAAGACCGTCTTCCACCCTGACTGTATTTGCATAATTTTCATTGAGGACGTACCCAGTAATTTTGAAATCCCATCCGTCAAGATTTTCACCGCTGAAAAGTTCAACCCACTCCTCCTCCATAACAGCCTGGTCCTCTGTAGTAGTACAGAAAACAGCACCCATAAAAAGTGCAAGAACAACGAGTGAGAAGCGAAGCATACACAATAGTTGTGAATTCATAGATGATTGTGAAATTTCGAATTTGGCGGATCTATTATTCTTATATTGTAATCAGTTTAATTACTTGTACCGCAATATTATAACTATTAATCGCATACACTCTTATAGTGCATATTTGAAAAACCCCGCAATAGTCCGGCGGAGTATTCAGGTGTAATATCCCGCTGAGGATTAACCGGCATTTCGTAGCCGACACGGAATTTTTTTACCGTTGGTGATCGCAACAACGCTGGATGGAAATTCATGTGAAAATTTCATTTTAGCAGCCTGATCCATTGGTGAATTCCGAATGATTTTAAGTCATTTCTTACTACCACCAATCACTTCTCAAACAGGAGATACAATTCTCAGCTATTATCTATTCATTTGGATGATAGCTCCAATATCAGTGTTAACACATATTTTAAATGGTATCCAGTTACTTGAAGATTTTTTTCCTAAAACTTACTGGCTATATGGCTCTGATTATAGATTTTTTAAGAACAGATAGCATTGAGTTTTATTTACCAAGATATTCCATAAAGCTGCTGCGTAACACAGTGAATGCTGCCTTGTCCCCATACAAGGTCACGACATGGAATACCTTCAATTTGCCGGTCCGGAAACAGAGCTTCAAATAGGTCCAGTGCCTCTTGGTCTGTCCGGCTTTCATAAAGCGGAACCAGAACAGCACCATTTGCCAAATAAAAATTTGCGAAGCTGGACGGCACATGGTCTGAACCGTCAACTGTTGTATCTGAAATTTTTGTGTCCGGCAGTGGTATTGTAATCACATGCAGCGGATTACCTGCCACATCCGTACTGGTAAGCAGGATTTCCAGGTTTTCAAAAAGTAGATCGTGGTTGGGATTCGACCGGTCTTCAGCAAGAGCTGTAATGATAGTGTTTTTGTTTACAAATCTCGACAGATCGTCGATATGCCCGTCCGTATCGTCCCCTTTTAGACCGTGTTTTAACCAGATGATCTTCTCGGCACCAAGGTACCGTTTAAGCATCAGCTCAATTTCTTCTTTCGACAGCTCAGGATTTCTGTTTGAGTTCAGCAGTACCGATTCCGTCGTCAAAAAAAGCCCCTCCCCGTTGGTTTCTATTGAACCACCTTCAAGAACTTTTCCGGTTGTGTAACCCGAAATGGAGTACGCATCAGATATAAATTCCGGTATGCGATTATCACCATCCCACGGCTCATATTTTCCTCCCCAGGAATTGAACTCCCAGTCGGTCAGCCGAACACTGCCCGTTTCCTTGTGTTTGATGAATATCGGACCGCTGTCTCGTGCCCAGACATCATTCACCGGAAACTGTTGGATGTCAATCGGGTACGGCAGCGAGGTAAGATCTCCGAGAGTGGCTTTCGCCCGATCCTCAGTTTCAGGATTAGCCGCTAATAAAATGACTGGTTCATAGTTGAGAAGCTTTCGAATAATCGACCGATAGACATCTTCAACTGCTTTCAGACGCTGACCCGGCCACGTTTCTCTGTTATGTGGCCAGACCATGAGTGTTCCGGAGTGTGTCTCCCATTCTGCCGGCATCCGGTATCCGTCATCTGACGGTAAGCTTGTTATTTCGTTTTTCATTTGGTCAGATGATATTTATTTAAAACAACACCACCAAGATGAATTTTTCAATTTAATCCGTCAAACTAACCCAACGATTTTTAAAAGATCTCGGATTCCAGTCTTACCCAGCTTCAAGTGTCAACTCTTTATCTTTTGCGATAAACTGCATCGCCTCCTCAACATTTTGTCTCGACCCGATATAAATTGGTGTTCGTTCATGTATAGCGGACGGCTCAATTTCCATAATCCGCTTATTGCCGTTAGTGGCTACACCACCTGCCTGCTCAATGATAAAGCTCAGCGGATTACATTCATACATCAGCCGCAGCTTGCCATTGGGATAAACCTTGCTTGACGGATAGATAAAAATTCCCCCCTTTATGAGGGTTCTGTGAATATCCGCTACCATCGAACCGATATAACGGGCGGAATAGGGACGCCCGCTGTCTGCATCTTCACGCTGGCAATATTTTATATACTTTTTTAGACCGTCACCCCAGCTGTTGTAGCTTCCTTCGTTGATACTGTAAATGGTACCATGTTTTGGCATTGAAAAATTATCATCAAACAAAATAAATTCACCAATACTTGGGTCGAGTGTAAAGGCTGAAACTCCCAGGCCTGTGGTATAGACCATCATGGTGGACGAGCCGTACAAGACATATCCTGCAGCCACCTGTCGCAGGCCAGGCTGAAGTGCGTCCGATTCTGTTGGATTCGGATCATAGCGGGTCTGACGCATATAGATGGAGAAAATACTGCCGATGGAGACGTTTACATCGATGTTAGACGAACCATCAAGCGGATCCAGGTAGACAATATATTTACCTCCCTGGCTATTCAGGCTTACAATTCCTTCATTCTCCTCAGATATTACCATACAGGTGATCATGGATCGGTTTAGTGCGGAAATCAGCTGTTCATCAGCAAAAAGATCAAGCTTTTTTACCGATTCGCCGTGTATATTCGTGGAGCCATCAACCCCAAGAAGACTTGTAATTCCGGCTTTGTTCACTTCTCTTGATATTATTTTTGCAGCCAGACCAATATCTCTCAATAGCTGTGACAGTTCCCCGGTTGCCCCCGGAAACCGATTTTGTGACTGGGTAATGTATTCGTCAAGCGTAACAAGTTTATTGGGTTTGTTTGTCATATCTCACTTTTTCTGGAATAGTTAGCATGGAACCGCTTCCAAAGATAAAAAAACAGATAGCTCCCGGTCAACTCTTTTGCAATTAAGGATTTCCAATAAGATCGTTGAAGAGCCGAACAGACCTTTCACGAAGCTGGTCAAGCGTTCCGTTATTTTCGATCGTATAATCGACTAAATGGGTGAGTGAACTGAAGTCGGGCTGTTTCGCCATTCGCGCGGCCACATCTGATTCGTCTGCAGAATCCCGTTCAGTTACACGTGTGAGACGTTTACGCATGTCACTTGTTACCAATACCACAATATCCAGGTAGTCAGGCCGCCCTTCATTTAAAAGAATAGCTGCCTCGTAAGCGAAAAGTTGTATTCCATCGGTTTTCGCTTGTTTGATGAGCTTACGGGCTTCCAGGCGAATTGCGGGATGAACAATAGCATTAAGTTCATCTACTCTGTTTTTATGAAAAGCCTCTTTGATCAGATGTGGCTTATTCAGCGAGCCATCAGCCGTAAAAGTTTCCTCTCCAAATGTACTCGAAAGCTCTGTTTTAAGCTCCGTGTCGGTCCGCATAAGCTCTTTGGCGAGATCGTCAGCATAAATGACCCGGGCTCCCAGTGATTCCCATATCTTCGCTACCGTCGATTTGCCCGATCCTATACCGCCCGTAAGGCCTACCGAAATCATACCGATTGTTCAGCTACACGACTCATCAGATATGCTTTCATGAACCCATCAAGGTCTCCTTCCATTACGGAGTCCACGTCCCCGGTTTCATGCTCTGTTCGATGGTCTTTAACCATGTTGTAAGGATGAAAAACATATGACCGAATCTGGCTGCCCCATTCATTGCTGCTTTTGGAATCCTCAAGCTTCTGCTTTTCCCGCTCTTTGATATTCTTTTCAAGCTCATATACCCGCGATTTCAGAAGTACCATCGCTTTTTCTCTGTTTTGCAGCTGTGACCGCTCTTGCTGGCACTCCGCTACAACGCGCTCTTCAGTACCGTCTGAGAGTGTGCCTGTCCAGATCAGGCGAACAGCCGTCTCAACTTTATTCACGTTCTGGCCGCCGGCACCACTGGAGTGAAATCTTTGCAGTTCAACGTCGCTGTCGTTCAGATTAACCTCGATGGTATCATCAATAATCGGCGAAACAAATACAGAACAGAAGGATGTGTGCCGTCTAGAGTTGCTGTCAAACGGTGAAATACGAACCAGCCTGTGTGTACCGGTTTCTGATTTCAGGAAACCGTAAGCGCTGTCCCCTTTCACTTCAACAGTTGCACTTTTAATTCCTGCAACATCGCCATCCTGATATTCCACAACTGACACGTCATAGTCTTTTTTCTCAGCCCAGCGGGTAATCATCCGGAAGAGCATTTGTCCCCAGTCCTGGCTCTCTGTGCCACCTGCTCCTGGGTTGAAAGTGACAATCGCATCGCGATGGTCATCATCACCACTAAGCATGTTTTGAAACTCAAGATCTTCAAGCTTCTTAATGAATGTATCCACTTCGTTGTCCAGTTCATCCTGTACAACTTCACCCTCCTCCAGGAACTGCTGATACACCCGTATACTTTCGCGGAGTTCATTCAACCCATCCCATCGTTCAATAAGACTTTTTTGATGATCCAGCTGTCGCATGATACCCTGGGCTTTTTCAGGATCATTCCAAAAATCAGGATTCTGGGTTTGCTCCTGAAGCTCTATAATCCGGACTTTTCGTTTATCGTAGTCAAAGATACCCCCTGAGCTCGTCCAGTCGCTCAAAAAGTTGTTCCAATTTATCCTGCTGAATACTCATATTCGTTGGTCGTTCTTTTTAAAACAGAATGAACCGGAACTTACCGGTTCATTCGTTACAGTGAATAATTGTTGATTACGGTGCAGTGTCCTACTTTTTAATCAGCACGGATAGCACAACACCTGCCAGTATACCGCCTGCAAAAGCAGCTCCAACTCCTATTTCCGGGTTTGCCCTTACATAGCGTCGAGCTGTTCTAAACTCCCTGCGGAGCTCGTTTTGTATGCGGTCTCTTTCGTACTCAAGAGTGTCAAGCACCTGAGAATACCTGTCTTCTATATACTGCTTCTCTTTTTCAAGTGTCTCTTTTAGTTCTTCTGTTTTT
>Ga0307966_1000479_pt1 | contig 33439 bp, 21 predicted proteins | sample OrgLakmetagen646_FD_203141 | JGI IMG/M metagenome (GOLD analysis project Ga0307966, IMG submission 203141) | Saline water microbial communities from Organic Lake, Antarctica - #646 | ecosystem: Environmental > Aquatic > Non-marine Saline and Alkaline > Saline | place: Antarctica: Organic Lake... | reverse complement strand
AAAGTCAAGGCTTGATAATTGAAAATGCCCAAAACCGTTTCGTCTGGAATCACTAAGGAAATGATAATTAAATACACTGGTAAACGAGCTGAACAAGTAGTAAATGGAATCACTAAAATAGTAATTAAGCGTTCTTTCCAGTTTTCAATATTCCTAGAGGCCATAACTGCTGGAATTGCACAGGCCGTTCCAGAAACCAAAGGGACAATGCTTTTACCACTCAAGCCAAATTTTTTCATAATTCGGTCTGTAAGAAAGACCACTCGGCTCATGTAGCCACTTTCTTCTAGGATAGAAATAAACAAAAATAAAAACGCTATCTGAGGAATAAAAATTACAATACCACCAACGCCAGGAATAATTCCTTCGGTAATCAAATTTGTAAATTGTCCAGCTGGTAACGTGTTTTTAAGCCATTCGCTTAAACTTGCAAAGCTTTGATCTATAAAATCCATCGGGTAAGCAGACCAATCGTAAATCACTTGAAATATCAGCAACAATATAATAGCAAATATGATATACCCCCAGAACTTATGCATCAATATTTGATCAAGAGAAGCTCTTAAACCTTTAGCTGCATTGAGGTCTTTTTTTAGAGTAACTTTTAGTGTGTCATTAATGAAAATGTATCTAGCAATAATTTCCTTCTGTTGAAGGCGTTTAATTTCGGAGTCACTTTTGGTTCTTAAACTTTGCTGTTTCTTTTCTTCAACTTTATTTCGGTTTAGATTTCCAAAATTTACATCTTGGGTAATAATGAGCCAAAGCTTGTAAATATTCTGGTTTGGGAAGGTGTCCTTTAGTTCATGAAAGTATTCTTTATCTATTTTGGAAGCATCACAACAAGAATCGGTAGATAGTTGTTTGTAGTTGGTAATTAACTCTTTCAGCTTATCAAAACCCATATTTTTTCTAGCACTGATAAGAGCAATTTTTGTTTTTAATTTTTCTTCCAGTTTAGGAATATCTATGCTTATTCCTTTTCTATCCATCCTATCTGCCATATTTATGGCCAAAATACAAGGCAAACCAAGGTCTTTAATTTGGGTGAATAACAAAAGATTTCGCTTCAGATTTTCAATATCACTAACCACCACCACCACATCTGGGTAGTCTTTATCATTTTTATTGAGCAGCAACTCAATTACAACATTTTCATCTAAGGAGCTAGCATTTAGACTGTAAGTGCCAGGTAAATCTAAGATATATGCTTTTAAAAGTCTGGATAATTTGCAGACCCCTTCTTTCTTTTCAATGGTAATTCCAGGGTAATTTCCAATTTTTTGATTTAAACCTGTAAGCCTATTAAATACAGAAGATTTCCCTGTGTTTGGATTTCCTACAAGCGCCACATTGATTTGTCTCATGCTTAAAGATTAGTCTTTGTCAACAAAAATATATTTAGCCGTTTCTAACCTAATGGCAAGAAAAGTGTCATTGATGTTTAGATAGATGGGGTCTTTAACTTGAGCTATTTCTACAACTTCCACCGTATTTCCAGGTAAACAACCCATTTCTAAGAGTTTTAAAGGAAGGTGGTCTGTAGAAATTTCTGTGATAATCGACTTTTGCCCACGCTTTAAATCTGCTACACTTTTCATTTTTATTTAGATTAATTAGAAACAAGGCAAATTTAAGAAAAGAAGTTCATTTACCGTTTTATTTAAGCTTTCATTTCATGAAAATTGGATAAACTAAATTTCATTTTTTAAAGTATGCAATTTCAACCGCATTGAATTTTTACTTCATTTGAAAAAACTTTTCATGTATACTGAAATTGCCTAATTTGACATTTTTCAATTTTGGAACAACTTTTGAATTCATTATGATTTGTATCAAAATAGCTAATAAAGACTTAAAGCAAAGTGCTGTTAGGAATTTTTCAATTTATTTTGAACAACAAAGTAGTATAAACTAAAATATATGTGTTCATGAAATTTAAATCCTTCTTACTATTTGTAGTCATAAGCATTTCTTTTTCAGTAAAGGCACAAATTCCTATTGCTTACAAATCGGGCGAGCAACTAAAATTTAAAGTAAAATACGGTTGGTTTAAAACATCAGAAGCTACCTTAAGTATAAAAAATGACAAGTTAGAAGGAATGCCTGTTCATCGTATTACTGGGACAGGTAGAACTACTGGAATGCTAGATGTTTTCTTCAAAGTAAGAGATAATTTTGAATCTTATATAAGTCAAAAAGATGGACTTCCTCTCAAATTTGTTAGGGAAACCAACGAAGGAGGGCACCGTAAAGACAAAATGATTTCTTTTAATCATATTTTAGATTCTGCAATTGTGCACGATTTTAAACGAAATACAGTTTCTACCCATTTTATTGAAAATCAAACCCAAGACATGCTATCTGCATTATATGCCTTAAGAAATAGTGTAGATGAAGATAATCTGAAAGTAGGTCAAGAATTTTATTTGAATTTGTTTTTTGATGAAGATAATTTTGGTTTCAAAGCTAAATTTATTGGCGAACAAATTCTTGAAACTGATTTTGGAAAAGTAAGAACCTTAGTGTTTAGGCCTTTTGTGCAAGCAGAACGGGTATTTAAACAAGAAGAAAGTGTAACCATTTGGGTAAGCAAGGACAAAAACAAAATTCCACTTAAAATTGAAGCTGAGCTAGCCGTTGGTTCTTTAACGGCAACCTTAGAAGAATTTAGAGGACTTTCTTATCCGTTTTCATCTTTAATTTTTGAATAATCAACTGTGAATTATTTGTTGAATTCAAATAAATAATCACTTTTATCGTTGAATTTAATGGTATTATTGCAAATCGTAAATTTTAATTAGTAGGCATGTACAGGTTTTTATTAGCCACTTTAGTTATTGTAATTATTCTGTTTTCTTGCACAGATGAAACAAAGAACAATCAGGATGATTCTATTGCAGAACAATCCATCAAAGTTGACCCTCCTAAACCCAAGGTAATTAAAGAATACGAAATGGTTCTCAGCGATTACTTATTTACAAAAGACACGGTTAGAAAAGGTGATTTCTTTGGAAGCATCATGGACAAAAACGGGGTTTTACCCACCAAAGTTTATGAAATTACCAACCAAATTCCAGATACTATATTCAATTTCAGGCGCATCAATACTGGTAGGCCCTATACTCTTCTTAAATCTAAAGATACTTCTGAAACAACAATTGGGTTTATTTACGAGGACAACACAATAGATTATACTAAAGTATTTTTCGGAGATAGTATTTATGCAGTTAAAGGGAAGAAACCCGTTACTATTAAACAGAAAATTGCTACTGGAGTCATTTCTAGTTCGCTGTCTAATGCTGTAGATGAAGCTGGAATTAACTACGAAATAACTAGCAGATTTGCAGATATTTATCAGTGGAGTGTAGATTTCTTTAAACTTCAACCTGGAGATCAGTTTAAAATAATTTACAATGAAAAATTTATAAACGATAGTATATTTGCTGGAGTACAATCTATTGATGCTGCTATTTTGAAGCACAAAGGTCGTGAGTTTTATGCCTTCAACTTTTTAGTAGACTCTATAGTTGGTCGTTATGAATATTTTGATGAAGAAGCTGTCACCTTACGAAGTTTCTTTTTAAAAGCACCTTTGCAATATTCTAGAATTTCCTCAAGGTATTCACCAAGACGTTTTCACCCTGTACAAAGAAGATGGAAAGCTCATAAAGGAACAGATTACGCTGCCGCCAGAGGAACTCCTATTTGGACTACAGCAGATGGCGTAGTTATTAAAAGTGGTTATACCAGAGGAAATGGTAACTATGTAAAAGTAAAGCATACCAACAAGTATACTACCCAATATTTGCACATGTCTAAGCGCGCTGTAAAAGTAGGGGAGTATGTGAAACAGGGCGAAATAATTGGCTACGTAGGAAGTACTGGTTTAGCTACGGGACCTCATGTTTGTTATCGTTTTTGGGTAAACGGTGCTCAAGTAGATCCGTACAAACAAGATTTACCTGATGCAGAGCCAATGGTAGAAGAAATGAAACCAAGCTACTTTGAGTTTATTCAACCTTTAAAAGAGCAATTGGATACCGTTGAATTTGTAGAACTTAAAGAAACGGAAGATTATATTCAGTAAATTCTTCTTTTAGCCTTACCAGTTTATTCGTGGTTTAAACGAAGAGCATTTGTAAAAAAAGGGGCTAGTCTTACTCATTTATAAGCTTTTATTTAAATTACTTTTTCAGCTTATCAACAGCAAACTTGATGCGCTTCAAACATTCTTGCTTACCAATAGCACTTGCAATATGAAATACGTCTGGTCCGCGCATGGCGCCAACTAATGCTAGTCTTAGTGGTTGCATTACTTTTCCAAAACCAACTCCTTTAGCTTCTATCCAAGGTTTTACGGTAGCTTTTAAAGCTTCTTCAGAGAAATCTTCTGCTTCTTTAAGAACGGCAATTACTTCTTGCATTAGCAATGCTGTATCTTCTTTCCAAGCTTTTTTACTGGATTTAGCATCAAACTCTTTTGGGGCTTCAAAATAAAACCAGCTCAACTCCCATAAGTCAGAAACAAAAACAGCACGTTCTTTAATGGTTTCTATAACTTCTTCTATGTATGCAGTACTTTTTTCAATCCCTTTTTCTCTTAGAATAGGTTCAAACTCTTGAATGAAGTATTGTATAGGTGCTTTATGTATGTATTGCTGTTGAAACCAAAGGGTTTTTTGAATATCAAATTTAGCACCTGCTTTATTCACTTGGGTTAAATCAAATGATTCAACAAGTTCATCTAAGCGGAATAACTCTTGATCTGTTCCAGGATTCCAGCCTAAAAAAGCCAACATATTTACTACTGTTTCTGGCAAGTATTTTTCCTCACGGTATCCCATGGAAACTTCTCCTGTTTTCGGGTCTTTCCAGTTTAACGGAAACACAGGAAAACCTTCTTTGTCTCCATCTCGCTTGCTTAATTTTCCTTTACCAGAAGGTTTTAAAATTAGGGGAAGATGTGCAAATTTAGGAGCTTCCCAACCAAAAGCTTCATACAATAAAACATGAAGCGGCATAGAAGGCAACCACTCTTCACCCCGAATTACGTGTGAGATTTGCATTAAATGGTCGTCTACAATATTGGCCAAATGATAAGTGGGCATGCCATCACTTTTAAACAAAATCTTATCGTCTAAGTTGTCAGTTTCGACTTCTACATACCCGCGAATTTCATCGTGCATGTTGAGTAGTCTATTTAGAGGTGTTTTAAAACGAATAACATAATTTTCTTCAGAAGCTAAGCGATTTTTAATTTCTTCTTGACTAAGGTGCAATGAATTATTGAGTTCGTTTCTTGTGATAGGACCGTAACTAAATTTTTCTCCTTTAGCTTCATACTGCTTTCTAAGTTGGTCAAGTTCTTCGGTAGAATCAAAGGCGTAATACGCACTTCCAGATTCAATTAATTGCTGTGCATGTTGCTGATACAATTCTTTGCGTTCGCTTTGACGGTAGGGGCCACAATCGCCTTCCTTTCCCGGGCCTTCATCAAATGGGATTCTACACCAGTTTAAGCTTTCTATAATGTAATCTTCGGCTTCTGGAACATATCTACTTTGGTCTGTATCCTCAATACGAAGTACAAAATCTCCTTTGTGTTTTTTGGCAAACAAATAATTATATAATGCGGTTCTTACACCACCAATGTGAAGTGGTCCAGTAGGACTTGGGGCAAAACGTACACGAACTTTAGAATCCATTTTCTTTTTGTGCAAAGATATGAATTGAAGACGGTCTTGGTACTTAATAACAAATAAAAACCCAATGCAATTTGCATTGGGTTTTATAAAAATTTCAATTAGAAGATTTTAGTAGAATCGAGAGCGGTTGTCTTCTATTTCTCGAGTTTGTTTCAATGCATTGACTAATTTCGAATTTTGACCTCGAATATTTTGTAAGCGTTTTTCCGTTTCTTGCTTAGCTATGCCTGAGTATGATGGCAATTCTGTTGCCTCGTTACGTTGAAGCAATTTTACCACAAATACACCTTTCTCGCCTTTGATAGCTGGGCTTGTAGCACCTACTTCTAAGCCAAAAGCAGCACCCACAACAGTTGGCTCTTCACCTACACCTGTTAGGACTGGACTTTCTATGTTTACGGCAGTTGCTTTCTTTTTTTGAACATCAAATTGTCCCATAAAATCTTCAAGTGAGCTAGCTGTATATTCGCTCATGATTTTTTCTGCTTGCTTTTCTTTCTTTAAAATTGGGGTTACAACAGCAGAGGCTTGTTCTACTGACTGTAAGCCTTTTTCATTTTTATTTATAAGCTTAGCAACTACATAACCTTGAGTAGTTTCAAAGAATTCTGTGTTTCCTGTTTTTGTTTCTTTTTCAAAAGCCCATTTTACTATGTTTCTTTGAACTCCTAAACCAGTAATGCGCTCTTCTAATTTTTTGATGCCGTTTATTGGTTTTACATCTACAGCATATTCTTTAGCAACCTCATCAAAATCTGATTCTCTACTATCTAAAAGAAAGTTAGAAGCTTCTCTATAAATGGTGTTTGTTGTATTATCAGATGGTAACACCTCTCTATTTATAACGGCTAATTTTACAGCTTTTTTAGGTTCCGTTAAATCCTGGACTTGAACAATATGATAACCAAAGTCAGATTCAATTACCTGTACACTTCCCTCTGTAGCAGTGAATACTTTTTCATTAAAGTCTTTATCTCCTCCAAAAAGAGTTCCATATTTAAGGGTGCCTAGATCACCACCTTTAGGACCGCTTTGCTTATCTCCTGAAAAAGTGTTAGCAAAATCTTCGTATTTAGATATATCAGACTTTAATTTTCCAAGTAAACTATCTGCAAGCATTTCTGCTTCTTCCTTAGTTCTGGTTTCATCGGGGTCTACACGAGCTCCTTCAAAAGTTACCAAGATGTGATTTACTTGTGCAGAGTCAGCAATAACTTTAGTTTCTAATAAGTTAGCTAGCTTCCAAGAACCACCGTCTTTGTATGGTCCGTATACTTCTCCTTCTTTTAAATTGTAAAGTTGTTCGCTAAAATCAGTAGTTAAATCATATTTAAATTGAAATCTAGTTTGATAAGGCGAATCTGATTTTAGGACAGCAAAATCTTCAGCATCACTAGCTGATTCGAATTCAGAAATAAGTGCTTTTACATCAGCTTGAATTTGAGCATCATCTTCATTTGAAGGTTTTTCTTCAAATAAAACGTATTCTATATCAGCATTTGCATCTTGTTTAAAACGTTCTTTGTTAGCATTGATATAGGTGTTGATTTCCGTTTTGGAAACTTCAACATCTTCTGCTTCTTCATAAGGAACGTATGCAAACTCTAAATTTAAATTATCATTATTGAGTTTATATATTCGTTCTGCTTCATATAAAGTTACATTTAAACCTGCTTGGATCATATTGTAGTACGAGTTGGTTAAAATCTGTACTTCAATGTCTTTCAAATAACTTTGCCAAGCTTGGTATTCCACTGGGTTGGTTTCCTTTACATTGGCTACATATTCCACCATTTTGCTTTCACTAAAAAACCCAGCATTATTAGAGAAAGTTGGATTTCCTGCTAGTTGTTCTGCCAAATTATCTAAAATTTGATCTCTGCTAGCCTGTAAGCCAAGTTTTTCAAATTCTTGTTTAAGAATGGTTTGGTTTACTTTGGTATCCCAAACTTGGTTTACCACACGCATAGTAGATGCATTTTGCCCCATTCTGTTGCGAGAGCCTTCTACTAGCCTAGCAAATTCTTCTTGTTCAATTTTCTCATCACCAATTACACCTACTGTTGTAGTTGCTTTTTCTCCAGAAAAGCCACCTTGGTTAATTACATCAGCAAGTACAAATGAAAACAAAGCCAATGCAATAACTACAATGAGTACCATTGTTCTTTGTCTTATTTTACTTAAAATCGCCATTATATTTTTTATTAAAAATCAGTTGGCAAAAATAGAATAAATCTTTGTAATACGAAACTTTAGCTAGCTTATTGCAAAAGTTAAGTTGGAATATTTACGTATTTTTAAAATGTAGCTTGCGGTTTGTACTTTTTAATTGCTTTTTATTTCGAAAAAATATAGCGTTTAATTGCTTTTTTTAAATTCTTCATAATGAAGAGCTACTTCTTCCAACTCTTTGTACCAGTCTTTTCCGAATTTTTCAATTAAGGGTTGTTTAGTAAATTTGTATACTGGGGTTTGCAGTTCTCTACCTAAGGTACAAGCTGGTGAACAAATGTCCCACTTGTCATAGTTTAGTGCTTCGAAAGTGGAGAGTTTTTGAATACGAATTGGATACAAGGCACAAGAAATAGGCTTTTTAAAATTGATTTTTTGATCGCGGTAAGCAGCTTCAATTGAGCAAAGGGCTATTCCTTTTTCATTAAAGTGAACATAAGCACATTCTTTGTTATTTACTAAAGGAGTTTCTAATTCTGTATCATCAAAAGAGGAAACTACAAATTTTCCTTGACTTTCAACAGCTTGTATTCCTTCTTTCCGCATGTAAGGTTTTACCTGATCATAGACTTCTTCTAGTTTTTGAGATTCCTCTGTAGTTACAGGTGCACCGGCGTCTCCAGCTACACAGCATTCTCCCTTACAAGCATTAAGGTTACATGTAAAATCGTTTTCTAAAATTTCTTCAGAAATAAGTGTTTTTCCTATTTGAAACATGTGACAAAGATACTAGCTTATGGATTGTTATTTGCTTCTGTTGAAGTATTTTTCTAAGAAAAAAGCGCTCTTCTTTCGAGGAGCGCTTTAAATAAGGCTTGAAATAAAATAATATATGTTATTCTAAAATCACGCGTACATCTGTAGCGTTCATTCCTTTCTTTCCTTCTTGTTCGTTGTACTCAACGTGGTCACCTTCAACAATAGTTTCGCCATTCAATCCTGTTACATGAACAAAGATGTCCTGTCCAGTTGCCTCGTTGGTAATGAATCCATAACCTTTAGACTCATTAAAAAATTTTACTGTACCTTCCATAATAATAATAATATAAATTTAAATAGGATACAAATATATATATAATATTAGCACAGATATAAAATTGAGTATATTTTTTAAAAAAATATTGATTTATAGCGGGTTATACCATTTTAATGACTTTTTTAATTTCTTGAGGAACAAAGCCGATATTCACGTTGGCAGAGATTTTTAGGAGTATTTACAGGACCTCTAAACCATAATCGATATTATTCCTTTTTTTGGTCCCTCATTTTATCTAAATTTTCTTTGGTTAAGGTGTAATCGCTAAGTTTTTTACCCTTCCAACGATGTATTAAAAACAAAGGCATCAATATAAATACCATGGCTAAGACTGAAACGCCAATGATGGTTTCACTGCGTCTGAGTTCACCTTCAAAATGATAATATGTTCCAATACCAATACCAGCAATTATTAAAAAGAAAATTATTTTAATGATTAATTTCATAACTATACACTTAATTCTATTAACTTTTGACGGTATGCTGTAAGTAGTTTAGATTTAGAAACAAATCCTTTGTACACCTCATTTTCAACTACTGGTAAATTCCAAGCATCGCTTTGTTGAAATTTCTGCATAATGTCTTTCATACTACAATTGTTCAAATCTATTACTTCTGGAGCTTGTTGCATGATGTCAATTACTTTTACTTCTTCATAAAGACTTTTGTCAAACATAATGGTTCTAATATCATCTAACAAAATCACTCCCTTAAATATATTATTTTCATCAACAACAGGAAAAATATTTCTAGAAGAATTAACTACTCCAATTTTTACAATTTCACCTAAATTGTAATTGATGTTTAACGAAATAAAGTTGGTTTCAATTTCTTGGCGAATATCCATGAGTGTTAAAACAGTTTGGTCTTTATTATGGGTAAGCAAGTCTCCGCGTTGAGCTAGCTCAATGGTATAAACAGAATGAGGTTGAATTTGTGAAGTGATAAAAAACGAAATTCCAGCCGTAATCATCAAAGGTATAAACAAGCCATAACCACTGGTAATTTCAGCAATTAAGAAGATAGCAGTCAGCGGAGCATGCATGATACCAGCCATTAAACCAGCCATTCCCACCAAAGTGAAATTGGTTACTGATATTTGTTTGAAACCAAGAGAATTCACCAGCAAAGCAAAGGCATTTCCCATCGTACTCCCCATAAACAGAACAGGAGCAAAGATTCCTCCCACACCGCCAGCAGCTATAGTTACGGATGTGGCTATGGATTTGAAAATAAAAACCACGACCAAAAATAGAATAATGTACAACTGCTGATCTAGGTAATCATTAAAGAAATTGTTTCCTAGCGCTTGCAAATAATTTTGTTGGAGTAAACTGTTTATCACTTCATACCCTTCACCATAAAGCGCTGGAGCCAGAAAAATAAGGAAGCCCAAAACAACGCCGCCAACAAGCATCTGCACGGCTTTGTTTTTAAATGTATTGAACCACTTAAAAATTGAAAAATATACTTTGCCAAAATACAAGGAAACTAGAGCTGAAAACAAGCCTAATAATGCATAAAAAGGAACGTCTGAAACATCAAATTCATCTTCTAGAATGGTGTGTAAAATAATGTCGTTACCAAAGAAAAAATGGGAAGTAAGTATAGCAGAAACCGAAGCAGTTAGTAAAGGAATCATAGATGCTAAGGTTAAATCTAGACTAAAAATCTCGATGGCAAATATAATTCCAGCAATGGGAGCTTTAAAAATACTAGACATAGCTGCCGCTGCTGCGCATCCTACTAATAAGGTTCGAGCAGCTTGATTCATTTTAAAATAACGCGATAATCTAGAACCCAATGAAGCTCCCGTAACTACTGTTGGCGCTTCTAATCCAACCGAACCTCCAAAACCAATGGTTAAAGGTGCTGTAATAAGTGAGGCATAACTTTGAAAACGCTCTAAAATTCCTTTTTTCCTGGAAATGGCGTATAAGGTAACTACAATTCCCTGACCTACTTGGCGTTTATAAATAAAGTTTACAATTAAATAAACCAAGATTAAACCCAATAGCGGAAAGACAAAATAATAAGCACTGTGGTAAGTAGCTAAGTATTTTCCAGTTAACAATTGCTGTATGAAATAACTTAGGTTTTTTAAAGTAACTGCCACTAAACCAGAAGCAAAACCGATTAAAACACTCAATAAAATCAGAAATTGCTGCTGACTGAAATACTTGTTTTTTAACCGAAGTAATTGAAGACTAAATCGAGTGGATTTCGACATGAATTGGTGTGCTGTTTAAAACATCAAAAATACATATTATTTAGTTGAATAGCGTAGTTTAGTTGATGCTTATGAAATGGTGGAATATTTTAGGAAGAAATGTAAAGTTAGTCTAAAGTAATTCAGAGCAAATCTATTATGTTCGTTTGTTTAAACAGAAGAAGTCGATTGTAAGAAATTGCTTAAACACATCCATCAACTTATAAAAAACTAACTCATGAACAAAAAGAAAAAAACAAAAATGATCAGAATCTTTTTAGCCTTAGGTACTCTAATTTCGCTATATTTTGTGCCTTGGCCAATACTACAAGCAAGCCTAACGCCCCTACCAAAAACGGTCCAAGAACAAGTAAATAAGGCAAATGATTATGGCTTTGATGGGATTATTGTTTATGTAGACCAAGCCAACTCAATACCTAAATTTTATACCTCAGGCTTTCATAATACGGAAGCAAAAATACCGGCAAAATCCGATGCCTTATTCAAAATTGCTAGTATAAGTAAATTATATACTGCGGTCGCGATTACCAAATTGGTGGCTAAGCAGAAACTATCTCTTGACAAAAGTTTTGCAGATTATTTTCCTGAACTTGATGGACGAATAGAAAACATAAATCAGATTACAATCAGAATGATGGTTCAGCATCGTAGTGGAATTCCAAATTATACCGACACTAAAAATTATTGGGTTCAACCAAAAGAAACCGATAACGAAAGGCTTGATTTGGTACTTGATTTACCTGCTAACTTTAAACCCGATTCAGATTATGAATATAGTAACACAAATTATCTACTGCTTTCTATGCTCATAGAAAAAGTTACTGGAGAACCTAAATTCCAATATATTAGAGAAAACATTTTAGGTCCTTTAAACCTTAAAAACACGTATGGCTCAGTACAAGATGTAGATATAAAACGCGTAATGAGTGGCTACTATGTTGGCTATGATAAGGATTTAAAAACAGACGACAATGGTGTTATGCTGGCAACAGCAGAAGATCTCGGTATTTTCCTTAGAGCTTTAAACGATGGGAGCTTATTGACCAAAAAAGAGCAACAGCTTTACGCTTCTATATACGAATTTGAGCACACAGGTTTAATTCCAGGCTATCAAAGCCTGGCAAAATACGATCGTGATACCGATACAGTTCTCATTCAATTTACCAACACCGTTGATTTTGAAGGCTACCATTGGGGTATGTCTGAAATCATGTTGAGGCGAGTTAAAAAAATAATAAAAAGCAACCTTGACAAGTAATATGAATCAAATTTTAAAATTAAATCTTATTGCTCTTATCCAACTCGATCAAATATTCTACTAAGTTCTGCTCACGCTCTAATTTTAATTTTTTCCGAAGTCGATATCTTGCTAATTCAACACCTCTTGTTGTAATGTTTAAAAGTTTAGCAATTTCTTTTGAGCTCATATTCATTCTTAGAAATGCTGCCAATTTTATTTCTCGTGGAGAAAGTTTAATATTCATACTTGATAATCTCTCCAAGTACTTACCATGAACTTGATCAAAATGGTAAGCAAATTTGTCCCAATAATCTTCATCAGAAAGTTCATTGTCGATTGAATTTATAATACGTTTTAGCTCTTGTGTAGAACCACCTTTATCTAATGTTTTGCTTATTTTATCCTGTACATTTTGAATAAATTCCTTGTTTTTTACTAGCTGCATTGTGATAGAAGTGAGTTGGTCATTTTTAAGATTTAACTCTGTCTGTAATTTTTCGTTGTACAATTTATCAATCTCCTCATCTTTAATTTGAATTTCTTTTTCCTTATCTTCTGTAATCATAGATGTGACATTTTTATGTTTTCTGCGCTGCAATGCAGGGATGAGTACTAAAGCTAAAACAAATGCAAAAGTGTACATTATTATAGCAGTCAAACTAGCGTACCAGGGTGTTAAGACCTGAAAAGAGTAAGAAGAGACCTGACTTTCTATATCATATATATTTAGTGCTTTTACTTCAAATGTATAATCGCCATAAGGTAAGTGATCATAACTCTTTTCATTCATTGAAGACCATTTTGACCATTTCGCACTTAAAGGTTTTAATCTATAACTGTATTTCAAGTCTTCAAAACCATCATAATAAGGTGAAGCAAATTCTATTCTTACGGACTGGTTTTTGTTTATTTCCAAATTTTTCTTTTCGATAGGAATTCCAACTAATAAAGAATCATCACTTTTTGATATTTTTATTGATCTTATAAGAGTCGAAAAGTCTTCTGTAATAATATGCTCTTTTGTTGGATCATATTGAATAAAACCATCTTTAGCAGTTATAAATATGCGATTATTATTCACGATTGAGATGTCTTGTAAATCATCACTTATATATTTATTAATATGCTTAAATACAGATGTTTTCTTTTGAAATTCACCATACTCTTGCTCTTCTAAAACACCAAACTTTTGATTTTGGATGTAAAAAATAGAGTTATTAATACCAGATTCAAATTCACTAACGTGTTCTTGTCCTAAGTATTGGTCAAAAAACTGATTTTGGGAGAAATCTGAAGTTTCTATGTTAAAATCAAATATCCCGCTTTCCGAGGCAAAAACCATTTTGCCATTGAGGTTGTAACCTGTAATCAAAAGGTTTGAGGGAAAACCATCTTGTTTATCAAAATGTGTTATTTCGTTTTTGAGTTGCATATTTTCATCAAACTCTAATCTATATAAACCTCTGTAGCCGTGAGACATCCAGAGTGTGGTGTCATTTTCAAAAACTAATATTCTAGAAGATTCAGTCAGTCCTGTAATATCCTTTGTATAAGTCCACGAATTATTTTTCTTTTTGAAATATTTTATTCCTTTATAATCTCCTCCTAAAATCAAGTCTGGTTGACTTGTTTTTATAAAAGTCCAACTGCCTATATCGTGAATTTTTTTTAATTTTTTCTCTTCAATTATAAAAGCACCTTTATTGTGATTTAAAAAAAGTTCATTATTAATTTGAGATATATTATAGACTTGTCCTTCACTTTCAGGTATTAAATTAAAAGCATAGTTTTCTAAAGATTGAGAAGCTGTATTTTGAGTAAAAAGGCCATTACTTGTTCCCAAAAAAATTGAATTATCAAAGTAATGCACATCATAACCAGTTCCTTCTACACCTAATTCTTCATTGATTATAGTGAAGGGTAAACTTAATTTCATATAATCTATGCCATTATTTATTGCCACCCAAAGATTATTAAAATTATCTTCATAAATAGACTTAACCGTCCGGCCAGAGATTCCTTTATTTTTAGTAAGCTGAAGTTTTCTTGAAAAATCTGAATTTAAAATTATGAGTCCATTATTCTGAGTTCCTAATGCATAATCACCATTTTGTAACAGTATAACATCATTTACAGTGTCCGATTGTAACAATTTTACTTTCAGTTTAATGCTAGAATTTATGTACTCAAAAACCCCTCCTGATTCACTAAAAAAATAGTAGCCCTCACCATTTGGATAAACAGCAACTAATCGAGATAAATTTGTCGTCTGAGGTAAAGAAATAAATTCTCCATCTTTATACTCAAAAACACCTTCATTGTAAAATTGACAAAATATACGATCGTTTACCAAAAAGGAATTAATTAAAAAACCAGGGGAATCAATTGCTCTAATACCCTTAGATGAAAGAACTATTAGTTTATCTTCCGTATTAAAAAATATCTTATCATCATGTTCAAATATCTTCCAAATTTCTGAAATATTTATACTCGCGTCTTTCAACTCTTTCAGCAAGGATTTAAATTGCAGTCCAGTTCCTGTATCAACGAAGTAACCTATTTGATTTTGTCCACCAACAAAAATTCTTCCTTTACTGTCAACCATTACAGTTCTTATTTTAGTAGAACTTGGTATATCGTATTTAGCCCATTTATTTCCGTCAAACTCTAATAATCCAGTATTATTGGCCACATATAACAGACCCTTATCAGATTGATCAAATTCCCAGCTATGAATACCACCTTGATAATCCTCGGGTGAAAAGTGCGTTCTTATGGGCACTCCCAATTGTGAGTTTGAATTTGTCTGAGAATAAACCTGAGCAAATAAAAATACCAATACTAAAGTAAACCAGTTTGAATGCATGAGGGGTGATTATAAATACGAATGTATTAAACATATTGCTTAAAACATTGATAATTAAATATTAAAAAGAAATATGAGTGTTTTTGATGAGTTTTATTTAACATTTATTTGAGTTTTTGATGTAGTCCTTTTTTTTCGATTAGATCTCATTCAACATAATTTTGTTCTTGCAATAAAAAAATGCAATCTAAACTACAGCGATGTAGTTGTAAACATTTTTAAATTAATATTTTAATAAACTAAATTAAATACTTATGAAAAGAATTACTTTTTTATTTCTATGTCTTACATGTGTAATGACAGGATACAGTCAAAATTTGATTACGAATGGAACTTTTGATGATGCCACAGGATGGACCGTTGTAAATCAATACGGAACAGATAGTACAAACGGTTTAGTATCTTTTGCCAATGGTGAAGTTACCATCGAAAAAGTAGATCCTACCGATGGAGGTTGGATACACATGGGATTTTATACTGAAGTGGATTTAACCGCTGGTTGGTATCAATTTGATATGGATATGAATTTTGAAAATATAAATGAAATATGGGGTGAAATGTATATTGGTGCTAACGAGCCAGTTCAAAACGAAGAATATTTCGGTGATCAACAGGTTATTAAAGCGTACAATGCATGGGATTGTGAGCAAACCTATACGGGACAAGCAGTAGCATCTGGATGTGATGATTCTTTTCCAGGACTCTTTGAAATTACAAATGATGGTACTTATTATCTTTTATTTAGATCGGGTGGCAACAATTTTGGAACATCTGGAGTGACGCTAGATAATCTTTCACTTATAGCGGCAACGGCTCCAAACCTGAATCCGTTATCTGAATTCAATTACGATTTTAATGACCCAACACCCATTGAATCTGAAAATTTAACTTATGATGAAGAAGCTGTCAACACTGTTACAGATGGTATTAACTCAAGTGTAAATATTGCTGAACTTGATGGAGTTAACAACGACTGGTTTTCTCAAATTAAAGTTGAAAACAATGATGGTATAGATTTGTCTTCTGGTGACAGAGGCTTTTCAATTAAGGTAAAAGGACCGAGAACATCTACACTAACTATAAAAGTAGAATCTGGCGGAACAGAACATGCTGTAACTGCAGACTATTCTACACCAAATGAATGGCAAGAATTATTATTCGATTTTACGAGTTTCAATTCAACCAATAATACTAAAATTGCTTTATTCTTCGATATCCAAACTAATTTTGATGAAACAGAGGATCCCAACTTGAATATATTTCAGATTGACGATTTCGTTTTTGGCGAATATACCACACTAAACACAAGAGAATTCGATATTGCTGGCTTAACAATTTATCCTAATCCAACAAATGATGTCTTGAATATTTCTACACTTAATCAAATCATTTCTTTAGTGGAGATATACGATATGACAGGCAAAAATGTAATTTCTGAAAAATCTCAATCTCTTGCGTTTAAAATTGATACTTCTATTTTGGTGCCTGGGGTGTATATTATTAAAATGAATACTCAAAATGGCTTTGTTACCAGAAAAATTATAAAGCAATAAGCCTTTTTCAAATTTCACTTAATTAAAAATAAAACACATTAAATAAGTGATAATAGATTTACAACCCAAGAAAGAAACAACCAAAAAAAGTAATTAATATATAAACAATGAGCGTATTATCAGAATATATAAAAACCCATAATAGATTATTTTTTCTCCTAGTCGTACTTGTTTTAAGCACAAGTTCAGCTATAGCACAGATGCAAATAACGGGTACAGTAGTTGACAGTGATAACCTGCCCATTCCTGGTGTAAATGTACTTGTAAAAGACACCACAACAGGAACGGCTACCGACTTTGAAGGTAGTTTTACAATTGAAGTTAATAAAGGAAATGTTCTTGTATTTTCATATATGGGGTTTGAAACGAAAGAAGTCTTAATAAATGAGGAGACAAATTTAGAAATAACATTAATACAAGATAACGATTCATTAGATGAAGTGGTAGTTATAGGTTATGGTAAAAAATCAAAAACAAAAGTCATATCTGCAATTTCAACGATAGATAGTAAAACCTTGAAAAAACTACCTGTACCTCAAGTAAGTAATGCATTAGAAGGACTAGCTGCTGGTTTATTTGTAAGACAAACTTCAGGTGAACCTGGTTTTAGTAGCTCTTCTTTTGAAATCAGAAATTTTGGTAATGCTTTAGTTATTGTAGATGGTGCACCAGGTGATTTAAATCAATTAGATCCAAATGAAATTGAAGATATTTCAGTTTTAAAAGATGCTGCAGCTGCTGCAGTGTATGGTGTGCAAGGAGGTAACGGGGTTGTTTTAATCACAACAAGAAAAGGGAGTGTAGGAAAACCTAAACTATCCTATAGCAATCAATTTACATATTCAACTTTCACACAGTATCCAGACTTCTTCAACTCAGCACAGTATGCAGAGGTGTTTAATGAAGGTTTAAGAAATGCAAACCAAGATCCACGTTTTACCGAAGCTGAAATTGAATTATTTAGAAATGGTAATGATCTTATAAATTATCCAAATACAGATTGGAAAGACTTAGTTTTAGATGATTGGGGATTTCAACAGCGTCACAATCTTAATTTAGCTGGAGGAACAGAAAAAGTGAAGTATTTTGTTTCTGGAGGGTTTGTTGATCAAGGCTCTAACTACAGTGCTGATGTACTTTCTTTTCAGCAATTTAACATTAGAGGTAACCTTAATGCTGAGGTTACAGACAACCTTACTTTAACCCTTAACCTTGCAGGTAGAAGAGGAAACCGAGAGGCTCCCGCTTATTCATCTTTTGATATTTTTAGAGAACTAAGCAGAGCTTTACCAATAGATTTAGCTTATTACCCAGATGGCACCCCAGCAAGACCTAGTTTTAGTCCTAACCACATTCAGGAAGGTTTAAGAAATTTTAATGCAGGATACTTTCGCTCCATCAACAATAATGTTGACGCTAAGCTAACCTTGCAATGGGATGTTAACCAAGTTAAAGGTTTAAGTATAAAGGCTTATGGATCATTAATTTATGATACTTCCTTTAATAAAGATTGGGGAAAAGGCTATGAACTTTTCACTTTAGATAGACAATCAGGAGATTACATTCCGTTTACAGCAGTTCCAGAAGGAGCATTTAGCGAGACTATCTTACAGCTTTCAACAAACTATAGCAACCACTACGTATTAAGACCGTCAATTAATTATGATCGTAGATTCGGGGATCATAGTGTTTCCGGCTTATTATTAGCTGAAATACAGAAAATACAAGGGGAGAATTTTTCGGGTAGACGTCAAGATTTTCAATCAAGTGCCATAGATCAACTCTATGCAGGCTCCTTGCAAAACCAAGTAGCTGAAGGAGGAGAATTTAGAGAAAATAGAATGGGCTATGTAGGCCGATTTAGTTACGACTATAAATCTAAATATTTTATTGAGTCTTCATTTAGATATGATGGTTCATCACGGTTTGCGCCAGGAAATGAATGGGGCTTCTTTCCCTCTGTATCAGCTGGATGGAGACTATCTGAGGAATCTTTCTTTGAACCTTTAAAAAGTACAGTTTCTGATTTAAAATTAAGAGCATCAGTAGGAACCGCAGGAAATGATAACACAGCTGCTTATCAATGGCTTAGTGGTTTTAATTATAGTTTCTTTTATGTTATTGGCGATGGTACCATTCCTACCATAGACAATACTGCTTTAGCCAATAGAGATATTACTTGGGAAACAAATACAACGTATAATGTTGGTTTAGATGCTCGATTTTTAAGTGGCGATCTTCAGTTTTCTTTTGATTATTTTTACAGAAAAAGAGAAGATGTTTTAGCCTTTGCATCGAGAAGTATTCCGAGTACCTTAGGAGTTTCGATAGCAGCTGAAAATTTATATGAATTTTCAAATGAAGGATTCGAATTTTCTATTAATTACACTAAAAAAATTAATGATGACCTAAGGCTTAATGGACTTTTAAACTTTTCAAGATCAAGAGAAAAAGCAATATTTATTGATGAAAACTTGCAAGAAGACCCTTTCATGAGACAAAATCTAACCATAACAGGAGGATTTACAAACTTAAGAAGAGGGTATATATCAAATGGTCTTTTTCAAACACAAGAAGAAATTGATCAGTGGGCAATTCAAGATGAAAATGGTAATGCGACCATTCAACCTGGAGATGTAAGATATAGAGACCTCAACGATGATGGAGTTATTGATGTGAAAGATCAAAAGGTTTTTGGCGATGGAGATAAGCCAGCCATAAATTATTCTTTAAATCTAGGTGCTGAATACAAAAACTGGGGACTCTCCGTATTGTTGACCGGAGCAGCTGGTTACGATATTTATATAGATGGTGAAGCCCAAAGACCATTGGTGAACGGATTTAACGGATACGATTATCAATTAGATTATTGGACACCTCAAAATACGAACGCCGCTTATCCAAGAATATCCAATGGAGGAGCAAACCCGAATAACAACAGATATTCAGATTTTTGGATGCGTGATGGAACTCACTTAAGGATAAGAAATGTAAACCTTAGTTATTCAATACCTACTGTTGCTAAAAAATTAAATATTGACGAGTTAACTGTGTTCTGTACAGGAACCAACCTACATGTATTTAAAAAATACGATGAAGATTTTGATCCTCAAAACACATCATCACTAGGCTGGTATTATCCTCAAAATAAATCATACACACTTGGAGTTAATTTAACATTTTAAAAAAAAAACTATGAAATTTAATCATTTTACTTTAATCTTATCGGTACTACTGCTTTCTGCATGTAGTGACGATTTTTTAAATGAACCGCCCTTAGACAGGATTACAGAAGCAGATGTTTGGAGTGATAAAGCTATAATGGATACTTATTTTTTCCAAATTTATGAAAATATGCCCTGGGATTATCTTAAGGACTTTGGTGGAGGAGCTGGAGGTGGTGCTCATCGTGATGCACTAAGTGATTTAGCGAGAAGTACGTATTCCTGGACACCTGCTACCAACTCCTTTAGACCTGGTAATTGGGGTACATCCAATAATTCATGGCCACTGGAATGGTGGGGTTATTTTAATTTATGGAAAATAAATTATTCTATTGAAAACCTTGAAATGATTACCGACAACGTACTCTCAGAGGAAGAACGAAACAACCGCTTAGGAGAAATGTATTACCTAAGAGCATTCTGCTATTTTGAGATGGTAAAACGTTACGGTGGGGTTCCTATCATTCTGGAAGCTCAAAACCCAGATATTACACCACAAGAAGAGTTGTTCCCACCCAGAAATACAGAACAAGAAGTGTATGACCAAATTTTAGCAGATACCCAAGCAGCCTTTGAGAATTTGCCAGAAAATTGGGAATCGCAAGAAGGTAGAGCTACTAAATGGGCTGCAAAAGCATTAGAGTCAAGAGCTGCTTTATATGCAGGAAGTATTGCCAGATACGGAAACCTACAACTAGATGGTGTTGTGGGACTTCCAGCTTCAGACGCTGATTCGTATTATCAAATCTCACTAAATGCTTCGCAAAGTTTAATTCTTGAATCTGGTCATAGTTTATTTAATCAATACGCTGATCCTACAGAAAATTACACAAGACTTTTCTTAGATGAAACGGGTGATGAAACCATTTTTAAGAAAATATGGATTCCTTTTGAAAAAGGACATTCTTATGATTTACGAAATGTACCTTATAGCTACAGATTAGATTGGGGCTCGAGCATGTCTCCAACCAAACAATTTATAGATAGTTATGAAGTGTTAAGCACTGGACTTCTCCCAACAGAAGCAGGTTCAGGTATTGACGAAAATAATCCTTGGGAAAACAGAGACCCAAGATTAAAAGCAACCATTATCACAAATAATGACATGTTTCAAGGATCGCCTGTAGAAATTTGGTATGGTACAGAAATAGACGGTACAATAGATACTGGAAGTGGGACAGGTATAGGAAAAGATGGTATAGGAGTACATCCAGATGCTACAAAAACTGGTTTTTATGTTAGAAAATACTTAGAAGATGGAGGTAATCCCTTATTAATTCCTGAATTTTATTCTGGACAAGACTGTCTCATCTTCAGACTGGGAGAAATTTACCTCAACGCTGCCGAAGCCGCATTTGAACTTGGTAGTGAAGGGCAAGCAAGAGATTTTATAGAACCGATAAGAACCCGAGCTGGCTTAACTCAAAACCTAAGATTAGAACCCTTTTCTGGTGAAGAATTGAGGGACAGACTTCGCAATGAAAGAAAATTAGAACTCGCTTTTGAAGATCACAGATACTGGGATGTAAGAAGATGGAGAATTGCAGAAGAGGCGCTTAGTATTCAGGTGCAAGGAGTAAGAACTTTAAGACAAATTGATGCATTTGGTGAAGAGACTTTTATCTACGAAACCTTTGAGGCGGAATCCGAACAAATGAACTTTTATGAAAGACATTATTATATGCCAATAGGGCAAGACAAAAGAAATAATAATAATAACCTTATCGAAAACCCTGGTTATTAACCTTAAATGGAATAATGCATTAGTAAATCTATTTGCAAAATAAAATGATTTAAAAAATTAATTATGAAAACAATAAAATTTATAAACAGTACAATTATACTTGGTCTTACTATGCTATTTATAGGCTGTAATGATGATGATATATTTACTGCCTCTCCTACAGCAGAAGATGCAGCATTTACATTTTCTTTCGACCCTGAAAACCCCAATAGTGTTAGTTTTAATGCTACAGAAAGCAGCGATAACTGGTACACACATTGGGATTTCGGTGATAATTCCTCTGGTGAAGGCTATGAAGCTAGTAAAGTATACCTAACAGCGGGCGACTATAATGTGCGATTTAAAGTATTCACAGAAGGTGGATCTGCAGAATCTATTCAAACGGTTGTGATTGATCAAAACTTTCAAGGGCCAAATTTTTTATTAAATGGAGAATTTAACGGTAGTGATGAGTGGACTGTCTTACCCATAACAGATGGGGTTAATGTAAACTTTACCGATGATAAAGCCGTCTGGACTGGAGGAGGTGGTGGACATGCAGGAATCTACCAAGCAGTACATGTAGAAGAAAATGTGCCTTATCAAATTAATATGGAAGTATCAGGAAGTGGACTCACAGATTCTTGGTATGAAGTATATATTGGTTCAGAAACTCCAGTACCAGGTCAAGATTATAACGATGGTGGAATCCGTTTGGGATTAAATACTTGGGCAGGCTGTGGCAATGAACCTTTTGAAGGATTCCTTACAGAAATTAGTTGTATTGGTGAAGGTGGAGGATTGGTTGAATTCGATACTACTGGAACGGTATATTTGGTTATTAGAGGTGGTGGCGCTAATTATGGCACTACTGGTCTAACTTTGGATAATGCTTCTATAACTCCGTTGTTACCTGGAATTTCTTATACACCTCCTTTATTTCTACCTTCTGCTGATTTTACATCTAGCGTAACAGATTTTGATGTATCATTTACAAATACATCGAGTAACGCTACTTCCTATTCATGGGATTTCGGTGATGGTATTGGTACTTCAACAGAGGAAAATCCAACATACACCTATCCCGGTGATGGTATTTATACAGTTACACTTACGGCTACAAATAATGATGGTTCTGATGAAATTTTGAAAGATGTAATAATTGGGGAATCTCTTAATCTTATTGAGAATGGAACATTTAGTGATAATACTGGTTGGACTATTATTAATATGTGGGAAACCAATAATACAAATGGTACCGTTAATATTGAAAATGGAGAGGCTCAATGGATAAATAATGCAGATTGGGCGCATATGGCAATTTTCCAAAGCGTAGATTTAGTTGCAGGTACATATCAATTCGATATGGATGTAGATTATGCTGGAATAAATCAGGTGTATGGAGAAGTATATTTGGGCGCTGATATGCCAGTAGAAGGATCTCCAACAGAAGGAATTGAGTATAATGGTGATTTTCAAGTGCTAAATGCTATTAATTGGTGGGATTGTGTAGATGCCTACACAGGTTCTGCAGTAGATGGAGGTTGTGACGAATCTGCTAATCCAGGGCAATTCGAAATTACCTCAGATGGAACATACTATATATTATTCAGATGTGGTGGCCAAACTTATGGGCCAAACGGGGTCGTTATCGATAATGTTTCACTGATTAATATTGATTAGTAAGTAGATAAAATAAAAGCATAACTTATAAATATAAATAATTTGTGTTAGCCCCTAAGGTTGTTTTACTGATCTCTTTTTGGTCAGTAAAACAACTTTATAAAAGAGTAATGCTACTTATTTCAAAATAAAGAGCTAGGCACAGTAAACACTAAAAAAATAAACACATGAAAAAGATAATACTATTATTTAGTCTATTATTTATAACAAGTTTGAGTTGGGGTCAGGGTCTCGTGGCTCAAGGTACAGAAATCGTTAATTCTAACGGTGATGAAGTGCTTTTAAGAGGTTATGGACCAGGTGGATGGCAAATCATGGAAGGATATATGATGCAAACCTCAGGCTTCGCAGGATCACAACATGAAATCAAAGAAAAATTAATCGAATTAATGGGGGAAGCCGATACCGAGACTTTCTTTGCCAAATGGAGAGAAAATCATTTTACACAACGTGATGTAGATTCTTTGGCTGCTTGGGGTTTTAACAGTATCAGGATTCCTATGCATTATAATCTTTTTACACTTCCTATTGAAGACGAACCAGTTCCAGGAGAAAATACTTGGACAGAAACAGGTTTTGAACTCATTGATGATGTACTTGCCTGGGCTGCTCCACACGACATTTATGTCATATTAGATATGCACGCTACACCAGGTGGTCAAGGAGCGGGCTCAGAGATTAACGATTACGATCCTGATAAGCCTTCATTATGGGAAAGTCAAGAAAACCGTGATAAGTTAGTAGCCTTATGGACACGAATCGCTGATAGGTATAAAGACAATCAATGGATTGGTGGCTATGATCTCATCAATGAAACCCACTGGGATTTAGGACCTGATAATGCGTTGTTAAGAGAAATATATGAAGATATTACAGCAGGTATTAGAGGTCTTGGAGACGATCATATCCTCTATATTGAAGGGAATTCCTATGCGAATGACCATACTGGTCTTACACCTCCTTGGGATGATAACTTAGTGTATAGCTTTCACAAATACTGGAGTTTTAATAATGACAACGATGTGGATTGGATTACACCTTTAAGAGATACATACAATGTACCGCTTTGGATGGGTGAATCTGGGGAAAATTCTAATACATGGTTTACAGACGCGGTAAGTTTGTTTGAAAACAACAACATAGGTTGGGCTTGGTGGGCTTTTCGAAAAATTGGCGACATAGATAGTCCATACGCTATAGATATTAATCCGGGTTATCAAGCAATTCTTGATTACTGGCAAGGAAACGGACCTCAACCAACAGCCACAGAAGCCTTTGATGGTATGATGCAATTGGCAGATAATCTGTTAGTAGATAACAGTAGATATAGAAAAGATGTACCTGATGCTTTAATTCGCCAAGTACAAACTGACGAAACGATACCCTACCATGATAATCCTTCAGAAATTCCTGGTTTAATTTATCTTTCTGATTATGATTTAGGTCAAAATAATCATGCTTATTACGATACAGTGGTTGCCGACTACAACCTTTCAACTGGTAATTTTACTGCATGGAATAGTGGCTGGTCTTACCGAAACGATGGTGTTGATATTGAAAGAAATTCAGATGATGTAAATAGCAATGGGTTTCACATTGGTTTTGTGAACGAGGGCGAATGGATAAAATATACAGTAGATATTGATCAAACAGCAGTTTACAAAGCAAAAGTAAGGTTAGCGACAGAACAAACAGGAGGTGAATTCTTTTTATCTATTAATGATCAGGAAGTAACCACAACTCAAGTGGTAAATTCTACAGGAGGATGGACTCAGTTCAATACGTATGAAATTGATGATATTATCCTACCAGAAGGAGAACATAGTTTAAAACTACACATTAATAATGATATTCCTATTAACCTAAGTAGTATAGAATTTGAATTAACAGGCAATGTGGATGCCCTTTCTTTAAATGCACTTAATGGCAAAACAGGAGAAAATGAAGAGTCTGTAGAAATAGCGATTAGCGAATCTGTTTTAGCAACTTCATTAAATGGATCGTTAAATCAGTTTTCTGTTAATGTGAATGGTGAGGATAGAAATGTAACTGCAGTTGATGCACATCCTACAAAAGATAGAACTATTATTCTTACAGTTGAAGGTTTCTTGATTACTGGCGATGAAATTTTGGCCAGTTATTCAGGAAATTCAGTTCAATCCGAATCAAACAAAACATTAAATACGTTTACAGATTTAGTGATCAACAATACCAGCCCCAACCGATTTGTGATTCCTACCTTAATTGAAGTAGAAGATTACGACTTCATGATAGGTATGAATTTAGAAGACACGGAAGATGAAGGCGGTGGACAAAATTTTGGCTTTACAGATCCCGGTGACTATGCTGATTACTCCATTTTTGTTCCAGAAGATGGACTATATGGAATCAAGTTTCGAGTTGCAGGATTCAACGAAGGAAGTATAGGATTATACACTGTCGATGAAAATGATGTAGAAACGGAGTTGATTGTTGTTTCAACTGTTATTACAGATGGATGGCAAACCTGGCAAACAGTTGCAGATAATCTATTTATTGAGGAGGGACCACATAAATTAAGAATGCGTGTTTTAGCGGGAGGATTTAATTTTAATTGGTTTGAATTTGATTTTCCAGATAGTGATGGAGATGGTGTACTAGATCAACTTGATGATTGCCCTGATACTCCAGAGAATGTAGTTGTTGATGTAAACGGTTGCGAGATTTTCAATGTAACTCCCGATAACTACACTATAGTTGCATCAAGTGAAACATGCCGTACGGAAGATAATGGTAGTATTTCATTATCAGCTGCAGAAAACTTTGATTATACCGCTGTGCTAAGTGGAGAAAATACTTCAATAACAGAAAACTTTACTTCTGAAATTAATTTTGAAAATTTACCGGCAGGAACATACACCTTATGTGTTACCATAAACAGTCAACCTGACTATGAACAATGCTTCACCGTAGTTGTTACCCAACCTGATGAATTAATTGTAACCGCTGGCAGACCTAGCAGTGCAAAATCCATGTTGAAGGTAAGTTTGAGTGGTTCTACACTTTATTACATTACACTAAACAATGAAACCTTTACTACGGAGCAAAATGAAGTTGAATTACAACTTAATCCAGGTATAAATGAGTTGACTGTAAAAACCAATATCGATTGTCAAGGAATTTACAAAAAGACCCTATTTTATGATTTAGCACCAACGGTTTACCCAAACCCTGCTCAGAATAATTTGTTTATTTCAACTGATGGTTTAGATGTTGAAAACTTACCAGTTAAAATATTCGATTTGACAGGTAAATTAATTTTTAACGAGTCTTATCCAATGAAAGATAATCAATTGAAAATAGATATATCTAATTTATCAAATGGATTTTTTATCTTAAAAATAGTTACAAATCAGAAAACGTATAATTATAAAATTGTAAAACAATGAAAAAGTTTATCAAAATAATTTCTATTTGCTTATTAATAAGCATTATCACACTATCTTGTAATGATGATGATGACACAGCAGGAATTGTCATTGAATCCCCGACAGCTGCAACACTCATTTTTCCTGAAAACAATACCGTTTGCAACGAAGGGACTATTGTCTCTGAAACAGAAACAGAAGTTTTGTTTCAATGGCAAGAAGGCATCAACACAAGTTCTTATGTACTTCAAATCAATAACCTAAATGAAGGAACTTCAAGAAACATCAACACCTTGTCAACCGAATTCTCAATTCGTATTTTAAGAGGAACACCCTATTCATGGTCTGTAAAATCAGTGGGAAGTGATGGAAATGAAAGTACTGAAAGTGCGGTATGGAGTTTCTATAACGCAGGTCTTCCAGTAGAAAATCATGCTCCATTTCCTGCAACTGTTGTAAGTCCACAGTCAGGTTCAAGCATAAATCAAGGCATGATTTCTTTGGAATGGCAAGCTTCAGATGTTGACAATGATATTGCTTCATACACGGTATTTTTTGATACGGTAAATCCACCAATTACTGAAGTGGGCACGATGAGCAGTACAACTACGGAAGTTTCAATTTCATCAGGCTTAGTATATTATTGGCGCGTAATTACAACAGATGAAATTGGAAATGCCTCAACTTCGCAAGTTTTTCAATTTGTAGTGAATTAAAAAACCTAATAATTACTGAACAAAATCAACCAAACCATTAAATCTCAAAAGTATGAGACGAGCATATTATTGTTATACAGTAAGCTTTATTTTTATAGCTATTGGCCTACTATCATGTAAATCAGAAAATAAAAAAGACACTCAAAAAACCACGGTTCAATCAAAAGTTTGGGAAGTTGATTTTATTGATGAATTCGATACCTTTAATCCAAAAAATTGGCAAGATCAACGCATTTGGGTGAACAATGAAACCCATTGTTACGTTCCAAATGGTGAATTTGGCACTAGAGAAGTAAGTAATGGAACATTAAAATTGAAGGTTATAAAATTAGACACAGTTTACCCATGTGATAATCTTGATAAATCCGGAAATCAGCATCCTGACACCGAATATGTGGCTGGCCGGATAGCATCAAAAAATAAAAAAGAATTTATTAAGGGTAAATGGACAGCTAGGCTTAAGCTCAGCAGTAGTGGAGAAGCGAGTATGTTTCCAGCTTGGTGGCTTTTAGGTGCTCAAAACAATGAACCGCCTGTTCAAGAAGAGGATGAAAACATATGTTGGCCAATGACTGGCTCTGGCGAAATTGATATTTTTGAACACCATGGAGACCATCACAAAAACCGTTTTACAACGGGTGCTATAAAAAGCTTAGGAGAATGTGATAAAGGAGATTGGTGGACTTTACGAAAGGATTTTGAAGCGAGCTTAAACGAATATCACGACTATTCGGTAGAATGGGATAACAGTGATTTAGTTTATCGCTTAGATGGAAAGGAAATATATTGTAATCCTGGTCAAGGTGATAAATATCCAGAAGCGATGTTTGCCATTTTGAATTTTGCGAAAATCACAGATTCACCAATGCTAAGTGATGAATGGGTCATGGAAGTAGATTGGGTAAAACATGAACATAAAAAACAATCATAATTAAACACGTAAAGTGCAACATCAAAAATACCCGGACCTATGATTCTTATAAACCAGAGAAACTTCACATTGTTAGTGCTTTTAATTTTCTTGATTTCTTGTAAAGACGTTAAGAAAAACGAAGAAAAAAAGCCAGAAATAGCAAAATCAGATACAGCAAATATTGATATATCATCAAACGGATACTCAAATAAAACACTACAGATTTATACAACTGCTAAGGAAACTGAACTAAAGTTAACAAAAACTAGTGAGCAAAAATTCAAGAACAAAGAGCAAGCTTTGGAAACTGAAATTGCAGTTTTTGTAAACCCAGAAAAAACCTTTCAAGAATTCCTAGGGATTGGTGGTGCTATTACTGACGCCTCGTCAGAAGTGTTTTCAACTTTAGATAAAACTAAACAAAATCAATTACTTCAGTCGTTATACGGGGAAGATGGAATAGGTTATAACATCATAAGAACTAGTATTCATAGCAGTGATTTTGGCTTGGGGAGTCACACGTATATAGAAGAAGGAGATGCAGAGTTGAAAACCTTTTCAATTGAAAAAGACAAAGAAAAAAGAATTCCATTTATTAAGCAGGCCATTGATTTAATTGGTGATGATTTGGTATTTTACGCAAGTCCATGGAGTCCGCCAGCATTTATGAAGACCAATAATAATATGCTTCAAGGAGGGAAATTATTACCTGAATTTCGTCAAGCTTGGGCAGATTATTACGTTAAATTTGTTGAAGCATACGAAGCTGAAGGAATACCCGTTTGGGGTTTAACCATTCAAAATGAACCTATGGCAGTACAACGTTGGGAGTCTTGCATCTACACAGCTGAAGAAGAACGCGATTTTTTAAAAAATTATTTAGGACCAACTTTAGAAAAGTCAGGTTTAAGTGATAAAAATATTGTAGTTTGGGATCACAATAGAGATTTGATTACAGACCGAGCCAACACCATTTTTGAAGATCCGGAAGCCTCAAAATATGCTTGGGGAATTGGTTTTCACTGGTATGAAACTTGGACAGGTGGATTGCCTAAGTACGACAATCTAAAAAACATCAATGAATCTTTTCCTTCTAAAAACATGCTATTTACGGAAGGTTGTCAGGAAGGCTTTGATATTGAAAAGCTAGAGTTCTGGCCTAACGCAGAGCGGTACGGTAATTCCATGATAAACGACTTCAATAGCGGAGTTGTGGGTTGGACAGATTGGAATATTTTGCTCGATGAACGTGGAGGACCAAATCATGTTCAAAATTTTTGTTTTGCTCCTGTTCATGCCAATACGAAAACAGGTGAATTGATGTTCACGCCAACGTATTATTACATAGGTCATTTTTCTAAGTTTATAAAGCCTGGCGCATTTCGGGTAAGTACTACTACAAGCCGAAGTACAATTGAAAGTACAAGTTTTAAAAATAAAAACGGAGAGATTGTTACCGTTGTGATGAATCCAACAGATACTAAAGTAGTATATAAATTAGTAGTCGGACAAAGTGAATCTCAAATAGAAATCCAACCACGAGCCATGCAAACTATAGTTTATTAAAATCCAAAATGAGGAAGTCTTTAAGATGAAAAAAACATACACCGTTTACATCAGTTTTATAGTTGCTTTAGGTGGCTTTTTATTGGGTTTTGATAGTGCTGTAATTTCTGGAGCTGTTGGTGGTATAAACAATTATTTCGACATGACCGATTGGGAGCTTGGTTTTTCTGTAGGCTGTGTTATTTTCGGTGCAATGGCAGGCAATATTTCAGCAGGACCTTTAAGTGATAAGTTCGGAAGAAAAAAGATGCTTATTGCTACTGCAGTGCTATTTACCGTTTCTGCTTTATGGTCTGCTTTAGCAACAGATTACATAGAATTTATCATAGCACGAATTATTGGAGGAATTGGTATTGGTGGCGCAATTTTGATTGCTCCCATCTATATAGCAGAAATAGCTCCCCCAAAACTAAGAGGAAGTCTGGTCTCTTTAAACCAACTCAATATTGTTTTGGGTATTTCGGTAGCATACTTTTCAAATTATTTTTTAAAAGACACGGCTGGTGAAAGTTGGCGTTGGATGCTGGGAGTTGAGGCTATACCAGCATTGATATATTTATTCACATTATTTTCGATTCCAAGAAGTCCAAGATGGGTAATTACAAAGCTAAACTTAATTGAAGTCGCTGAACATACATTAATCAAAATTGGGGGTGCCAAATATGCGGGTGAGACCATCGAAACTATTTTAAACGGTATTGCTAAGAAAGAACCCAAAGCCACATTATCACATCTGTTTACTAGTCGTCTTAGAAACATCATGATCATTGCTTTTGGGATTGCTTTTTTCCAGCAAATTACTGGAATCAATGCGATTTTTTATTACGCTCCAACTATATTTGAGCAAGCCGGAGGAAGTACAGATGCTTCGTTTTTACAAGCTATCGTTGTAGGGTTGACCAATTTGGTATTCACCTTAGTAGCGATTAGACTTATTGATCGTATCGGCAGAAAACCACTTCTTATCATTGGTACAGCAGCAATGAGTATAGCGCTTTGTATGGCAACGCTAGCATTTAACAATGCAACCTATGAGGTAAATACTGAGAACTTACAAAAAATAGAAAACCAAAAGATTAGTACTTCATTAGTAAGTCTGCAGGGCAATACCTATAGTTCTCAAACAGTATTGTTTGACGAGTTAGCACTTTTACTAAATGATGAACAATTAATTGACTTTAAAAGGAATGAAGTTAAAAAATTTATAGCTATAGATTCAACCTTAGTACTCATCGCAATTCTTTTATACGTAGCTGCTTTTGCTATTTCATTAGGACCGGTCATGTGGACCTTATTGTCAGAAATATTCCCAAGTAATGTAAAAGGAGTTGCTATTTCCGTTGTTGGATTTTTTAATTCATTAGTGAGTTATTCGGTCACTCAATTTTTTCCATGGGAGCTTACTAATTTAGGCCCAACATTGACTTTTGGTATTTATGCAGGAATGGCCATTTTATCATTGTTGTTTGTCATGAAATACATTATTGAAACCAAAGGCAAAACCTTGGAAGAAGTAGAGGAATTACTGATTAGAAAATAATTTAATGCTAGATAAAATTTTCAATTAATTTACATTTAATAACATTCCATCACTTCAACGTGTATCTATTTCTATAACATACTAGTATTCTAGTTGGCTGTTTGTAAAAATACTAGGAAAGCAACAGCTCTATGCTTCTGTGTACGAATTTGAACACACAAGGCTTATTTCAGGCTACTAAAGTCTGGCAAAATATAATCAAGAAACTGATACAGCTCTCATTCAATTTACCAACACTACTTACTTTGAAGACTACCATTGAAGTATATCTAAAATCATGTTGAGGTGGTTTAGAAAGATAGTTTAGCGTAGTTTAAAAAAATAAAAATAGGTCGAAAAACTTTTTAGTTTCTAGCTTAAGTTGTGTAGAGAATTTTTCGATTGAGAAAGACTAATTCTTTGCTTTTTTTATTTTTAAGCTAAAATTTAAATTTTGTACAATTATTTTTCAGCGAGTTAAGCTACAAATACTAGTTATTTTGCCAAAGAAATTAATCCCTCAGGCAACGTACAGAAATGCTGACACCTTTATTCACTGCAGTGCGAGCCAATCTCGGTGTACCTCCTATTAAATAACGTCTATAGGCTTCGTCAGAATTTACTTCTGTCGATGTCCAAAAGCCAGTACCCGAACCACGACCATCAAAGTTACCGTTTTGGCGGAATCCAGCAAGCAGAGCAGAAAAACCACTAGCATTAGAACCTCCTTCCCACAATTTTGTTTCCAAATCACCGCTGAGACGTGTAGAATTAGTCCATGTTGATTCTTCTACTAGATCAATATTATCCATGCCTAATTTAGACTCTAAGTACATCCATTCACAATCACTTGGAATATGCCAACCTGTTGGGCATAAACCTTGGGAGCGTTCGCCATTACTCCCGTTCATAGTAGCACTCCATTGATATAACTTACCTTCGTTTGCGTAAGGACCGTTTAAGTAATAATCGTTCCAACCTTCGTCTGTGTTTGAATACGTTGGTGAGGGGTTATAGTTAGGGGGTGTATTTACCATATTGTAACGCATCCAGCATTGTCCATTTATCTCTACTAAGGCGCGAGTGGAGCTGTTAAAATCCATTCCGCTACTAGGTGCTCCGGTCCAGTCGTATTCCGTACCGTCTACTGTAGTAGCATCATCGTTTAGCGTAGCACCACTTAAAGTGCTACAGGGAGTGGTAGAAATAACTTTATTTTCGCAAATAGCAGGTCCTTCAGGAATTCCAATCATACCATCATCACATGCATCATACCAGCCTGAGCCATTATACCACTGTAGGCAATTTCTGTCAGTATTATAAATAATCAATCCTTCTGCTGGGAAGTTTATATCGTCTCGTTGAGATGTAGTCATCCGTGGTGGCAAAAAGCCTTTGTTAGTTGAGGTTACATCTAGAGTTGCACTAGCATCTGGAGTAGTAGTACCTATGCCTATTTGGGAAAAGCCAGCGGTTACTATAACTAAAGCTAACAAGGTAGCTAATTTTTTCATAATTTCTAATTTAATAAATATAAATAAAATTATTGGTTTACTTTTATGATGGCAATTATAATAAATATTTACACTAGCATCCGAAAGTCTAAAATTTAAAAAGCCCTCAGAATCCTTTATTTTTGTTTTGGCAAAAAAATTTTAAAATATGGGACTCTTCAGGCGTAGCAAAAATACCAAATTACCAGTTATTCGTCAAATATTAGATTTAATTCCGCATTGGCTTTTTCAGAGTTGTATCCAAAAGTATCAAACTGACAAATACACTCATAAATACAAGACCTACGATCAATTGGTTGCTTTAAGTTT
>Ga0307966_1000469_pt1 | contig 33816 bp, 34 predicted proteins | sample OrgLakmetagen646_FD_203141 | JGI IMG/M metagenome (GOLD analysis project Ga0307966, IMG submission 203141) | Saline water microbial communities from Organic Lake, Antarctica - #646 | ecosystem: Environmental > Aquatic > Non-marine Saline and Alkaline > Saline | place: Antarctica: Organic Lake... | reverse complement strand
CCATGGTGACGCTCTTGAAACCGAATTCCAAAAACAAATCTCCAGCCTTATGTAAAATATCTTCTTTCATTTCAGGCTGCAAATCTAAACACGGAAACTTTTTATACAAGAAAAGTTTCCAAAGTTTCACTTTAGTTTAACTTTGAAAGACGGCAGAAAAAACAAATCCAGCTTAAAAAAGCTGGACGATAATAAATTACTATTATATTTCTTATTTATTTCCCTGAAAAATGTTTCTCCCTTTTTAAATCAGTAATTCTTCTGGACATCAAAGGTTTGAACTCAGCATATTCGTAATCACCAAATTGATCTTCATATTGATCATAAAAGGACAGTTTTTTGTCGACATCCTCATAAAGCCGATCTGCTGTCAAAGCCATTTCTACATAAGCACGCTCAAACATAGGAGCTTCTTCGATCACAAGCCCAAACACTTTTATAGCTGCTTTCAATTTTCCGTTTTCCTTCATAGCGATTGCTTTGGTAAAACGTTCGCCGCTAAGACTTACATCTTTGTATAGAATGGCCAGTTGGGCATTATATTCCGATTCTTTGAAGTTTTCTTTTTTAGCGTAAAGCAGAGCTAGCTGCAAATGATATTTACTGCTTCTTTGCTCAATTTTTAATAGTTGTTCGTATTTCTGAATTGCCTTATCGAGTTGATTGGTGCCGTTGTAACCAATCGCCATTTTTTGTAAAACAAACTTAGGTGGAGATGTTAATTTTTCAAGACTTTCAAATTGCTCTAAAGCGAGTTTGAATTTCTTTTGAGCATAATAAATCTGACCTAAAAGCCCAATTATTCTTTTGTTTTTAGGATTGAATTGAAGTGCGTCCAGATTAATAGTTTCTGCCTTTTCATAACTCTTTATTCTGAAATAAAACTTAGAAAGTTCATAGGCAGCTCCTTGATGAGATGGGTCTTGTTCTAAAGCCTTTTCAAAACTAATCTCCTCAGATTTATTTTTCAGTTCGGCTTTGGCTAAGCCAAGTTGGTATAAGAATTCCGGATTGGTGGGGTAGTTGTAACTCAAAAGCGTTAGTAAGCTATCAGCTTCTTTGTATTGAGTATTCGACTTTAAGAGTTTGGCGTAAGTAAATTGATCGACAGGTTGATCTTTTTTATCAATAAGCGCATCATGATAACTATCAATTGCTTTTTTATTGAAGTTTTTGGATTGGAGGCTTTTGGCTTCCAGAATTTTATTTTTGAAACTAGAGGGCGGATAAGTTTCAAAATACATTAAAACCTTAGAGTATTCTCCAACAGCATATAGACTGTCGAGGTTTTGCCCATAAATATATTGTGCACCTACAAACAGGTGCACAATAACTAGGATGAAATGTAACTTATTTTGACTATTCATTGATTTGGAAAGTAATGGGTAAAGAATAAAGTACCCCCACTTTTTTGCCTTTTTGTTCACCTGGTTTCATTTTTGGGAGTTCATTAATCACGCGCTCTCCCTCAGCCTGGAGGTCAGGATGGGGTGCTCTGGCTTGCACATTCACGACATCGCCGTTTTTATCGATTTTAAACTGGACATAAACTCTGTTTGTGCCTTTTAGCCCTAAGTTTTCTGCCAGGTTAACATCAAAATTTTCATTGATAAACTGACTGATTTTTTTGCTCATACATTCTTTACGCTCTTCATTCGTGGCTAAACCTTTACAGCCTGGAAATACAGGAACTTCTTCAATGACAGCAAAAGGTACACTGCCTGTAGTTTCTTCCTCTCTTACTTCAGTAATTTCAGTTTTAGGATTGTTTCTTTCCTGCAAGTACTCTTCATAAGTTTGAGTTTTGAACTTTCTAAATACTTCTGTATCTGTCATGATCATTTTAGTTTTACCAGAATCCCCTTCATCCATTTTTTCACCTATATAGATCATTATTGAATTTCTTCTGTAAAAATCCTCTTTTGAGTTGATCTTCCTGTAAGTTGTGATTTTAAATTTGTTTGGCATATCTTCAGAGAACATACCATATTCAGCAACTGCTTCTTCCAGCTCTTTCATGTATTGAGTGCGTAACTTTTCAGCTTCTGCTTGTTCCGAGAGTTCCTGGATTTCTTCCTGCGAATCTTCTTTACAGGCCGTATAGGTTAGCATCAAGCCAAGCAATGGCAAAATCAGCAGATATTTTAATAAATTTTGTGGGTGGGAATTTCTTTTTTGTAACATCATAAGTCTTTGTTTTAATTGTGAATGGTTAAAAAATGAATGTGAGAATTTTAAATTTTCAGTACCAAAGGCCTGGTTCAGTAAGCTTTGGGCATAATCGCGTTTGTTTAGGTTTTTTGCGGCAACCTGGTCGGCCTGCAGTTCGTGCACCAACATGAGTTCTTTTTTGAGCCAGTGGTGGGCTGGACTTATCCAAAAGATTAGTCGAAATAGTTCAACTATCATAAGGTCTAGTCCGTGAAAGGCTTTAGCGTGTTCTAGCTCATGGGGCATGATTTTTTGACGTTGCTCGTTTGAGATCTGGTCTCCAATAAACACAGATCGCCAATAGGTAAAAGCATTTTCAGAGCCGCTTAATCGATAACATTTCACATGGTCGATCATGCAATCGAAGCTTGCGTTTTGGGTTAGCTGTTTCAGTTTCCAGTAGCCTATACTGAATTTAATAGCGAAAAAACCTATACCTAAAAGATATATAAGCTTAAGCATTGTAGTCAGACTCCAGGAAAACGTCTGGGTTTCTATGTTGCTCGCTGAAGAGGTTAAGTTCACTTCCTTACCCATAATAAAATAAGACTGAAACTGTTGGGCGACTTGGCTTGTGCTTTCTTCTGTACCGAAGCTAAACGCCAGGAAACCAAAGTCGAGGAGTGGAATCACAAACGAAAATACCGCTGTGGCCAGTAAGTACAACCGATTATGTTTGTAAAACGTCTCTTTTTTAAAGAGCAGGTAAAGCCCCAAAAAGCAAGTTTGAAAAAGGATAATATCGACAAGATACCACCACATTAATCTTGGGTTTTGTCAAGTTCTTTTAAGATGCTTTCCAAATCTTTGGCGCTCATGTTTTTTTCTTTGACGAAAAAAGAAACCATGTTTTTAAACGATCCTTCAAAATAAGAATTGACCATTTTCTTCATCGATGCTTTCTGGTAGGTCTCCTTATCGACCAAAGGATGGTATTTAAAACCTCTTCCGGCTCTTTCATGCCCTACAAAGCCTTTGTCTTCCAGAATTCTTACAATAGTAGAGGTAGTGTTGTAGGCTGGCTTAGGCTCTGGCATGTCTTCAATAATCTCTGCAACTCTGGCTTGTCCTTTTTGCCATAACAGCTGCATTACTTCTTCTTCTGCTCTTGTTAATTGTCTCATGATCTTATGTATTTACCACGAATGTAAACTATTATATTAGTTTAACTATCAGAATAGTTGTTAAAGTTTTGGCTTCATTCTTTACTATTTTTTGTAAAACTCTATTAGAGTGAAATAGATGTCAGGGCGCTGCCCCTCAGTTTTATCGAAGTTTTTTAATTACTAAGATTACAAGGCTCTGCCTATTTGTTTCTTTTCCAAGTTGTTTTATTACGAAGATGTCAGGGGGTTGCCCCTGATTGACATTTAGAAAGAGAAGTTTTTTACCGCGACGAGCAATCTCATTGTTATTTCGGCTACAAGAGAAATCTTATGAGCGCTTGGAAAGGTTGAGATTCGAAAGTCTCCGAAATGGCTCCTTCTGAATGACAGAGTGGTTGTCATTCCGACGATAGGAGAAATCTTTCATGTTTCTCATTGTTAGACTTGATGCAAAGGCAGGGAATCTTTTGGTTTTTCGATAGGAGAGATCCTTCACTGCGTAGACTGCGTTCAGGATGACAGATTGATCAATTTTAAATTACGAAATAAAAATTTTGAATTGTAAGAAGCTTACCTCTCAAAAACTAATTAATTCAAAAACTGAGTTGCCTAATTCTTAAAACCTAAAATCTAACAGTGAGGAGAAAAAATCTTTAATACCTAAACTTTGTTCCTCCCAAAGGCTGTTTACTCAGGGCGCTACCCCTTATTTTAGATATCAAACAAAAAAGGTTCCAGCCAGTAATTTTCATAAATTATTACGATGTGAAATATAAGGGGCGTTAGCCCAGGCATGTTCGTAATTCCGTGCAAAATGAAAACAAAAAGGGGCTTTAGCCCTGACATCTTCCTATTTAAATACATAAATTTGATCAAAAAAAAATATGTCTACCATATATCAAGTCGATGCGTTTACCGATCAGATGTTTAAAGGGAACCCAGCAGGGGTGATGCTTTTAAAAAATGAATTTCTGGAGGAGGACCTAATGCAAAACATAGTTAAGGAAATGAATGTGTCTGAAGTTGCCTTTGTTGTGCCTAAAGAAAATTTTTTCAATATTCGATTTTTCACTCCTAAGGCCGAAGTTCCACTTTGTGGCCATGCGACCTTGTCGGCAGCACATATTTTGTATGAACTAAATGTGGTTTCAAAAACAGAGTCGATCATTTTTAAGGCCCCTAAAGATCAATTGGAAATTAGTCTTACCACCGATGGTTATCTAATGAAATTTCCAGAATATACTTTGAATCCCATTTCAACTTCCAACTGGGCTGAAGTTTTAGACCTTAACATCAAACAAGCTTTTGAAGTGACTAATGACTGGACCATGCTGGTTTTAGAAACTGAAGATGAACTTCAAGATTTTGCTCCCAATGCAAGTCAATTGCAAAGTTTAGGTCTTGGGCAAAGTATTTTTACTGCTATATCAGCTTTAGAAGAAAGAGATATTGTTTGCAGGTGTTTTGTCCCCAACCTTAACATTTTGGAAGATCCGGTGACAGGTTCTGCACATTGTGCGCTCGGCGTGTATTGGTCCAAAATTTTGAGTAAAAACGAATTGAAATCAGAACAAATTTCGGAGCGGAAGGGTCAGCTCAAGGTAGAGATGAAAAATGACAGCGTTTATATATTAGGTCAAGCCAAAACGGTGTTTAAAACTGAGTTTTATTTGTAAATTTTGAGATATAATTTTCAATAAATAAATTCCTGGATTAATCCACTACAGTAACAGAGGACATAAAATTAATCTTCTAGTATATATAAACTTCTCTATTTTCAATTTTGATTTGACCTTCAGATAGTTAAGCTTAAGTCTATTTTCTTAAAGTGAAGCGGTCTAATATTTTTTACCGGGCATTACCGATTCTATTTATAAACCGACCGCCAATACACTTTCTGATAGCTACGTTCCACAACCCTGTGTATGAGGCGATCCAGGAAATCATCATGAGCCATTAATCGCTGTATTTCATTTTCATGGATATCGATTCTGTAAAGCAAGTGAATAAAACTTGAAGTCTTTTGGTGAATCAAATCAGAAAAAATAGGGTTAAGACCCTGCCATAATTCGTCAGGTGTAATATTGGTTTGCAATTCAATTTCTGTCAGTCCTACCAGAGCTAGGTCTTTATTTAATTGTAGAATTAACTGTTTCCAGGCTTCAGCATTTTTTTCTGGCGCACTGATGATGTCGGAAAGCTTTTGAGGAAGACTCATTTACACCTCCCGATTCATGAGATTTGTCCCAAAAGCCTTTAGAAATGCTTTTCCTTTTTCAGACACTTCCATCTGTTCCAGATGTTCAAACGCCTCCTCGGTATAGGCTTTTATCCTTTCAGTAGTTGAAGCTTTGGCACCAGAATCCTCAAAAATTTGTTTGGCAGTTTCAATTTTACTGGAAGGATCTTCAGGTGAAATGGTGTACAAATGTCTCAGTTGATCGGCACTGCTGGAATCTGCTAGTTCGAGTGCTTTTAGGTACAAGTAAGTTTTTTTATTCTCAATAATGTCACCACCAATTTGTTTCCCGAAAACAGCCTGATCTCCAAACGTATCTAAATAATCATCCTGAATCTGAAAGGCGATCCCAAGCATTCTGCCAAACTCATAAATTTTGTCTTGCACTACTTCAGAAGCATCACTGACGATAGCCCCCATCTTTAGAGCTGCTCCTACCAAGACGGCGGTTTTAAATTCGATCATCTTTAGATATTCATCGATGGTCACGTCTTCACGTTCTTCAAAATCAACATCGTATTGTTGGCCTTCGCAGACTTCAATAGTAGTTTTAGTGAAAAGTTTGGCTAAAGGTTTAAAATGTTCTGCCGGATAATTTTCAAACAATTGATAGGCATTGATCAGCATCGCATCTCCAGATAAAATACCGGTATTGATGTTCCACTTTTCATGCACGGTTTCCTTACCTCTTCGCAAGGGCGCATCGTCCATAATATCATCATGAACCAATGAGAAATTATGGAAAATTTCTATCGCTAGGGCAGCATCCATAGCTTTTTCTCGGCCTCCGCCAAAGATATCTGCACTCATCAACACCAGAACAGGCCTTAGGCGCTTACCTCCAAGTTGAAGAATATACTCAATAGGCTCGTAAAGGTTTCTTGGCTCTTTTTGTGGGAGTCGAGAGTCCATATAAGACAAGAAAGTGGTTTTGTAAGCTTCTAAATCCAGCATCAATTTTTTCGCTAAAATAAATCATTCAGAAGAACTACCTTCTTATTTTGAGAATTGTTACGTCTGGATGCTAAGATTTTGTTTAAGATATTTCTCTTGAAGACTGCACATTTATAAAATTAATTCAAAGAAGCCCTGTTTTAGATAGAAATCGTAATTTTGTAAATACACATTACAAGATGTAATTTCAATATGGACAAATATTCATTTTTAAATGCGATGCACCCATCGCAATTAGCCGACCTCTATAATCAATACTTACAAAATCCCGATGCCACTGAACCAAGTATGCGAGCCTTTTTTCAAGGCTTTGATTTTGGTATGGAATCTGGCGGATTCGAAGATGAGTCTTCCGAGAATTCCACAACTACAGTAAAGTTAAAAGATGCTGAAACCAAAGAAACTCAGCAGGTTCAAGTCCCGGAAAATGTCCAGAAGGAATTTCAGGTCGTCAATTTAATTGACGGCTACAGACATCGAGGTCATTTATTTACAAAAACAAACCCAGTAAGAGAACGCAGGAAGTATTCACCAAAACTAGATGTTGAAAACTTCGGTTTGTCAAAATCAGATTTAGATCTGGAATTTGAAGCTGGAGAAATCATTGGTATTGGTAAAGCAACATTAAGACAAATCATAGATTTTCTTGAAAATGTCTTTTGTGATTCAATTGGTGTAGAATACGCTTACATCAGGAATCCTGAAGTCATTAAATGGATACAAGAACACATTTATAAAAATCAAAATAAGACCAACTTTTCTGAACCTCAAAAGAAAAATATATTACGCCGCTTGAATGAAACTGTCACTTTTGAAAGTTTTCTTCATAAAAGTTATGTTGGTCAAAAACGTTTTTCACTTGAAGGTAACGAATCTTTAATTCCCGCTTTGGATACTCTGATCGAAGGTGCAGCAGATATGGGTGTGAAAGAATTTGTGATGGGAATGGCTCATCGTGGCCGACTCAATACTTTGGTAAATATCTTCGGTAAAAGTGCTAAGGATATTTTCAACGAGTTTGAGGGTAAAGATTATGACGTAGATGGATTTGATGGTGATGTAAAATACCACTTGGGCTGGACGTCTGTCCGTAAAACCGACTCTAATAAAGAAATTAATTTAAACATAGCCCCTAATCCTTCGCATTTGGAAACCGTAGGTTCTGTAGTGCAAGGTATTGCTAGGGCAAAACAGGATGATCATCACCTTGGTGAAGAACAAAATGTTCTACCAATCGTGGTTCATGGTGATGCTGCCATAGCTGGACAGGGAATTGCTTACGAGATTGTGCAAATGGCACAGCTAGATGGATATAAGACGGGCGGAACCATTCATATTGTTGTCAATAATCAAATCGGTTTTACTACCAATTATATAGATGGGAGATCATCAATCTATTGTACAGATGTTGCTAAGGTGACTTTGTCTCCAGTATTACATGTGAATGCAGACGATGTTGAAGCGGTAGTTCATGCAATGAATTTTGCATTGCAATACAGAATGGAATTTGGAAGAGATGTGTTTATTGACCTGTTGGGTTATAGAAAGTATGGCCACAACGAAGGTGATGAACCAAAATTTACACAGCCAAAACTGTACAAAGCGATCTCAGAACATAAAAATCCAAGGGATATTTATGGTGATAAATTGATGGAAGAGGGTGTTATTGATAAAGAATATCTGGATCAATTAGAGGAAAAAGTTAAGTCTAAACTTAACGAAGAATACGAAGTTTCGAAAAAAGAAGAAAAATCTGTGGTTTCCAAAATCCTACAGGAAGAGTGGGAAGGCTATGAGCCTGCCAACAAGCAAAAAATGCTTGAGCCAGTAGATACTAAGTTTGACCTGGAGAGACTTTCGGAATTGGCAGAAGCCATCACGACATTGCCTGAGGATAAAAATTTTATGAGGAAGATAAAAAAACTCATAAAAGCACGTCATACCATGTACTTCGAGAAGAACGAACTGGACTGGGCGATGGGTGAAATTTTAGCTTATGCCACTTTACTTGATGAAGGTCACGACGTGCGAATTTCAGGACAGGACGTGGAGCGAGGAACTTTTTCTCACAGACATGCTGTTATCAAGACAGAAAACAGTGAAGAAGAATACGTGCCTCACAACAATATAAAAGATGATCAAGGTCATTTCTATATATACAATTCCTTACTTTCAGAATATGCAGTCGTTGGTTTTGACTATGGTTACGCGATGGCAAGTCCTTCAACTTTGACCATCTGGGAAGCTCAATTTGGAGACTTCAGCAATGGGGCTCAAATTATGATTGACCAGTACATATCATCGGCAGAAGATAAATGGAAAACACAGAATGGTCTTGTTTTGCTATTACCTCACGGGTATGAAGGTCAGGGTTCCGAGCATTCTTCAGGAAGAATGGAAAGATACCTTCAGTTATGTGCCAAAGACAATATGTTTGTTGCCAACTGTACCAGCCCAGCCAACTACTTCCACCTGTTGAGAAGACAGCTTAAAACAGATTATAGAAAACCTCTTGTCGTTTTCACACCTAAAAGTTTGTTGAGACATGCTGAGGTGATTTCGCCAAAAGAGGATCTGGCTGAAGGAAGCTTCCAAACGGTTATTGACGATCCAAAAGCCAAAGTAAAAGACATTAAAACCTTAGTATTCTGCTCAGGTAAGTTCTATTTTGATCTAAAGAAAAGAAGAGAAGAAGAGGGGAGAAAGGATGTTGCTCTAGTGAGAATTGAGCAATTGTTTCCGGTTCCAGAAGAAGAAATAGATAAAGTAATCAAGAGATATAAGAATGCTGAGGACATCGTTTGGGCTCAGGAAGAACCAAGAAATATGGGTGCTTATACACACTTATTGCTCCAATATCATAAGACCAAAGACTTTAGAGTGTGTAGCAGACGTTTTTACGGCTCTCCTGCTGCAGGTAGTCAGGCAAGATTTAAGAAAAGACACGAAGGAGTTATCGATTATGTATTCGACCCTTCAAAAGATAACAACATAAGAGATTATAAAAGTAAAAATTAAGATACGAAACACATAATATTATGGCTTTAGAAATGAAAGTCCCTTCACCGGGAGAGTCAATTAGCGAAGTTGAAATCGCAGAATGGTTAGTTAAAGACGGAGACTACGTAGAAAAAGATCAGGCAGTCGCTGAAGTTGATAGTGATAAAGCAACCTTAGAACTGCCAGCTGAAGCTTCAGGCATCATTACGCTCAAAGCTGAGGAAGGCGACGTCGTCCAGGTGGGCGAGGTGGTTTGCTTAATTGACACAGATGCTGAAAAGCCATCTGGCGGTAAGGATAAAGAAGATAAATCTGAATCTAAAGAATCTTCAGACGATAAAAAATCTGAGGACAAAAAAGAGGAAAAGAAAAAAGAAGATAAATCTTCTTCTAAAGATAAAGAAGAAAAATCCTCTTCAGATTCTAAAGAAACTTATGCTACGGGAAGCCCATCTCCAGCGGCTAAGAAAACTTTGGACGAGAAAAATATCGATTCTAAAGACGTTAAAGGAACTGGCAGAGACGGTAGAATTACCAAAGAAGATGCGGTGAATGCAGAATCTAAACCATCTATGGGTTCTCCAGGTAAAGGCAAACGCAGCGAGTCTCGAAGCAAAATGTCAATGCTGAGACGTAAAGTTGCCGAACGTTTGGTAAGTGTCAAAAATGAAACAGCGATGTTGACGACTTTCAATGAAGTTGACATGAAGCCTATTTTTGATCTGAGAGCAGATTATAAAGAGAAATTCAAAGAAACCCACGGCGTGAGTCTTGGATTTATGTCCTTCTTTACGTTGGCAGTAGTTCGTGCATTGGACAAATTCCCAGCGGTCAACTCTATGATCGACGGTAAGGAAATGATCACTTATGATTATAAAGACATCAGTATTGCGGTTTCAGGGCCTAAAGGCTTGATGGTTCCGGTGATGCGTAATGCCGAAAACTTAGGCTTTAGAGGAGTTGAGCAGGAAGTGAAACGTTTGGCTTTAAGGGCTAGAGACGGAAAAATCACTGTAGATGAAATGACAGGCGGAACCTTCACCATTTCCAACGGAGGTGTATTTGGTTCTATGCTATCGACCCCAATTATCAACCCACCACAAAGTGGAATTTTGGGCATGCATAATATCCTCGAGCGTCCAGTTGCGATCGACGGCAAAGTAGAAATCCGCCCAATGATGTACGTGGCCTTATCTTACGACCACAGAATCATCGACGGCAAAGAATCTGTTGGATTTTTGGTAGCGATCAAAGAAGCGCTGGAAGATCCAAAAGAACTCTTGATGGATGGTAACATAGAAAAAGCCCTAGAGCTTTAAGCTAGAAATCATCATAATTATAGCAACCCTGAAGTTTTCATAGCTTCAGGGTTTTTTGTTTTATAATGATTTTGCCTTCGTTAGCTTTCAAGGGTTTTGATACATTTCTTAAAGGTTTTGAGTCGGCTTGGAGATCCAGCTTGGTGAGGATGATAAACTGAAGGGCTTGAGGTAGCTTAAAGATTTGGTAAACACTATGAATATTTGAGCTATTTTGTAACTGTTATAAATAAAAGTGTAATTTAGGGCTTTTGTAACTTATCAGCTAAAACGCTTAATGAAAAAATTTTATACTGAAAAGAAACATAAAAAATTCAATTCTATAAGGTCTAAAAAAAGACTTCATAAGCATCGTAAAAGGAAAAACAAGAAATACGATCCGTTTAAAACATTCTTTGGAAGAAAGCAAAAAAGAAAAAATGATGTTCAAAACATTCAAGCTCCATCAAAATTTAGTTTTGTAGAAAACACTGAAAAAACATTAAAATATTTCAGAAAAGCGAGGAAATATTTAAGTAAGGGGTACCCGATAAACTTTGATATTTCTAAAATAGATTATCTTACGTCTGATGCTATTGCTTTACAAATAGCAAGAATAAAAGATGAAAAATTTCATTATTATAATACAATATATGGAAATGCTCCAGATGATTTAAAATCAAAAGAATTATTTCTTCAATCAGGCTTTTATAAATATGTTCAAACTAAAGGCCCGAAGCCATCTGGATACAACAAACTAATTCATAAAATAACAGATAATAAAGTTGAGCCAGTAATCGCTAAAGAAGCCTGTATTTCAGGCTTGAAACATACTTTCGGCAATGAAGATATCTTTGATCCACTTTACGATATTTTAATTGAAATAATGCAAAATACTAATAATCATGCTGGAGAAACCAGAGGAAAATACAATTGGTGGCTACATGTATATAACGACCCTGTTTCCTCAACATCTAAATATACTTTTTTAGATTTAGGTGTGGGGATCTTTGAGAGCTTACCAGTGCAAACATTTAAAAGAAAAATTTCTGATATTGTTGGATTAACATCAAATACTGATTTAGTAGAACCTTTATTTAAAGGAAAAATAAAATCCAGAACGGGAAAGCCAGAACGTGGTAAAGGTATTCCGCAAGTATATGATTCAAGTAAAAATAAAGCTTTCAAAGAATTTTATTTAATTTCAAATGACGTTAAAGTTGATATGAAAAATATGAATATTAAAAAATTAAATAATAATTTTAGCGGAACATTGTTTTATTGGGAATTAAGTATCTAAAATATGGAAATAAAGGACACATTGGTTATTGCCAAAGAATTTGGTGATACAGCTGGAGCTAGAGATTATGAAGATGGTGATTTTTCAGGCAGAGAATTTTATGATAAATTTCTAAAAGATAGATTTGTTAAAGCTAGAGATGGAGGATATAAACTCCTAATTGATTTAGACGGATTTTGGGGCTGGCCATCTTCATTTGTTTCAGGATCATTTGGTTTTCTTTCTATGAAATACGGTTCTGATCTCGTTCTAAAACACATAGATTTTAAATCGGATAAAAATCCTTTAAAAATAACTAAAGCAATTTATGAAATAGAGAATCCGACTGCTAAATGAAAAGATTTTTAATTTATATTCTATTACCCTTAATTATTTTGGTTTTAGGTATCTGTATAGGTGTTTTTATAAGAGATTTTCCGAGATTCTCTATGAATTATAATGTAAAAATTACTGAAATAATTAGTCTGCTTTTAACCTTAGGCATAGGTGTTTTCATACCTTTAATTGTTAAAAAGTTAATAGAAGACAGGAGGTCCTTTAAAAATAATTTAATTGAAGAAGTAAGTTCATTTAATAAAATCACAAACACTATAAATGATAGATTAACAACAATTCATTCATCAGGAAAATTAACAAGGCAAGATAAAGATGGTTTTGTACTATTATTTGAAATTGCTGATGAAGAATTTAATCAATTATGTGACTTTCTAAAAGAGAATTCGAATTCTGAAATACAAAATTATATAGATGAGCTTCAAATAAAGTATATGGAGTTTTGGAAAACACTTACAGGAAGTGAAGTGACAAAAAGTAGTCTAAGAAAGTTAAATGATGAAACATATAAAAAAGCCGCTCATCAACATGTTTCAATGAAAACAATTACAAGAAAAATAAAGGTTGGGATAAACAAAATGTAGGTAGTTAAGTCTTTTACTTTTCCATTAATATGTATTATTTACACAAGTCTTTTAAAAGATATTTCAAAAATCATCTCTATTTTCATTACTATAATTTTTGTTTGATTTATAAAAGATCTACCTAAGCCAATTAAATTAAATCATTGATTGAAACTTTTTTATTAAACTTTATCTGTTTGCAAAAATAGGACTGATGACTTAACTCAACGACCTACTTCAAATACAAATAATCCGTTTTATAGTCAATCACAGCTTTGCCTTTTTTAAGAATATCGGCTCCAATAATTCCGTGTACCAATTCAGCATCGTGCTCGCTTAGTGCTTTGTTGACGTGAGAAAGATCAAAGAGGATTAAGTTGACCTTCTTTTTGGTCCATTTTCCAATACTCACTTTGTTATTGGTTGAGGCTTTGGTGAGCATATTGGTCGCGCCAGCGCCGGCCGCTTTGATATTGCTGTCTTCAGAAAACAAATTGAAATGTTCTGCATAGGTAAAATCGATGCACGAACTCGAGGCGCCAGTATCTATTAGAAAACTGCCTTCCACACCATTAATAATCACTTTACACTCAAAATGATTGGTTTCGGTGCTATTCATTTTAAGGGCTTTGTAGTTTTTTTCTTTCAGAAAAGATTTTAAAGAAGACATTTATTGATTTTTCGGCAAATATAAAGTTTCGTTTTAAATAAATTTGCTCCATGATAATAACAGATACTCACACCCATTTATATTCTGAAGCTTTTAACGAAGATAGAGCGGAAGTCATACAGAGAGCGATCGATAACAACGTTAAGCGTTTTTTTATCCCTGCGATAGATTCAGAAACCACACAAGCTATGTACGATCTGGAAAAGCAATTTCCAGAACACATATTTTTAATGATGGGATTGCATCCTACTTCAATTTCAGAAACAGTGGAGCAAGAGCTTCAGCATATCGAGGAGCAACTTCAGAAGAGAAGTTTTTACGCTATTGGAGAAATCGGCATTGATTTATACTGGGATAAAAGTTTTTTTGAAGCTCAGCGTAAAGCCTTCAAAAGGCAGATCCAGCTGGCAAAAAAATACAAACTTCCAATTGTGATTCACTGTCGGGAAGCTTTTGATGAGGTATTTGAGGTTTTGGAAGAAGAAAAAGGAGATGACTTGTATGGGATTTTCCATTGTTTTACCGGGACCAAAGCGCAAGCAGAACAAGCTATAAGTTATAATATGAAATTGGGAATAGGAGGTGTGGTGACCTTCAAGAATGGAAAGATTGATCAATTCATTAACGAAATAGACTTAAAGCATATCGTTTTGGAAACCGATGCGCCTTATCTTGCACCAAAACCTTACAGAGGAAAGCGCAATGAAAGTGCTCACGTTTTAAAAGTTGCCGAAAAACTTTCAGACTTATATAATGTAAGTTTGGAAAAAATAACAGAGCAAACTACACAAAATTCTAAAGACGTCTTCGGAATTTAATACAGTTCACTTTATGTCAAAAATTCTATTAGTATATACGGGGGGTACCATAGGGATGATCAAAAATCCAGAAACCGGTGCGCTTACTGCATTCAATTTTGACGAATTACTATCTAACATTCCTGAACTTAAACTCTTGGAGCACGAGATCAGTACTGTAAGCTTTGAAAAGCCAGTTGATTCCTCGGATATGGACACAACCGATTATGTGAAACTCGCAAACCTCATTGAAGAAAATTTTGAGGACTATGATGGTTTTGTTGTACTTCATGGTAGCGATACAATGTCTTACACTGCTTCTGTGATTTCTTTTATGTTTGAAAACCTAAAAAAACCAATCATTTTCACGGGGTCTCAACTGCCGATTGGAGATCTAAGGACAGACGCCAAAGAAAACCTGATTACCAGCATTCAACTTGCCGGCCTCAAAGAGCAAGGCAAAACTGTGATAAAAGAAGTTGGGCTTTATTTTGAGTATAAGCTTTATAGGGCCAATAGAACTACAAAGGTAAATGCCGAGCATTTTGAAGCCTTTGAATCTGCAAATTTTCCACCAATTGCGGAGTCTGGTGTAAACCTGAAAATCAATTACGAGAAGCTGTTGAAGCCAAATATGAGGAAGAAAATGGTTATTCATAAATCATTAAACGATAATATTTTAATCCTGAAGCTTTTTCCTGGTATAAATTACGATACACTGCATCATATTTTTAACACACCTCATGTAGAAGGAATCATATTGGAAACTTTTGGCAGTGGTAATGCAAAAACAGATAAATGGTTTGTAGATCTTTTGAAAGATCTTGTTGGTAGAGGTGTTTACGTGGTAAATGTCACTCAATGTGTTGGTGGAGGCGTATTAATGGGAAAGTACGCTACGAGTGAAGGCTTAAAAAGGCTTGGTATAATAAGTGGTGGAGACATAACGACAGAGGCGGCTGTAGGAAAAATGATGTATCTTTTGAACAAAAATCTTGGTCCAAAAGTATTTAAAACTATATTTGAAACCTCTTTACGAGGTGAAATGAATTAAAAATTAACGTTCAATTCCTGCTATAAAAGTATTTTTTTTTATTTATTTGCTAAGTATTAGTTAACGTTCATTAATATAAAGAGAGGTGACCGAGCGGTCGAAGGTGTACGCCTGGAAAGCGTATGTTCCGATTGTATCGGAACCGAGGGTTCGAATCCCTTCCTCTCTGCTTTTTCAAACTAAAAATCATTAAACACTAATTATTAATTCTAAGACAGACAACAATGAAAAGATTATTTTCAATTTTAACTATTTTAGCCATCATGGCGGTTGGTAACACAACTTTAACAGCAGCAAATTCTTCTGACATTTTTACTGAAGCAGCTGTGAATTTTGTACAAGATGATGTAGATGCGTCTGGTGAAGAAGCCGAAGAAAGTGTAGGTTTTCACCAAGAATTAAAAAAGCGTTTCATTGAAGGTGGACCTGGATTTATGGGTATCGTTCTTCTATGTTTAATTCTTGGGCTTGCAATTGCTTTTGAAAGAATTATTTACTTAAACTTAGCGACAACCAACTCAAAGAAACTTGCTGAAAGTGTTGAAGAAGCAATGAAGAGTGGTGGTGCAGAAGCTGCAAAGGAAGTTTGTAGAAATACAAGTGGACCAGTAGCCTCTATCTATTATCAGGGTATTGATAGAATGGATGAAGGTATTGAAGCTTCAGAAAAGGCTGTAGTGGCTTACGGTGGTGTTCAAATGGGACAACTGGAAAAAAATGTTTCTTGGGTGTCTTTATTTATAGCACTTGCTCCTATGCTTGGTTTCATGGGTACTGTTATAGGTATGATTCAAGCCTTCGATAAGATTGAAGCAGCTGGTGATATGCAGCCATCTTTGGTAGCTGGAGGTATTAAAGTAGCCTTATTAACAACTGTATTTGGTTTGATAGTAGCTATTATACTTCAGGTTTTTTATAATTATATCATCGCTAAGATTGATAGTATTGTAAATGATATGGAAGATGCTTCGATTACTCTTATCGACATCTTAGTTGCACACAAAAACAAATAATCAATATGAATAAGATATTTAATATTATAAAAATTGTTTTCGGTGTTGTAGGAGCTATTCTCTTTGTGAGAATCCTGAATGCTGGGGATGATGCGATAGAAGCTGATGCAGCGATGCAAACAAGCGTGCTAGCTCCGTTTATGTATGTTTCCTACGTGATATTGGCAATTACTATTCTTGCGGTTTTGATTTTTTCAATCAAAGCCCTTTTTACAGGTAATGTAAAGAAAACGCTTATATCCTTAGGGGGTTTTATTTTAGTCATTGTAATTTCATACGCAGTGTCTAGTGGAACAGAAACAGCTTTAAGGGATGGTGACATGCTATCTGCTAACGGTTCCAGATTGGTCAGTACAGGATTGACAGCTTTCTATATATTAGCAGCTTTAGCGGTATTAGCAATGCTATTATCGAGTGTTAGAAAAATTATAACTAAATAATTATGGCAAAAAGATCAGCACCAGAGGTAAATGCTGGATCCATGGCGGATATAGCCTTCCTTTTGCTTATCTTTTTCTTGGTGACTACTACCATTGAAACAGATAGCGGAATTACAAGGAAGTTACCTCCAATTGACGATTCAGAAGAAGAGCCACCAATTTTGAAAGAACGTAATATTTTTATTGTTCTTGTGAATTCTAACGGTGACTTGTTTGTTGAAGATGAGAAAATGGAATTTAGAGATTTGAGACAGTCAGCTATAGACTTTTTAGATAATGGTGGAGGTACTGGCGACGAAGCATGCGATTATTGCCAAGGAGCTAAGGACCCAAAATCCTCTGATAATCCTATAAAAGCTGTTATTTCTTTGCAGAATGATAGAAAGACCCAATATGGTAGATACATAGCTGTTCAAAATGAGCTAGTGGCTGCCTATAACGAATTGAGAAATAGAGAAGCGAATAGACTTTATGATACTGATTTTGTAGATATGGAAGCTGCCTTTAATGACTCTGAATGGCGAGGTGATAAAGAAAAGCTTAAAGAGAGAATTGGTATCATAAAAGAAATGTATCCACAGAAATTATCTGAAGCGGAACCTAAAAAATAAAACTGAAAACTTATGTCAAAATTTAAAAAGAAAGATGATGGTGGGACTCCTGCGATTTCTACCGCATCCTTACCAGATATTGTTTTTATGCTTTTGTTCTTTTTTATGGTTGTTACCGTAATGAGAGATACATCACTTAAGGTTCAAAATATTCTTCCTTTTGCTGACCAAGTTGAAAAGTTAAATAAGAAAAATTTAATTATGTATATCTATGCTGGGAAACCATCCCCTAGATATCAGGAAACTTTTGGTACAGAAGCTAGAATACAATTGAACGATAAGTATGCAAGTGTAAATGACGTTCAGCAATTTATTAAAGAAGAACGCCTGTCTAAACGTGAAGAGTTGCAGGATAAATTGACGACTGCCCTAAAAGTTGATAAAGAAACTAACATGGGTCTTGTATCCGATATCAAGCAAGAATTGCGTAAAGCTGAGGCATTAAAAATTAATTATACAACTAAGGAAGGGGCAGCAGAGCTCAATCTTGAGTAGGTTGTCTGACATTATAATGTTTAAAAGGCACTCTTTCTAAGAGTGCCTTTTTTATTTGCTTCAACCTGTTTAACTTTCCCTACTTTTAATATGAGATGAAAATTATTTACTTAAGTGTCTTTTTGCTTTATTTCTGTGCCATTGAGGCACAAGATCTCTCTTGGCTTAAACAGAACGAATCTGATTCTCTCTACAGAGAAGATCAATTCTACGTTGGGTTTAGTTTTAATTTTTTAACTGATCTTCCTGAAAATGTAGAACAATCTGGATTCTCAGGAGGCCTTATATTTGGTTTTATCCGTGACATGCCTATTAATAAAAGAAGGAATCTCTCTCTTGGTGTAGGTTTAGGTTTAAATCTCAATACCTTCGGACAAACCTTAAAAATATCCAGAGACACGGATCAGGATAATTTTTCTGTATTGGATCCTGAGGTGAATTACGATACCAATCGTTTTACTACTAACCTTGTCGAAATACCCTTAGAGTTGAGATGGAGAACTTCTGATGTTGACAAACTGTCTTTTTGGAGAGTATACTTAGGAGTGACTTTTGGGTATGTCATAAGTTCTAAGTCCATTTTCCGCAGTCCTGAAGAAAGCTATGAATTCAGTTCTATAGATGGTCTAAATGATTTCAGAACAAACTTGAAACTCACCTTTGGTTATGGGGCAGTCAATTTTTTTGTAGATGCAAGTCTAAATCCATTGTTTGAAGAATCACAGATGGAAGTTACAGGTGAAGACGTTGGAATAAAACCTATAAAGGTAGGACTGGTCTTTTTCTTCTTGTAGACCTAAACCCAATAACTAAAGAAATATAATTGAGGTAAAACTCCTCCTACAATACCTAATACAACTTCAGGAAAGGTATGTGCTCTTTCAAAAAGTCGTGATGCGCTTACAAGTCCAAGAAAAATAATGAATAGGCTAATTGAAAATATCATGGGTTCCTGAAAAGATAAGCTTAGACCAATGATAAAACAAACAAGTCCACTTATTCCCAAAGCATGTAGACTTATTTTCACCCTAAACATACTGAAAAGTAGCGATATAATACCAGAAAAGAGTATCCCAGAAAAGAAATAAAATAGCGTTCGGTAATTGTAGACGTCCAGTATGTTGTTGAGTAAAATAAGAACTAATAATATAAAAAACATTATAAAAAAACGTCTTTCCTTAACATCAGAGAGGGTGTAGTTCTTGATCAGTCTCAGGTTTTTTGCAATAAATAAAAATACTATAGGCAAGAAGATGGTGAGGATAATCACTGCCACAAGTTTGGCAGTTATAATTTGCTGATCCAAGTAATTTGGGATGGCATAAAAATAAAATAAACAACCTATTACAGGCATCCATAATGGATGTCCTAAGATAGAGAGAAGCTTTGAGCCTCTTTCTACCAACCTCATATTTCTTTTCTCAATCTTGCGACAGGCACATCCAACTGTTCTCGGTATTTTGCTATTGTCCTTCTCGCGATTGGATAGCCCTTTTCTTTAAGTATTTGAGCTAATTTAGCATCAGTATGTGGTTTTTTCTTGTTTTCAGACTCAATCGTCATTTCCAGAATCTTTTTGATTTCTCTTGTCGACACATCTTCGCCTTCCTCATTCTTCATCGATTCTGAAAAGAAACTTTTAATAAGAAATGTACCGTAAGGCGTTTCAACATATTTACTATTGGCTACTCTGGACACAGTACTGATGTCCATATCTATTTTTTCAGCAATATCCTTTAGTATCATAGGCTTAAGAGACCTTTCATCGCCCGAAAGGAAGTATTCTTCCTGATGCATCATAATAGAATACATCGTAGAGTATAGGGTTTCCTGCCTTTGTTTAATGGCATCAATAAACCACTTTGCAGAATCTAATTTTTGTTTGATAAAGAAAACAGCCTCCTTTTGCTCTTTTGTCTTAGTTTTAGCTTCTTTATAGCCTTTCAGCATATTGGAATAATCTCTGGAAATATGCATTTCTGGTGCATTTCTCCCATTTAAAGTCAATTCTAATTCGCCATTTTTAATATGAATTGCAAAATCAGGAATAACATGTTCGACTGATTTGCTATTTCCAGAATACGACGCACCAGGTTTTGGATTAAGGTGCTCTATTTCTTCAACTGCTTTTTTCAGTTTTTCTTCTGTAATGTTGAATTTCTGAATAAGTTTATCGTAATGTTTTTTACTGAATTTATCAAAAGCCTCGTCTATAATTTTGTAGGCTAAATCTACACTCTCCGTCTTGTCCTTCCTTTGTAATTGTATAAGTAAGCACTCTCGAAGATCCCGAGCACCGACTCCAGCTGGATCTAAAGATTGTACAATTTTTAATGTTTTCTCGACAGTTTGTTCTTCTGTGTATATATTTTGAGTAAAAGCTAAATCATCAACAATATCTACCAAAGATCGTCGTATGTATCCACTATCATCTACGCTACCTACCAGAAAAAATGCAATTTCTTCTTGATCGCCTTTAAATGAAAACGTTTGTAACTGAGTTTTTAGATATTGTGAAAATGAAGTTCCAGAGGCATAGGGCACTTGTTTGTCTTCATCGTCTGCACTGTAATTGTTGGCTTTTAGCTTGTAATTTGGGATTTCGTCATCGCTTAAATAATCATCAACATCAAATTCAGTTTCAATAACATCACGTTCATCTACATCTGTTTCATTTTTGAATTCGTCTTCAAATTCATCTTTCTCTTTTCCAGCATCAAGAGCTGGATTTTCTTCATATTCCTGCTTTACCCTTTGTTCAAAAGCTAAAGTAGGAAGCTGTATCAACTTCATCAACTGTATTTGTTGCGGTGATAACTTCTGGGATAATTTAAGGTTAAGCCTTTGTTTTAGCATGGTTCTAAGTCAATGGTTTATGCTGAATTTTATTTTAGATCAATTAATTCTACATTAATCAAATCTAAAATTTTACTTCAAGTCATCAATAAATTTAACGAATTTATGTGGTAAGTCAGTTTCAATAAATAATCTTTTTTGAGTTTTGGGATGAACAAATCTCAGGGAGCTAGCGTGCAGCAGAAGACTATTGTTTTTATTTTTCTCTCCATAAATAGCATCTCCCACGATAGGATTTCCTTGTGAAGAAAGATGAATCCTGAGCTGATGTGTTCTTCCTGTTTCAGGCCATAAATCTACTAAGCTAAAGATTTTATGCTCTTTTTGAAATGCCTTTCTAACCTGAAATTTTGTCAAGCTCCTTTTTCCGTCAATATCTGTATTGATTTCGCCTTGCTCATGATCAAAACCTCCAGAAACTACAGCTGAATATTTTTTCTGAATTTTATGATGTTCAAAAAGAACCGATAAAAGTGATTTTACCGATTGTGTTTTAGCAATCAATAGAATGCCAGAGGTAGGATTGTCCAATCTGTGAACCGGTTGCGGAAATGGAAGCTTATCTTTTTCCGGACTTTCCTTTAGATTGAATGGCAAAGCATTCTCAATGGTCTTGAAATAGTTTCCATTGGTTGGATATCCGGCAGGTTTATGAATGACAGCCAAAAAATTATCTTCATATAGAATGTCAATTTTTAGATTAAAAACTTTTTTATTACCCTGAGTTTCTTCAGCAAAAAGTTTTATAACCTGCCCATTCTCAACCCAATTTGAAGTGTTGGCTATATTTCCATCAATTGTGATAAGCTCTTTTTTAAGAGTCTTTTTCAAAGCACTTTTAGTCTGGATAGACTGAAAAATGTCTATGCCGTACTCTTGTAAGCGAGTTTTTTCTTTTAAGTTTCCAACTACATGAGTTTCAATGCAGGTTTTTGGTTTAAAATTCTGCATTTTGAGGCGTTCTTGGATAAGGAATTACGTCCCTTATGTTTGACATTCCTGTTGCAAAAAGCACCAGACGTTCAAAGCCAAGACCAAAGCCAGAATGTTTACATGTTCCAAGCTTTCTGGTTTCCAGGTACCACCATAGCTCCTTTTCGTCTACACCACCTTCTTTCATTTTGGAAAGCAGGACATCATAACGCTCTTCCCTCTGAGAACCCCCTGCTATTTCTCCAATCCCTGGGAAAAGAACATCCATGGCTCTTACTGTTTTTTCATCATCGTTGAGGCGCATGTAGAATGCTTTTATATCGGCAGGATAATCATAAAGAACTACAGGACAACCAAAGTGTTTTTCAACCAAATACCGCTCGTGTTCACTTTGTAAGTCAGCGCCCCATTCTTCAATGATGTAGTTGAATTTCTTTTTCTTGTTTGGTTTTGAATTTTTCAAGATCTCAATGGCTTCTGTATAAGAGACTCTTTTGAAATTGTTTTTTAATACAAAATCAATTTTCTCTCTCAGTGGCATTGGTGATCTATCCTTTTCTGGTTTAGACTTTTCTTCTTGTAGAAGTCTATTTTCTAAAAATTCTAAATCAGCTTGACAATGTTTTGTAATGTAATTTAAAACATACTGAATAAAATCTTCAGCTAAATCGATATTCCCTTCCAAATCGCAAAATGCCATCTCTGGTTCTATCATCCAGAATTCAGCTAGATGTCTGGAAGTGTTGGAGTTTTCTGCTCTGAAGGTTGGTCCAAACGTGTAAACCTTTCCAAGGCCAAGGGCATAAGTTTCGGCTTCAAGCTGTCCACTAACCGTCAGGTTGGTTTCCTTTCCGAAAAAATCTTTAGAGAAATCAATTTCACCCGCATCATTTTTTGGAATGTCCTTCATATTTAAACTTGTCACTTTAAACATTTCTCCAGCGCCTTCAGCATCACTTCCTGTTACAATCGGAGTGTTGACGTAGTAAAATCCGTTATCATTAAAATATTGATGAACTGCAAAAGCGAGTTTTGATCTCACCCTCATCACAGCTCCAAAAGTGTTGGTTCTTACTCTGAGGTGAGCTTGTTCTCTGAGTTTTTCCAGAGAGTGTTTTTTTGGCTGAAGTATCGTTTTCTTAACATCTTCAGGATCGGCTTTTCCTAAAATTTCAATTGATTTGACATCAAGTTCAACTCGTTGACCCTTTCCTTCGCTTTCCTTTAAAGTTCCGATGACCGATACTGATGCTCCAGTAGTTATGCTTTTCAAAACTTCCTCGTCAGTATTTTCAAAATCCACAATGCATTGCAAATTATCCAGGCAGGATCCATCATTCAAAGCGATAAAGCGATTACTTCTAAACGCTCTCACCCAACCGTTTACTTTATATTCTTGTAAAATATGATCACTTTCCAGAAGCTCAACTACGTTTTTTATCAGCATTATCAATTGTTTTAGTAAGCAGCAAAGGTAATTTTTTCCTTAAGGCTTTACAATAGCTTTTGAAAAATACAACCTCATTTTATTTAGGTTCATTGAGTCAATTTTAAATATTTCTATATTATTCCAGATTTAAGTAAAAAGCTTCTTACTTTTGTTTAAAATTAATCTAAATAGATGATGACTGTAGCTAATTTAAAGAAGGGACAGAAAGCTATCATAGGGGAAATGACCTCTCAGGATATTCCTCTCAAGCTTTTAGAAATGGGGTGTTTGCCAGGGAATCATGTAGAACTGATACAGATCGCTCCATTTAGAGATCCACTTTATCTCAACATCAATGATACTTACTTATCAATTAGAAAAGAGACTGCCAAGCTCATCAACGTAGAACTTATTGAGGATGAGTAAACAAATAAATGTGGCTTTAGTTGGCAATCCGAATACAGGCAAAACTTCAGTCTTCAATAACCTTACAGGACTAAATCAGAAGGTTGGTAATTATCCGGGAATCACTGTAGAAAAGAAAGAAGCTATAGTAAAGCTTTCAAGAAACCTCAAGGCCCACATTCTGGACCTACCAGGGACCTACAGTCTCAATGCGACTTCGATGGATGAAAATGTGGTTGTCGAATTGCTGTTGAATAAAAATGACAAAGATTATCCAGATGTTGTGGTCGTGGTTAGCGATATTGAAAATCTCAAAAGGAATCTTCTTTTATTTACTCAAATAAAAGACCTTGGATTGCCAACCATCCTAGCAATAAACATGGCTGATCGTATGGATAGAAAAGGAATTGAACTTGATATTGAACTCCTAGAAAAGCGGTTGAATACTAAGGTAAATCTAATAAGTGCGAAGAAAAATAAGGGATTTGAGAGTTTAAAACAATCCATCATAGATTACAATAAAATTTCTTTGAATCCTTGTTTGGACGCTTCAGCAATAGACAAAGATTATTTTGATTCCTTAAAAAAGGCGTATCCTAACCAAGATCTTTATAAATTATGGTTGGTAATCACTCAAGATGTTAACTTCGGTAAAACCAACAGGAAAAGAATTCCTTCTGAAAGCGACTTTAAACCGAAATCAGATTCAGAAATAAAACGACTTCAGCAAAAGGAAACCATTAAAAGGTATCAATTTATCAATAATACCCTGAAGGAAACCCTAACAAAGGATCTGGCTTTAGCAAAAGGACTCAGAGCTACAATTGATCGATTGCTGATCCATAAAGTCTGGGGCTATGTCATCTTTTTAGCAATTTTATTCTTGATTTTCCAGGCGATTTATGACTGGTCCACTTATCCAATGGATTTTATTGATGAGAGCTTTCTCTTTTTGAGCGAGTTTGTAAAACAAAGTTTGCCAGCAGGAATGCTGACCAACCTTATTTCTGAAGGTATTATTCCCGGTATAGGAGGGATTGTAATTTTTGTCCCTCAAATTGCCTTTTTGTTCCTATTCATATCTATTTTGGAAGAGACTGGATATATGAGCCGAGTCGTTTTTCTTATGGATAGAATAATGCGCAAATTTGGAATGAGTGGTAAAAGTGTTGTGCCTCTGGTTTCTGGAACGGCATGCGCTATTCCCGCTGTGATGGCTGCAAGGAATATTGAAAGTTGGAAAGAGAGACTGGTCACAATTTTGGTCGTTCCTTTTACCACCTGTTCTGCCAGGCTTCCAGTGTATTTAATCATTATCAGTCTGGTAATTCCAGACGAGCGCTGGCTTGGAATTTTTAATTATCAGGCTGTAACGTTGATGCTGCTTTATTTACTGGGATTCGTGACAGCAGTTGCTTCAGGCTGGTTAGCGAGCAAGATGCTTAAGATTGACTTCAAATCTTATTTTGTGGTAGAAATGCCGAATTATAAACTTCCGATTTTTAAAAATGTGGCCCTTACAGTAGTAGAAAAAACAAAATCTTTTGTGTTTGGAGCTGGGAAAATAATTTTAGCTATTTCTATTATTCTTTGGGTTTTGGCGAGTTATGGCCCAACAGATAAATTCGAAAATGCGGAGGAAATCGTATCCTCTACCATTGACCATTCGGAAATGACAGCAGAAGAGCTTGAAACAGAAATTTCCTCTTACAAGTTAAAGAATTCTTACATTGGATATGCTGGTAGAGCAATAGAACCCGCTGTAACTCCTCTTGGCTACGATTGGAAAATAGGTATAGCCATTATAAGTTCATTTGCAGCTCGGGAAGTTTTCGTAGGTACTTTGGCAACTATTTACAGTGTTGGGAGTGAAGATGAACAAACCATAAAAAGCAGAATGGCTGCTGAAACTAACCCAGTCCTTGGAGGACCTTTATTTACTTTTGCAAGTGGAATTAGCTTGTTGTTGTTTTACGCCTTTGCCATGCAGTGTATGAGTACTTTGGCAATAGTGAAGAGAGAGACGGGAACTTGGAAATGGCCTATGATTCAATTATTTGGTATGTCCGGTTTCGCTTATGTAGTTGCTTTAATTGCTTTTCAAATTTTAAAATAAAACTATGTTACAGGAGATATTTGTACTTATTATATTTTTATTGGCGGTGAGTTATCTGGTAAAGAAATTCTTCTTCAAGTCAAAAAACAAGAGCGCAGCCTGTGGCTCTGGCCAATGTGGGTGTGATTAGTTTGATTTGAATTTGTGTATATTTTCTGGAGTAATACAATAGTCAAGTGCTACGTCATGGTCAGAAACTTCTATGTTTTCTTCTTCAGGTTCAAAAAAAGACAAGCCAATTTTTAAAGTTTCAGGTCGGCAGTCCACGAGGAATTTATCATAAAAGCCTTTACCATATCCAATTCGGTTGCCTTGTTTGTCGTAAGCTAATAAGGGTAAAAATATGACATCAATTTGATTGGGTTCAATTTTGATTCCCTTTACAGGTTCAGGAATATTCCATTTACTCAGTTTTAGTTTTGTCGTGTCTGTGAGCAGAAAATGCTCAAGAGTTTTTCCATTTACTTTAGGTACAACTGCATTGGCATCTTTGCCAAATATGATTTGTAATAAGTATTCCGTATTTATTTCTTTTTGATTTGAAATGCTTAAAAATAAATGGTAAAATTCAAAATCCCAAATATCCAGCTGTAAAGCCTGGTTTGCTATCTTAAGGCTCATATCATCCATTTCAGAAATAGAGAGTTCTTTCCTGAAGATGATATACTTTTTTCTTAAGTCCTCTTTATTCATTTGTGCTTTCCTTGGAAATGTGGAAAATAGCGTCTCCCTGGTAAACGATAGGGGATTGGTTAGCATTGATGATGTAACCGTTATTACTGGCTTTCACTTTATGTCTGAAGCTTCCGTAGGGATCTGTTATTGTAGCAATAAATTCACCTTTTTCAACAAGTTTACCTATTGGAATCTTTATATGAAGCAATCCACTGTATTTTGCTCTCATCCAGTAAGTGCTCGATATAAATTTGGTGTTCTCCTCAGGGTCTTCGATCTCAAAATTTGATTTTAGCATATCAAAATACTTCATGATGCGTTTCAATCCATCAACTCCGTGTTTTGAAATTTCTTTATTGTTATCCTTGGATTTACCACCTTCAAACAATAAGACTGTTTTTCCATGTTTCACACAAGTCATCCTATACGAATTTTTGATTGTTGAGGAGTAAACAGTAAATGGTGCATTGAAAACTCTAGCTAACTCTTCGCCTCTTTCATCTGTTTTATCAATTCGAATTTGCGCAGCGTTAAACCGGCTAGCACCACCAGTATGGAAATCAAAACAATAGTCGGCAGCAGGTAATATTTCAGAAGCAAATTGGTAAGCAAATCTACTGGCCAAGGCGCCTGTTTTAGATCCAGGGAACATTCTGTTAAGATCTCTCCCATCTGGGAATTCACGGGTCATGTTGAGAAATCCAAATACGTTTAAGACTGGGACGCAAATAACAGTTCCTCTTGTGGGCTTATTGATTCCTTTCGAAATAAACTGCCTTACGGTTTCCACTCCATTGACTTCATCTCCATGGATACCTGCTGTTATGAGCAGAACAGGCCCAGGTTTTTTGGCTCGCTGTATAATAACAGGAACTTCAACAGAAGTAGTCGTGTAGAGCTTGGCTGTATTAAAATTTATTCTTGCTTTTTCACCAGGAAAGACTTTTCTGTCCAAGATGTGAAGGACATTTTTAGAATCTATATGGGGCATTATACATTTTTTTCTATGTATTGAATAATACTTCTTGCAATGTCTTTGCCAGTAGCTTTTTCAATACCCTCAAGGCCTGGAGAAGAGTTAACTTCCAAAATTAATGGACCTCTAGAACTTTGTAAAAGGTCAACTCCAGCAACACCAAGTCGCATAGCCTTTGCTGCTTTTATAGCAGCTATCTCTTCTTCATCTGAAAGTTCAATCACTTCGGCCGATCCACCTTGATGTAAATTCGAACGAAATTCCCCTTCTTTTCCTTGTCTCTTCATCGCTCCAACTACATGGCCATCAACTACAAAAACACGTATATCCGCACCTTTAGCTTCTTTGATAAATTCCTGAACAATGACTCTTGCCTGCAATCCATTAAAGGCTTCAATAACCGATTTTGCAGCATTTTTTGTTTCTGCCAATACAACACCAAGTCCCTGAGTTCCTTCCAAAAGCTTAATGACTAAAGGAGTTCCTCCAACTTGTTGTATAACACCATTTACATCTCTGGAATAGTTGGTAAACACTGTTTTTGGTAAACCAATTTTAGCTCTGGAAAGCACTTGCAAGCTTCTTAATTTATCTCTACTTCTTACCAAAGCTTCAGAGTCGATAGTACTAAATGCACCCATCATTTCAAACTGTCTAACCACCGCAGTACCGTAAAAGGTTACGGAAGCACCAATACGAGGAATAATGGCATCTGTGTCTAAAATATATTCACCTTTATAATATATGTTGGGGTTACGCTTTTCAATCACCAAGTCACATTTAAGTGGATCAATGACCTGCACATCATGTTTCCTTTTCTTTGCAGCTTCAACTAGTCGTTTTGTAGAATAGAGATTTGGATTTCTCGATAAAATTTTAATGTTCATGGTAATGGGTGTTATGAGATAGATTTTGTAATTCTGGGTCTACTATAAATTTTTTGTTTAAAAATTTACGGCCTAGAAGAACCGGGTGTTTCATTTCTTTTCTATTGCTCAAAGAAAGTGAAATTTTATAAACTTTACCAAAAATTTCAATGTTAGACTTTATTTCATATCTACTTTGGGCAATACCGTTGCTACTCTTTACTCTTATCTTGTTATAAGTTTTGAAAATAAAGGGTTTATGATCGTATTCTGGATGTTCTTGATCTAGAAAAATGCAATGTAAACCATCTTCTTTTTCTTCAATATTTTCGCAGTGAATAGATGATGTATAAGCGCCTGTGTCAATTTTGATGGAAATGTCTTTCAGATTTAACTCAGGAAAGTTAGCCTTATCCAGTCTGCCGATAATTTTTTTCTTCATATTTATGCAAATTACAAAAATGAATGTATCCAGAATTTTCTCGCGAAATTAATATTATATTTATCATTATAAACAATTAAAAAATGTCCAAAGAAGATTTTTACGAAAACATAAGGAACTCGACGAAATTAAACCATTTTGCAAATCTAGTTAACCTTGCAGCTATCGATGGTGACATCAAACCCATAGAAGAAAAACTCTTAAAGCGTTTTTCAAAGAAATTTGATGTTTCCAAAGAAGATTACGAACGGATATTAGAAAATCCGGCTTCATTTCCTGTTCATGCTATCAATTCTAAACACCAACGCCTGGAATTCCTATTCGACCTTCTCCGCATTATCTACGTTGATAATGTGATGGATGAAGCTGAAGAATTTCTGATTTCTAAGTACGCAGTAGGGCTTGGTTATTCCGATGAACAAGCAGAGGCTATTTTAGAAAAGTCTAAGAAATTATTTTCAAACAATTTCTCGTTTGACCTCTATCTCCACTACATAGAGTCTCAAGATTACTAAAGTATTAAAAACTATTGAGTTGGATGAGCCGCTTTCATGAAGGATTCGGCTTGTTCAACCATTTTTTTACTCCCACAGAAGAAAGGTACACGTTCATGTAGCTCTGTTGGCTTGATGTCCATAATTCTCTGGAACCCATCAGATGCTTTTCCGTTTGCCTGCTCTGCAATAAAGGCGATAGGATTGCATTCATAGAGTAACCTCAATTTCCCTTTCTCCGCACTTGAACTTTTCGGATACATATAAATTCCGCCTTTGATCATGTTTCTATGAAAGTCGGATACCAAAGAACCGATATATCTGGATGTGTAAGGATCTTCATCACGCTGATTTTGACAGTACTTTATATAGTCTTTAACTCCCTGTGGAAAGTGAATATAATTCCCTTCATTGATGGAGTATATTCTTCCATCATCAGGAAATTTCATATCTGGATGTGATAAATAATAGGTTCCTATTGCAGGGTTAAGCGTAAAACCGTTTACTCCATGACCAGTTGTATAAACCAGCATTGTTGAGGTTCCATAAATAATATATCCTGCTGCCACTTGCTGGTTACCAGGTTGTAAAAAATCTTCCATTTCTACAGGTTGACCTACAGGTGTAACCCTACGATAAATAGAAAAAATAGTTCCTACAGAAACGTTAACATCTATATTTGAACTCCCGTCCAGAGGGTCCATCAAGACGACATATTTATTCTTGTGATCTTTATTGTTCCCCTGTATAGTGATGTAATTATCATTTTCTTCTGAAGCTATTCCGCATACAATTTCTCTATTGATGAGGGTTTGTATGAAGGTCTCGTTCGCATAAACATCCAGCTTTTTTTGATCCTCTCCCTGAACGTTTTTACCACCGTAATCTCCTACTATATCTACAAGCCCAGCCTTGTTGACTTCGTGGTTGACCACTTTTGCGGCAAGTCTTATGGAATTGATAAGTCTGGAAAGCTCGCCAGAGGTATATTTAAAGGATTTTTGATTTTCAATAATAAACTCACCTAGAGTTTGATTGGTATTTTTCATAACGAAAACGTTGTAGTTTTCGCAAAAATAGAAAAAATCGCAAAGTGGTTATCAAATACCTTCATTATTATTACTACTTGACTATTTTTACTCCAAAATACTGAGTTATGGATTTTAAAATCAGATTTGCCACACCAGAGGACTTGGAAGATATGCTGGAGCTCATCCAGGAACTGGCAGTTTATGAAAATGAACCCGACGCCGTACAAGTAACTCTGGATGACTTGTACCGTTATGGATTTGGTGAGGAAGCCATTTATAAATGCTTTGTTGCAGAAGTAGATTCCAAAGTCATGGGAATGGCTTTATTTTATTCAAGATTTTCTACCTGGAAGGGAGAAACAGTGCATTTGGAAGACCTCATCGTTACAAAACCTATGCGTGGTAAATCATTGGGTAAAGCTTTATTTGAATCTGTAATTATGTATGCCAAAACCCGAAAAATAAAGCGGGTGGAATGGGTAGTCCTAGACTGGAATACCAATGCAATCGACTTTTACGAAAAGTATGGAGCCACAGTGTTTAAGGAGTGGAGAACAGTTCAGTTAGGAGAAGATCAAATCAATAATTTAAATTAATTAGTGTAAAAATGCAAGTATATAAGTTTGGTGGTGCCTCTGTGAAAGATGCCAAGGGAGTAAGAAATGTGGCGAAAGTTCTGGAAACTACAAATCCAAAACAAAAAGTTGTTGTCATTTCAGCAATGGGGAAGACAACCAATAAGCTGGAGCATATTATTTCATTATACTTTGATAAAAACAAAGAATTACCTGAAGCCATATCGTCTTTGAAGCAGGATCACTACGATATATTGGAGGAACTGTTTGATACGACTTCTCATCCCGCATATACTAAGACTAATTATTTTTTTGATGAGCTTTCAATTTTTTTCGATAGAAATAAATCACCAAACTATGATTTTGTCTACGATCAAGTGGTTGGTTTTGGAGAATTAATAAGTACAAGTATTGTAAGTTATTACCTGAAATCTGTAGGCATAGAAAACGTCTGGCACGATTGCAGAAACCTTATTGATACCGACAGTATCTATAGGGATGCAGACGTTAACTGGGAAAATACCCAGCAAAAAATACTGAATCATATAAACGAAGACGAATTAAGCATAACCCAAGGCTTTATAGGGTCAGATTCCAATAACTTCACAACCACTTTAGGTCGTGAAGGATCCGATTATACAGCAGGAATTTTCGCTTACTGCCTCAATGCTGAAAATGTGACCATTTGGAAAGATGTCCCCGGGGTTCTTAACGGAGATCCAAATGTTTTTGATGACACTAGTCTTTTAGAGCAAATATCTTACGAAGAGGCGATTGAGCTAGCTTTTTACGGAGCTTCTGTAATTCACCCTAAAACTTTGCAGCCTTTACAACAAAAGGAGATACCACTCTTTGTAAAGTCTTTTTATAATCCTAAAGACCAGGGTACTAAAGTTGGCAAGGGCAAATTGCTCAATCCTCTACTACCATGCTATATCGTTAAAAAAGATTTAGTATTTCTATCGTTATCAACTTTAGACTTTTCATTCTTTGTGGAAGAAAACATCAGTGAAGTCTTTGCCTTATTTCATAAACATCAAATTAAGGTAGATTTGATTCAGAATTCGGCGATTAGTTTTTCTGTTTGCGTAGATAATAAATTCAAAAACGTAGATAAACTGATTGAAATACTTAAAGCTAAATTCAAAGTAGATCATCAAAAGGGAGTATCCCTTTTCACAATAAGACATTATGATGATGTGGCGATACAACGCATAGAAAAAGACAAGACTGTTTTATTAAAACAACTGCATAAAGAAACCATACAATTTGTGACGGCCTAGTGGATTCTCTTACGCAAATAGTTCTTGGAGCTGCAATTGGAGAAGTTGTTCTTGGGCGAAAAGTAGGTAACAAAGCTATGGTTTATGGTGCTATTGCTGGCACCATACCGGACTTAGATGTTTTTGTAGGAAATTTTTACGATACAGTCACTGCCTTAGAAATTCATAGAGGATTCTCTCATTCATTAGTCTTTTCACTTTTAGCTGCACCAATTTTTGGATTTATTATCTCCAAAATCCATGAACAAGCCACCTGGAAAGATTGGTCCTTACTCATGTTTTGGAGTTTGTTCACCCATCCGCTATTGGATTGTTTCACCACCTGGGGTACACAATTATTCTGGCCTTTGGATCTTAGAATTGCATTCAAGTCAGTCTTTGTGATTGATCCCCTATATACCCTTCCATTTTTAGTGTGTCTTATTGCCGCCTCTCGATTGAATAGAGCTTCAGTAAAGCGAATGAAGCTTAACAGATTGGGTTTAATTTTAAGTACAAGTTATTTGCTGATAACTTTAGTAATGAAGGGAGTAACGTTTTCAAAATTTGAGGAGTCTCTGCGAGATCAAAATATTTCATATTCCGAAATTGAAACTAAGCCAACGCCGTTCAATACTTTACTTTGGTCTGCCAACGTAAAAACTGAAGACAACTTTCTTATAGGTGAGTATTCTATTTTTGATACAAAACCTGTTGAGTTTAGAGCTTATCCTAAACATCATGAGAAGATTGATCACCTGCGTGAATATGAAAACTTGGAAAGGCTAATCAATGTAACTCAGGGATGGTATACTATTTCTGAAATTGAAGGCGAGTTATTTCTGAATGACCTCCGATTTGGTTTATTAAGCTTGAATCCAAAATCTAAACGATTTGCGTTTACTTACAGACTAGAAGAGGAGAATGGAAATCAATTAAACATTATAGAGGAACCCAAAACCAAGGGGGATGCTAAGAAACTTTTCTCTGAGTTATGGACTAGATTAAAAGGCAACTAATCTTCACTAAGTTCAATGATATTTACTTTTTCTTCATTGAGGATTCTCCTTTTTAGAACATAAGAATTGTCATTATAATTAGTGTAAGCATTTTCTTTATTTAAAGTATCACTTTTATATATATAAATATAAGACTGTGCTGGATCTTCATCGAGCATAGATAAATGTATGATCTTAGATTCCTTTTTCACAAACGGCAAATACCCGGGGAGTTTTTCATTTCTGATGCGTTGGTCCATAGTCATATTTAATGCCACAGATTCCACAAATCTTAAGTCATTTTCTCTGTAAAACCTGTCTTCGGGATTTAAAGTGTTCCAGTAGGAAATAAGTGAATTATATTGATCCAATACATTTTGATTGATGTCAATGCCGTCGTAATTGGTAATAATTTTGCGTTGAAGATTGATGAGCTGGATAGGTGTAGACCTGATCTGGTATTTGATATTTTCTATGCTATTCTCCGACACAGAAGGGTTTACAACTAGAGTAATACTGGGAATATCATTTTGGTTGAGATTGGATTCATTGAAAAGCTGACTTACTTTTTTGAGCGTAGAGTTTAAGGCTATGGTGTCTAAGTCAATAACAGCAAAACTATCATTGAGTATCTCGACAATAGCTATGGTTTCAATTTTATTGTTATCTTGAGC
>Ga0307966_1000462_pt1 | contig 34019 bp, 36 predicted proteins | sample OrgLakmetagen646_FD_203141 | JGI IMG/M metagenome (GOLD analysis project Ga0307966, IMG submission 203141) | Saline water microbial communities from Organic Lake, Antarctica - #646 | ecosystem: Environmental > Aquatic > Non-marine Saline and Alkaline > Saline | place: Antarctica: Organic Lake... | reverse complement strand
TCGCCGAACTGGATCAGGAGCTTGTCAACCTGCCCGAGCGTGAGCGGGCCTTAGCATCAGCTCAGGCCGACTTTACGCAAATGACCAGTCGTGTTGCTCAGGCAGAAAGCGAGTACACCCAGGGCGTGCAAAAAACGGAGCATGAGTTCCGTAACGAGCAGGAGGACCGAAACACTAAGGTTCGCGATACCAAAGACTCGATCACAGAGGCGCACCGTCTCCACGATTTAGCGTTGCAGGAGATTAAGCTTGCGAGCGTGACAGATGGCGCGGCCATTGAGCGGGATCGAAGTGGTCTGCGAACTAATTTGAGTGACCAGTTGATCGAGGCGCGGACGCTTCGGGATAACGTGGGCGAAACCGCCGACGAAACCCAGCGTTTAGGATTAGTCGAGACGGCCGTGGTTGAGTCAGAAGCGGCCAAAGATCGCGCTGAAGAAATGCATCGGCTGGCGGACATAGCGGAGGGTCAGGCTCGATCAGATCAGAAAACCGCAGTGGCGGCACTGGAACAATCTGAACGTCACGTAACCACGCTGCGCGATCGTGAAACCGCTTTGAGTGGTCAGCTGTACCCTGAAGATGGCACTTGGATTTCCATGCTGCGCAAAGAAAATGCCGGTTGGGGAGATACGCTGGCCAAAGTGGTAAATCCGGATCTGCTTTATCTCAAAGACTTAAACCCAGAGCGCGTGGCCGACCAGGGCGCCGGGGTGATGGGCTGGAGTTTGCTGCTGGATAATGTCCCTGTACCCGACTTTGCGGCGTCGGATGAAGAATTGAAGTTACAGCTTGAGCGTCTAGCGCGTGATATTGACGCAGCTATTGCAACAGTTCGCCAGGCCGAAAATGCTGCAGAGGCGGCCGGAAAGACGTTTACCGCAAAGCGCCGAGAAGCCGAAAAGCGCAAGACTGAATTAAGCATGGCGGTGACTGTTCAGGGTCGGCAACGTGTCCATCGAGACACCACCAAAGACGATGTGCGCCAGGCAAAAGACCATCGCAAAGCGATTCAGACCAAAGCTGTAGAGTTGCTTGATGGAAAGATCGCGGCGTTTGATAGTGAAACAAAGGCTTTGATTGCCGCTCGCAGCGGTTTAGCCGCCGAGCAAACGGCAAATCAGAACGGCCTGTGGTCGGATCAGGAGAGTCGGTTACGGCTTGCCTTCGAAAACCTCCAAGAGTTGGTCACGAAAGCGGCAGAAGATCACAAGGCTCGCATGAAGCGCCGCGCGGATGCCTATAGTCAAAAGTTGCAAGCGGACGGCATCAACCCGGACATTATCAAGGATCAGCGCCGGCTTGTGGATTTGGCCAACCAAGCCGTTGTGCGGATTCGCGACAACGAGGAATTGGTAATTCAGTACCGGCGATGGATTAAAGCTGAATGGGCTCAGGTGCCTGAATTAACCGCCAGCGCTGGAAAACTATCGGTTGAGGTTGGTCGTCTAGCATCACAGCGGAAGTCACTCAAAGTCGACTATGATGATGCATCACGTAAAACAGACAGCATTCAGGGTGACCTAAAGGCTCAGATTAAAAAACTGGCCTTTCAGCTTGAGGAAGCCCGTAACACCGTCAAAAAATCCGCTGACCTCTTTGATGGCGACAACTCGGAAACGGTTGAGGGTGAGGCCGGCGATTTGGTGACTCTGACCAAAGACCTGCAGGATCAAAGCACCCAGCTTTTAAGTTTGCGAAATGACGTTTTGCGGGCCTTCAAGAGTGCTCGGGGTGTCTTAAACCGTTATACCGGTACGCAGGTGTATGCCGCCTGGCAAAAATTCACGGAATACCGCAGCAGTCGTCTTACAGACCCTGGCGTTGAATTTGAAGATGGGTTTCGGTTAAGCCAGGTAGACGATTTACGCCTGCTTTTGGATACAGACATTCCAGACATTCGATCCGCAGTTGCCCAATTGTTTTCGTCGGAGGCAGGAACGCTTAAAGATTACTTTTTAAGTTTGGAATCAATGATCACTCAGGTCCGGCGTGTATCCAGTCAGCTTCGGCAGAAGATGAACCTGAACCAAAAAATTGAATCCATCACCGATATTGAGGTGGTCTTAAAGGCCCGGATCGAAGACGACGAGAGCTGGCGGCCACTCAAATCCTTCGTGCGTTCGTGGGGCGACTGGCATGCGCTTCACCGTGGGGAAATGCCCAGCGACAGCCTTGTGTCATCGTTTAAGCAGGTCACCGACACCTTGAGGGCCGCCAGCATAGGCGAATCCATTGAGTCCATGGTGGATATGACGCTTTCGATGAAAGAAAACGGCAACCCAGTCTCCATACGCAACGATAACGACTTCCGGCAAGTGAGTTCCGAAGGCCTCAGCTATCTCGCAATCATGGCGGTGTTCATGGGAATGACCCGCTACCTCTGCCCTGACCTGCAGACACGGATTACCTGGCCGGTGGATGAGATCGGCAAGCTCGACCCGCAAAACATTGCGCGACTGGCATCAATGCTGGAAGAGAACAATCTAACCATGATTTCAGCTTGTCCCGAATTGAGTCGCCCGCTGCGCAAGTTTTTTGAAACCAAGTCCTTCATTCGGGAGGGTCGAATCTACAAGTTCGAGAACAGCGTCAGCGATGTGTCCAGTGACACCTTGCTCGATGGCTTGGCTCGCCCTCGCCAAAAACTTACATCGGAGGTGGCACACGATGTCCGCTAATCCATTGTTCGAGCAGACCGTCACGGCGTTGTTAGCCGGTGAAATTATCTGTGAGTACCGGTACGACAGCCTGTACAACTACATGACCATGCCTGGCAATCAGCAACAGGTTGCTGCGTTTTTGAGCCAGATGAACCGCGTGTTACGCAGAACTGGAAGTAACGATGCTTGGCTGTGTGCTTTTGAAGACACCACATCGAAAGCGGTGAAAGACTCTATTCGGAATCGCTTTGACGAGGTGGCCAATAATCTTGAGCCTCTGGTCCATTTCCTGCGCCTTATTATGGCCACCGAAGGCAACGAGCGTCCGGTTTCCCCAGGTGACAGCATATCTGAGGGTCACATCCTTGAGCGCATTTCCAGTGCACCCTCGCTGGAATCCAAATTACGATCACTTACAGAAAGCCAATATTTTAAAAGTCGCAAGCCAGACAGTGCCGGTCAGCTGCGTGTCGTCATGGGAAATCTGGAAAAAGCGGGTTACCTGAAACGCAAAGGAACAACCGGCAGTCTGTATCTGGCCACCGGCAAATGGAGTTGGCTGTACGATCTGATGACCTTTATCCAGACCCATGAGGGTATTGCGGATAGCGGTTTCGAGGATGATCAGCAAGGGAGGATTTTCTAGTGGCCAGAGCTCACGATGCCCAGGCCGCGTTGCTGGCTTTGGCTCGACACGCTGACATTATTCTGGATGCCCATTTAAACAACGGCAACCGGATGCGTGAGACAAGTGAAAACCGCACGATTCTGGAAACCTTAGAGCATCATCGCCTGGTGTGGCGCTACCGTGATGACGATGATCCCGACCCCAACCTCAACAAAGAGTTGATTCATCTGCTTGTGCATATCACCGGTGCCCAGCGCCGGCGTTGGGCCAGTGAGCAGATCCAAGACCTCTGGGCGGCCCTTGAGGAATTGTTTAACGATTACCGTGAGGCGAAGCGTTTGGGCGCCTTTGCCGATAAAGACCGTCTTGAATCCTCCATCAAAGAACACCTGAACATCATCATCGAGGACATTCGTTCAGCTACTGAAGCTTACGTGGGCTATCTGAACAGTGGGTTTTCCTACGTTACCGACCTTGAGCTCCGGATGCGGGAGAATACCCGGGCCATTGATAAGGCTGGAAAGCTAAACACCCTTTTTGACAGCTTTAATATCCGGGAGCTGGCGGAACAAGCAGGCAACGATCCTTTCCTGCGCCGTCTGCTGTTGAAGCACTTGCCGGCGAGCCTTGAGGAAGGGCGCAAGAACCTATCCTACGCGCTGAATCAGTTGCGGCTAATGTTGGTTCGGATGCGTGAAGATCAGCGCCTGAGTAAACTGGTAGGCGGCTTTGAAGTCCATTTCGCCAATCAGCCTGGTTATATTCCAAGCATTGCGGATTTGAACCTCGATCACTGCCCGGCTCGGGTCAATATCACGTCTGTTTTCCATGTGGACTCACAACCAGATATCTACGACTCCGCCGATGAGGATGCGCTGATCGAAATGGCCATGACGGCCAGGACTGTTCACGACCCAGAGCCCACTGCTAAAGAAACCAACCGTGCGGAGGCTATTACCAACGACCGAGATACCCAAACCGAGATTGATGAGGACGATCCGCTGGACCTTCTGGCCGAACGGGTTGTTCAGCATGTCGTTCATGGGTATGTCGGGGACAGCGAACTACATGCGCTTGAGGTTCTGGCCGCCAGCAACCTAAGCAGTGAGGGTGCGGTGTGGTTAAGTGCTCTTGAAGGCGAGCTGAACGCCCTAGCCCCAGAGCATCGGGATTGCGTTGACGTAGTTTACTGGACCAGTCCACACACCACGTACCCGGACAACCTATCCATTTACAACATGACCTTGAGGCAGAGTGATGTCGGCAGCCGAATTTAAAGCCATTCAGACTTTGGTGCGTGCAGGACGGAAAACAGCCGGTACCTCTGGCGTTTGGATGCGGATTCACAACGCAACTGCACTTGGGCAACGTACGGGCAAGCAGTTTGTGTTCACCGGTAATGATGTGCACGCCTTACGGCTTTACGCCAAAACCTTAACCGGCCTCGACCCTATGCTGGAAGACTTGAGCGGTGACCGAATTGAGCTGGCCGCCAAAACAAATTGTGAAAAGCTCGGTAATGAGTTGGTTTTTGGCCGTATGGTGGTGATGGCAACACTGGGCGACTCATCCATTCCCCTCAAGTCAGGCGATGTTGCTCGGGCGCCGGCAAGCGTTCTGATGAGCACCCACTTGGATCGCCTTGATCTTGATTACATTCAAAAACAAAAGGTGCTGATTACCGAGAACGGCACCACCATTCAGTATTGTGGCGAATTGGTGTTGCCCGGGGCGTGGGCTGACGCGATTATTGTTTACCGCGGTCACGGGGACAACGTAAACCATGTTAACCACATCATTCAAAATCAGCCGTCTGAAAACTTGGGGTTCCTGGGCGACTTCGATCCAGCAGGACTGGATATATCCACCCGCTATGGCAAAGGGGTGTGCCTGATCCCTGACCCGGCCGCCGTGCAAGCCTTAGACCCTGCCACTTTTAAGCGCATCAACCAGAAACATACGTTTGGGCGCCAAGCCGATGCCTTTCGGCGGCTCAAGGCGAAAAGCGCCGATCCCTCTTGGCTGGCGTTGATGGCATTTATGGATAATGGGCGTATCGCCATTATGGAAGAGTATTTCGTTGCTGATGGCCTACCGCTGATTGTGGGCCCTGTATTTTCGGCCGCGACAGGACAGCTCTGCTTTGCTCACAAAACTACTAACGGATTGTAAGGGCCGGGTTGGCTCAATGGTTTCTGTCGCGGGCATTCTTCTAACGCCGCTTCTGGTTTTGTTAGTTAAGAAGTGGCAACCCGGCGCCCGCTGGAGGAAGCCGGCCAAATTATGCTGTTATAAAAAAGGCGGTTTTGGGAATTTGTCCACAATTTTTGTTAGTAACCCTGTGGAAAACTAATGTCCGGATCAATGAAAACAACCTCGATTTAAATTGATGATTTTTTGATCGGTTCTACAAGTGGTGACCCATCCATAATGGATGCCATGATGCGGCCGAGCCCTGTTCGCTTGATGCACAGCCTCGGATCTTTACGCAGCGTCATTGGTGACACGATCTCCAGCCAGTCGTTACGGTCGCCAATCACAACAGCAGCCGCAAGCCCCAAGCGCTTCATGCAGCGAAGCTTTGCTTTACGTTGCTCAGTCTCGGAGTAATAACCGCTAACAGCCATTAGGTCGGACAACATCGCATTTTCAAGCTGGGAGATCTGCGCAGGCGCGGATTGCCCAAAGCGTGACATTGAAATTAACTCTTTGTTTGTTCTGAACTCCAGCCACCGATTTAGCGAGAATACGCTTTCAGAGTATCCATTTGCGTACATGCCGTCGGTGACGGACATTGGCTTGCATTCAATTGGATGGGGCTCCGCACAACCTTGTTTTGGGCTCATTTGGGTTCCTTGTTTCGTATTCATACTATGGTCACACAGCTACAGCGCTTGGTGTACACGTTGCCCCCCCCAAAACAGGCAGCTTTCCTCACTTTCGTACAATACCTACTAATCCAAGCGTCATTTCTGGCCGGCCATTATCTTTTCGGCCAAATCAAAGGTCTTTTGCATATCGGCCGTAAACTCAACTTCATTAATCCGGCCGCCACTCACGGTGTAGTAGGAATTCAATTTATAACCAATATCGGCGGAGTCAGCCTTTATAAACCGGGGGCCAAGCATTGATGAAGGATCCACAAAAGCTTTCAGTGTAGCGACCTGCCCTGGCTCTACAGGCGCGTCTCCCTTCATGAACAGGATTCCGTTCGCCGGCTGCCCGTCAAACGCCGTCACGCCCATTTCAACGTGAGTGACAGTGGCGGAACTGTTGTTCTGGAATGACATCTGCAGATAACCCTGGTCATAGCCGTAGCTGTCCTTGTAGAAGCCCCGAGCCACATCCGTAAACGTTGTGTTGGCCGCCATCTCCAAAAAAGCGTCATGCTTTGCTTTCTGCTCCGCAAGATACGGATACTTGTCGATGGCCTCATCTTCACCGAACTCCATGGCCAATTTACGCGCGGGGGCGGCAGCTTCATGAAGGTCGTCCAGCGTCCATGTGTGAGCATCAGCAAAAACAGAACTCAGCACTTCGTCCATTTCTTCTTTGCTCAACGAGTCCACTTTGTCTTGCGTGTAGCCGCGGCGCCCAAGCTCTTCAGAAATCAGCAGAGCCATGCTTTCAAACATAGTATTAATCCCCTCCTGATCGCTGTCATCGGACATGCCCAAGAAGGATTCGATGAAGTGCGAGCTCAGGCCCTGCGCGGACACAGCGGAAAGGGAGCGCTGTGCCGGTTCAGACGCCACCTTCTGGGAATCCGCAAATACACTGGAAGATGCAGCACCAAAAACGCTGATAACGCTTAAAAACGCGATGATTTTTTTCACTTGACCCACCTGACTTTCGAAAGCAACAGAATTAGTTGCCTGCAGGTTATCGCACTACAAAAGAGAAAGGATGATGAAAGGGTACCGATTAGGAACAGCTTCCAAGCATCAAAAGGAGTGTAAAGAAGCAGCCAACGCTCTAAGCACTAATTGTGCGATGAGCGTCCGCTTAGTTGAATTGAATTCGAGGGAGCGATAGAGGAACACGGACTTTATTGAAGTCGCCGTCGCCATTCCAGTTTCGGCAATAATACTCAAGAGATCCTTGAAGGCAATTTATGACCTGCCTAAAATCACTGAGCCGGGCCTGGTTTGAAGGTGTCAGATGCTCTTGATTGATTTCTGCGTTGAGCTCGCGTAATTGCGATTGGTCCCCGGGTAGCTTGGCGGCCGACTTACTCATAATCTCCTGAACGCTGAGCGCTTTCCTGTAGTCCTTGTAAGAAAATGGGAGTATGGCTTCGTTCTCAGCCCAGTAGTTAAAAATCTTCTCTAACTCACCATCAGGCTGCAGGGTTTTAATACCCTGGTAGACATAATCGACCAAGCGGGTGTATGTGTAGAGATCTACATAGTGATTGCGATCATCATGGCTGCCGTTTTCGAGATCGCGAACAAACACATACTCGGTTAGTCCACTCAAGCCCCTAATGATCTGCGCCGGCGTAGCACGCTCGAACTGCTTTAGGTGTGCAGATTCTTTTAAAATAGGATGGTTTGACAGGCGGTACGCATGAACAGTCGCATCGCAACAAGATAATGCCTTAATGGCCAGCGCCTGAGGATCCTTGCGCTCCGCCAGCTCGTTAATCATGTCTGTAAACGCCTGGTCTTCGTCGTAGTATTCAAAGACTTTACTCGGGACATCGTAGAACGTGCTCCTGGACGGCTCAATGTCAGAAGCGATGACAATTGCCGACATGCTAACAATCGTCGAGATGGCAGCCAGGCGGATCAGTAAGTGTCTCATTTTCCAATTTCCTTTTCATAAAACTGAGTGCCCCGCGCTTCAGCTGACTAAGGCGGCCGGGTGAAAGTCCGAGATCAGCTGCAAGTTTGCGCTGATTTGTTGACTGCCTACCTATCTCAAAACTGTTATCGATGACGATCCTCTCGATTGTCGATAGATCCCGAATAATTCGCTGAAGTTGGCGGGCTTGAGATTCCATCTCGATGATGATCGCAGGGTCGTCAGAAGACACCCTGGACCAGTCATCCTGAATACTTCGCAACTCAAGTACAGATTCCCAGTCAGGGTCACAGCTCATCTGATCTTGCTGTCTGGTGCTGGTGGCCTCCAGCTCCACATACTTGTAGTAAGTGGTGAATAAGCTGAGAAAAGATCCGTGGTCCGGATTATATCGTTCTGCGCACTTGATCATGAGCATCATGGCGTCTGAAAAGGCCTCATCGCTGCGCCCCGTCACTCGCCGTTTGTTTCCCCAGTACACTTTCAGTGCCGCCGGATAAAAATGCTCAACAAGGGCGTTGACGCTCAATCTCCATTCGCTGAAGAATTGTGGAATCCTACCAGATATACAGAGCGGTAGAGCTTCGAACATCTGAAATATGAGCTCTGCCTTTATGTTGTAACGTGAGAGCATAACTCTCAGGGTTTCAGCGGAGCTCGGCAAATTCCCACCCACTGCCATAAACACACGGTCGATCTGCATGATCGTCGCTTCACCAAAATGCCTGGAACCCAGAATGGCGCCCGTTACTCTGGCAAACGGTGTCTCTCCCTGATTTTTATAAATCTTGGCAAACAGAGATTCGTGTTGCGCCAGCTCAAGGGCTAACAGTCTCTGGGAATTGATAATAATTTCCCCCAGCGCACGCTCTGAATCTCGGTTCAAGCCCTCGAACCGTTGAGCCGGAACCGAGGCCTGGTAGCCATCCATCTCTATTTTAACCCGAGGCCTGGGTTTTTCGGTGTTAGGGCAAGCTTGCATGGATCTATTCCTCTTTTACTGGGTATAGATCCATGCAAACACGAGTTTCCCGCTCTACAAGAGGCAAGCCGGAGCGCGGGGCGGACTGGAACGCAGATTGAAGCTCAAGCACGCTTACGGGTCTCTGGTGTGCCGATAATCTGACGTAAGGGTGGCAGTGAGTCGAGAAGCTGCTTTCCGTAACGCTTGGTAATGAGCCTTCGATCAAGAATCGTAACGCGCCCGCGATCCTGCTCGGTCCGTATGAGTCGGCCGACTGCCTGGATCAGCTTTAAACTGGCGTCCGGCACAGTGATTTCCATAAAGGGATTCTGGCCATTCTTCTCAAGGAATTCGTTTCTGGCCTCTTCCACCGGTGTGCCTGGCACGGAGAATGGCAGTTTTGCGATAACAACGTGTGAGCAAAGAGCGCCCGGGAGGTCGACGCCTTCGGAGAATGAGGCAAGCCCGAAAATGGTGCTGCCCTGACCACTCTCTATGGCCTCGCGATGCTTGCGAATGATGTCTGCCTTTGAGGTGTCACCTTGCAGCAGGCACTTGCTCACAATTTCAGCCGGTAACTTGCTTGCCACACTCTTCATTTGCCACACACTGGAGAACAGAACGAGATTGCCCTTCGAGTGGTCCATGCCGTCGCGAATGTATCGAACCACTTCGGTTGTGTGAAGGTCCGCGTCTGAAGGCTCACAGGCCAACCATGGAACCTCGATCTCGCCGACATTGGCATAATCGAAAGGACTGGAGATTCTGAGGTATGAGGTACCGTCGTTGGCATTAAGCCCGGCTGCACGCTGGAAACGGCCGAAACTGTTAAGCGCGGTCAATGTGGCTGACGTCAGAATGGCGGCGTAGGCCTTGTTCCAGAGCATTGAACGCAACATGTCAGAGGCAGATATGGCGGACACGGCAATCGATAGATCTCCAGATTCAGCTTTGTTTATCCAGCGGGCCATGGGGATTCGGCCGTCATTGTCCGGTGCGGACCAGAAAGCCCAGGTCTTTGCGATTTCAGCAATGCGTTCCACATCCTGGCCAAGGTGCTGCAGTATGGTTGCACCCGCCCCATTACTCACAACCTGATCTGTGATGCCTTTGCGCAACGTCTCTTGAAGGTCTCGGCTGATCTGCAGTGCTTTAGATGCCTTGACCGCAATCTCTTTCCCCGGCTCGCAGAAAGCTTCAGGCGTAATGCCATGCACAAAACGCCAGTTCTGTTCCTTAGACTGTGATTTAAAGCGCCCTTTGGACGTTTCCGCTTCGGTGGGAAACGATGTTTCAAGCTGGCGGTTTATAGCGATGAGATCTTGCTTCAGAATACTGACCATTTGCCGGACTTCTGAGGCTCGATTCCGGTACTTTACGCCACCGAGAACAACAGCTGCCGAGTTTGTGGTTTTAGCAAGGCTGTCGAGCCCCCTGATCGCGCCCTTCACACGAGATAGGTGCGCGAAATGACCGATGGCTTTTTCGGGCAGGTGGTGGGCTTCGTCGAAAACATAAATGGTGTCTGCAGGGTTAGGTAGAAGTACACCTCCACCCAACTCAAGGTCTGCAAGGACAAAATCATGGTTGGTGACGATTACATCGACCTTTTTCAGGTCTTGCCGGGCTATTTGAAATGGACAGCGCTGAAACTTCGGGCATGCACGGCCAGAGCACCCTGCGTTGCTTGTGGTAAGCATTTCGCGCATGTCTGGTGAGACGTGCTCTTTCAGATCGTCGAAATCGCCTTCCCAGGCGCCCGCTGAAATCAGATTCTCCATCTTGTTAACAAGAAGAAGTTCATCGCCTGCTGGTGGACGAGTCCATGACGCTGACCCGACGTGATCATCCCCAAAATCGAGCGCGTCCTGACTGGTATCTGACCCGGTTAGTGAGCTCAGATTCCGCGTGCACACATAGCGCCGCCGGCCTTTTGCGATTTTAAAGGAGAACTCAAGCCCAGCCTTTTCAGCAACGATTGGGAGATCCTTCTCCATCAACTGTTCTTGCAGGGCTATCGTGGCGGTGGATATGACCAGTTTTTTTTCAAGTATCTGCGCCAAGGGTATGGTCCCAAGCATATAACCAATGGACTTACCGGTTCCGGTCTGCCCCTCAATAACGGCTATACGAACTTCGAGCGTGTCTTCAGGGTCAAGCGTTCGGGCTATCTCGGCAATCATCTCACCCTGGCCACGCCGCGGCTTAAAGCCTGGTATGTTTTTCGACAGATTTGCGTATGCATTGCGGATACGGATTTTCAATTCGTTGCTTAGCATCTTCAGCTTCTCCAGGCTATTTCATTCCTAAAGCCAGCTTACTGTCGATTTTCTATCTGCAACCCTCTACGGAAGTTTGGCTGTATCAGGGTTGATTTGTTATAGGGCCATCGAACCTCGAGCTGGTGTCGAATCGGTTTTCGTTGATCTGAATGCCGTAAAAATAGGCTATTTCAGTAAGCGTTCTGCGAATTACGGTGATGACTGTTCGGCGACAATTAGGATGACCGGACAGGATAGTTGACGCCGAACAGATGACGGTTGATTCCAGGGGACCTTCAATATCGATGTTACGCTTCACGATGAGCAAGGCTTTGAGGGCCAGATCTTCGATACGAGATTGATCAATAACGCCATCCCGAGTCATAGCATCCTTCAAACTTTCGGCCGCTTTACGAGCAATCCCTTTTGATCTTTCCAAAGATTGAATATTAAGGCTGTTCTCTGCCATTAAATAAAACCTCTATTCAACAGTGTTCCAGCTTGTTCAGTCCAGTAGTCCGCCTGGTGATATGCAAGAGCGACCATCAGCGCCGCGACTGAAAGGAACTCCACAATGCTGCCAGTAACCATAATGGGGAGCGCGAACCTGCGTTTTAATGGCCAGAAGACAGGAATACCCCCTTTCGTCACAAAGTCGCCAGCCATGTGTGTGAGGTACCCAATGCAGACTGAAGCGATCAGATAGCCGCCAAGTGGGCCATACAATGTCAATGCGGCTCCCAGTGCAATGACAGCAAGCAACGAGTGGGTCATGCCTCGATGGCCAATCAACAAGCTCAGGGGGGCAGATATGAACCAAAGGCGGCGACCAAGCCAGCTTTTTGGATGATCTATGTCGGGTAGCAGTGCGCCCGCTATTACGGCCAACATGCCGCCAGCGGTTGGCTCCAAGCTTGTATATTGCGCTGCAACAGACCAAGCCGCGAGACTGGTCAGAACGTGGGACATGGCCATCATGATCGTGATTCCTTTCTCTCGAGTAACAGCGGATACCGATGAATCATTAACTTGCCACGAACATGAGCTTCTGCAATCTGCCTGTCATCGACCGTAAATCGACTCGAGCTGGCCGCTCTTAGCGAATCTGCGAAGAGCGGAAGCCAAAATTAGCGTTTCATCATGTTTGTCGCCGACAAATGGCCGTTCGGACCACCATTGGCCGTTGTTCGGGACACCGAACCGGTCTTCCACTCCGCGGTCTTTTGTCCATAGCAGACCCCAACCTTCAGGCAGGTCCGAAATGCCAACAACCCCGGGCGGTGATAAATAGAAGCGCCAGTCCCCCATCCCTGATTGAGGAGCCCTGAATGGCTTTTTGGCGTCGGCCAGAAAGTCCGCCCGGGACACCTTGCATTCAACAAGAATCGACAGGCCGTCTCTCCAGGCAATGGCGTCGGGCTGCTCTCCTGAGATTGTATAAACCCTGAGATCGTCTCGAATGGTGACGGCACAACCTTGTCTTCGTAGCCACTTCTCCGCTTGGCGAACGAGATCTGCGTGAGCGATGTTGTGCTGCTTTTTTGACGGCGGAACGGCGGGATTTAATTGCTGGCGTTTTATGACGGCCATTCAAGGTCTCCAGTATCGAATTCGCATGAGTCCGATGATACTGAGAGGTAGCGGTTATGTGATGCTGATAGGTATGCGTTTTACCAACCCTATCAATGCATGGCTGGGGTAGTTCGTGCGGATATGCCTGTCACTCAGTGTCGGCGAACGACATTGTGAACAGTGGGCCCGATAACCCTCGGGGGAGGTGAGTCCAGAGACCCTTTCATGAACCATAACCTTAGTAGTAAGCGCCCTCAAAGCGACCACTAGGAAAAACAAAGCCCATCAAAGACTGGGCGCCGCCAAGCTCAAAATCAATACCTAGATTGGCATGTGATTCATTGCTGGCTGTTTTTATTCTGACCTCGCCTTCCTCTAGGTACACTGTGAGTGTCAAGTTGGAACTACGGGCCAAATCTTGTGCGTTTCGCATTACTTGAAGGGTTTTCATGGGTCTTCTCCTGTGATGACTGATATCCCCCAAAAAACCCGCACTGCAGGTGCTTTGGGGGATATCAGCCGAGAAAACCGGCCCTTAAAGTGCTCAGATGAGCAATCTTTTACAGAGGGCGTCCGCATGACGGAACGCCAAATTGACCTACAAAGAGTGGCCAACCTGCGCGTAAGGAGCGCAAACCTCGATCGCAAGCGATCAGAAGCTTAAAATTATATCACAGGTTTATTGTGTGGATAGACTTGGCCAAGCAGCCCAGCACTACGCTAACCAAGCGCTACCGGATCTGGTCGAGTATTGCCTCAGGCACACCCAGGGCTTGCCTGCAGCGGGTCATTGCCACATACAGCAGGTTGGTTTCGTCATCTACTACTTCAGGTGGCATCTTGCCGACTCGGAGCTCTGGGAAATCTTCCGCAAGCTGCACCCTATCAGCTTGCAGTCCCTTCGATCGATGAGCGGTGGTTAAGGTGATCTGAGCCTGTTCAATTTCACAGGTGTTTGCGGTGATGGCCTCCAGAAGCGCTGGGGTTTCCCGCCCGTACTCCTCAACAATCTTTGTGAGCCTGGTCATTTCAGCGTTTCGCGTCTCTTTCGCGGCGGCTTTGTAGTGTTCATAGGATGGAAATTCCTTCACTAGCCTGAAATCTTGAATGGATGTGCGCTGATTTGAAAACAACCAATACAAATCCCGTACTTGGCTGAGCCCATACGACTGCACTCCCCCTACCCACGCAATTTTCTTACCGAGTTTAACGGCGTCCGCTGCAGAACGAATTGTGTCGGCAACCGTGCGGTGGATCTTCATGTACGGAAGCGATGTGTCGATCAACGGACTGATTTGAGTGTCTGGCCCGGCTCCAATCAGGATTTCCTCCTCGTGCTTGTAGCGGAACAGCAACTGATTCGCCAACGTGGCCGCCTGACAACCAAACCGGAAGGAATAGGTTAGCGCGAATTCCTTTTCAGCCTGGAACGTCTCCATAGCCGATACGGCACCGCGAAATCTGTAAATCGACTGATGGGGATCTCCAATCATAATTACCGGGATACTTTGGCTTTCTATGATCGCAAGGGTGACCTCGTTGACATCTTGTCCCTCGTCGACAATCAGTAGGTCGTGTTGATTACCAAAATCCGGAGCGGACTGATGAAGGAGCTTGAGATAAGCGTCGTGTGTCATGTGAACGTCTCGCTGCGCCGGGTCAATCATTGCCGCCCACAACCGGTTGGCCACGGCCACAAGACGATCAGGCTCGATAGTTACGTCTTCGGGTATCGCTTTCTCTGCATGAGCAATCGTTATGCTCATATCGGATGAAATCATAAACAGACGTACCGTCTCAGCGATCAGCATGAGTGAGCGGTAGTTCATTTCGCCTAGAGGGTCGATAGCAGCACGAACATCGGCAGCCCTGAGGTTGTTTCCGTGCTTGTGCCTGTAGCTGTAACCGAACACACCATACGCAATAGCGTTGATCGTCTTGGAGATTACGTTGGGAGGAAAGCGGCCCATCGCGTCACGCTGAGCCGAGTTGTTGAATACCAAGTATAGGATGCGGCTGTTGGGTCTGGCTTTGCTGTACCCAGCCGCTGCCAAGGTTTTGCCTGAGCCGGCAAACGCCACAACTTTAATGCGGTGTGCTTTTGCGTAGATTAAGTCGAGCTGTTCTTCTGTGAATGCCATGATTCTTCCTCCTGGCATTCACAGTATCTTGAGCTTGGCCATCTGCAAGTCACTACCAGACGGTTTCTACCCGATAACTGGTAGTAGGAATGCCGGCCTGTATTGCAGCTTGCACGGCAAAACCAAGGCGATTAAGAATAGACGGTGGTTGCTGAAAGCCTCGAAGGTTGTCTGTACCGAAGTGCTGTTGCGCAACTTCCTCAACCGTTCCGAGACCGTCGACAAGGCCCAAAGCAACCGCCTGGCTTCCCGTCCATATGCGACCGTCATACAGATCTTCCTTGCTGGTAACCTTATCGCTGCGACTTTCTTCAACCATTGCTATAAACCGTACATGGATATCCTGCAGCATTGCATCAATGTGCTGGATGGAGTCCGGGTTCTGAGGTGACCAGGTGTCCATAGGCGCTTTGTTCTTGCCTGCCGTATAAAGTCGACGCTCGACACCCACCTTCTTCATGAACTCTACGGCGCCAAACCCAGCCATGCGAACACCAATGGAGCCGACGATCGTTGACGGCTGGACATAGATTTCATCGGCCCCCATCGCGACCATGTAACCACCTGACGCCAAGGTTTCCTCACCTACGAGAATGACCTTCTTGCCGTGCTCCTTCTTCAGACGCTGAATTCGTGATTTGATCAGTTCAGACTGAACCGGCGATCCGCCGGGCGACGACATGGAGATGATCACGCCTTCTGCGCTGCTAGAGAACGCTTTTTCGAGAAGTGTTTTCACGTTTTCGTCAGAAATAGTATGGGGGCCCTTGGCTATTTCGCCCTCAAGGTTCACGACTGCAACAAAGGGGGATCCATCCTCACTGACGGTGGCTGAGTCCGAGTTGCTGTTGAGGTAGGAGTAGTTGAATCCGAAGCCCGCGGTTAGAACCAATAACACCGAAAATAAACGAATGTACTTTGCCCGCCGATCCTTTCGACGTTCACTTAGGAGCTCCCTCAGAGCAATTTCTCCGAAATTGGTTTCCGTAGTCACGGGTATTCCTTTTAAAAGTTGGTGGTCTATTAATGAATTGTTGCTGTGTCTGGAGTGACAATCATGCCTGTGATCAGCCCCCAGTCCATTGCTAAAGAAACAGTTACCTTCGATGAATATGGCATGTATTCGCTGTCGATAACTGCTCCAGCTGGAGCTTGCTCTACTTCACTTTTCGTACGCTCAAAAAATACAGTCGTCTGGCGAAGAGAAAGCGATTCTTTTTCACCAAGAAGAAAATGTTCACGTAGGGTGGTTACAACGTCGTTTAGAATTTCCTGCTCCTGGTCGGAGTAGCCCCGGGTACCGTTCTCAACAACAGACTCAGTTGCCATTTGAAGCATTTGAAGCATGACCAGGATGTTTGAGCGCTCAAAGTCTGGTTTGAACATGGGCATCATTTTTCCTGTTAACGCGATCTCTGAGCAATTCTCCAACATTTTCGGGCCTCGCAATAGTCAGTAAATTCTTAAACTACTTCTATGTGGTGGCCAAGCTATGGAAGTTTAGGGGGTTATCGACGCTGAGACTTCTGTCCAAGCTCGCTGCTATCGAATTCTTCCTTTGCTTTCTGAGCGACCTCGGTTGTTTTTTCGGCGCCAAAGCGCAACCAATCTTCAGCCTGTGGATAGGCGCCGGCAATCATGATCCCAGCACAAACACCCGCAAGAAATCGAAACATAATATGCGTCCTAATAACTGCTAAGGGCTATATTTTATCAAACGAGAACTGGCTGGGGTCTCTGATACCCCATCGCTTTTGACGTACATTCAAACCATCTCACGGCGCTCGACGTCTGCAAATTGCCTGAAACATTGCCTGTAACGGTCGTGATTCGTGATCATTTCAGCGATCAAGCCTGCGATCATGTGATTTCAACTTGGACTGGAGCAGATAAAATGAATAGACTTTCAGTTTTTGTGTTTTTGTGTCTTTTTTCGGCTTTTTCGGGCTCTGCGTTTGCATATTCGCTGTCCGATACGGACAATGAAATTGTTAAACTGGGCAGGGAGCAGCTTGAAATTCCGGATGAAATTGACCTGGAATTTGAGGAACTTGAACGCTTTACTTACGCACTGCATCACCACAGAGTCATTCTTAGCGAAATCACAGCACGCCTGTTATTGGAACAAGAGGACAGGGCTTCATTGATTAAAGAGATGGTAGAGCGGAATGAAGCTGTGTTCTCACGCTACAAAATTGACGCTCAACGTGTGGGAGTTTTAGAGTTGGTTTTGTTTAAAATTCCGGAGATGACCGACTATATTAAACTCATCGCACGCTCAATTGATCCGGACATTATTAAGCGCTCCAGAATGCCGAAAACAGAAAAGGATTTGTTATTTTTGCTAGAAGGGAAAGTTAGCTATAGCGTCAGCGAAGCGATAGATTCGATGAAATCAGAATTGAAACAAGCCAACATAAGCGCGAGTTAGATCGCTTCAGATAGCTAAACGTATACTCCAAAGAGGTGTGAAAACTGATGGTAGCCCTAGAGAACTGCACCGAACTGAATGGGAGCGGACTATTGAAAGCGCTCCTGGAGCTTCAGCGAAGCTGGCGTATCACAGATTCGGAAGCAGGTATTTTAGTAAGAGCTGCCATTCCTAACAAGTCAAGCCATGCGGCCGTCTGGGACACAGATCAGATGGAACGTATGGGTTACCTGTTTGCCATTGATAAAATCCTAACCGGTATATTTACAGAGCAACAAAAACAAACATGGCTGCGCACGACGCAGGCGGCAAATATTTTTGGGCAACAGTCCGTTCTTCAAAAAATGTTGTTGGGTCGGGTAGCAGATCTTTACGTGATTGAGCGCTGGTTAAGAAGTCGTTTGGAGCTCATGTAATGGCAGGTCACGCGGCCGACACAGTTATTGTAAACGCACGAAAAGCCTACCGGGTCATTGCCCTGTGCCTATTAAATGACAGTTATTCGGATTCCGTTACCAAGGTGGTCGAGGGGTACGTCAGGCACAGTTTTCCAGGGCACTGGGCGACAACCGACAAAGCCGCGGAAACGCTGCCTGCATCGCATAGCCAATTTCTTTTGAATGAGCCAAGCATGTTCAGTGATGGATCGTTCCCTATTGGCTATTTTTGTGAGAAACCCGAAGGGGCTCTGGATGAGTTCGGCGAGCGCATTATTGATCTGATCATTTTAGGTGCAGGCAATGGTGTGGCGAGCATGGAAGTCGCTATCATCGAGGTCGAAGTCTCTGGCCGCTTCATTGATATTTCCGGAGACAAGGAGAAGGACCATCTTGATCCAATGGAGGACTGGCAAGACTTTGGCAAGCTCGCAAGGTCTGACAAAGACATTGATGGCGTAATGTTCAGCGGCAGCGTTTACGAAGAGGACGACCCAATCTGGTACGCAGCGTTTGCCGTTGATGCGATCATCCTCTCAGATGAGCCGAATGCTATTTACCAGCTCAAATGGGACCAAGGGGAGTTTTTGGGCTATACAGAAACAACATCTTTATAGCCCGCCCTCCAATTCAGCCGTTTGTGGCTTAAACCTTCCCTTACCCAGCACAACACCAGAAAAAATAACGCCAAACGCTATTAAAGCGAGCCCCGAGATTTGATCCAGGATGCTCAGATCTTCACGTATGAACTGTCCTTCTTTCAGTAAGAAGAAATAGGTGAGGGCGAAGAATCCAACAAGTAATAGAAGTCTATGGCCGCTTTTTATCGCGACAGATTTCCAGCTCGACCAGTTTTCCGCATAAGGGGCGAATGAATAGGTAAGCCCGCTGATAACGGCTCCCGCTAAAAGTCCGAAGCAGACACCGCCAGTACGAGACAGTCCCGTTAAATAAAATGAAGCTCCCAGAACCGCTATGGCGGTGTAGTAGGTTACGATCCGGGCTGGCAACGACCACTTCCTTATTTGCTTAACAAATGAATCAAATATCATTTTCTTCCTGTAAATTAGCTTCTTTCGGGACCGGCAAGCTGAGCGGAATACGGCGGGCGTGACAATACTCAGCGTCATGATCCGTTAAAACTGTATACCCTTGCCTGGGATCAGAAATAGCCTGACACAGGGACCACATAGCCTTCATCGAACTGACAAGACGCCGTAATCCTTCACAAAAATCGAATATTACTTCTTCCGCGTGGTGCTTATCTGACTGAACGGCGAAGACAGCAAGTTGACCTAACCCAAGATAGAATTGCTCGGTATCTATCTCAAAGCCATCAGACGATGAGGGAACAAAAACTCGCCTTTTGTTTTCACTAATAGAAACACTCAGCCGGTCGGTAACCGCGGCACTGAACAGGATAAAACAAAGGAACATCACAGATCTTTCGCGGAGATCTATCCTGTATTTGTCATCATGAATGATGTCTGCGCTGGGATTCTCAACTTTATGAACATACGCCTTCCAGGCCCAGGCAACGGCACATAAGTGCATCTTTTTTAACTCTGGATAACGACTATTAACCGCACGTTCAACTTGATCTATGATCGTATGGCGATCAGCTTCAGAAATTGCATCGGCAAGATTACGACCATCTTCCTTTTTAGCTTGGCTAAACGCCCACTCTTCTATGGAATGCCCGCTGTGGGAAAGTGGATCCAAGTCGTCATTTTCAAGAACCTTGCCAACCGCTACAGCTATTTCATTTAAGTCACTGTCAGCCACAACCTCCTCGGAAAAGTTAACCCATTCAGCCAGGATCTTTTGCGGGCTAGCTTTACGACTATACAAGTCATCCATCCGCGCGGCCCAAAGCTGAACAAATTCCTTTTGGTGGCCTTCAAGCATTATGTCGATGACAAGAGGGCCGCCTTCGTCCCATGAGTCAAGCACACCTAATGCGATCAATTTTTCGTTAGCCCAAACAAGTTCGGCGCCACCAGGTGGTGATGTAAAAACGTCGCTGGCTGTCACTTTCTTGCCAAGCGCCATGCTTTCCACAACTTTGCTGCCAATAACGAAGGCAATGAGTGATCTACCAAGGCCTGTTTTAATAGACACCAAATTCTTTTTTGGCGGATTTTTGGGCATGTGTATGGATATTAGGGCATCAATACTTTCGCCCATCACGATTGTTTGAACGAGATCGACAAACTCTTGGGTAGTTTTTGCGAGAAACGGGACGATCACGCCTTCATTCTCGCTGAGCAGAACGCGCCCAAGAAGCAAACCCTCATCGGTATAGACTGGCCCTTCAATGAACCCTTTTGGAGTAAACGAGTAATAGGTTACCGCGTCAGCTATCGGAAGCCAGGCATCAGGCCACTGCTCAACATGAGCGTGTTGTGCGGCGCGTATCAGGGCCCCTTCATTTACAGTGCCATTACCTTCAGCGAACGCAGCGTCCAAAATCAGCTCTTCCAGTTTTTGGTAAATAAATACCAAAACCTCTCTCTCTGAAGTCTCTTTGACCATATATCTTTTATACGAACCCTTAACGAAGCCCGCAATGATTGTCTTAGGAATATCCTCGCTAGCGAACTGACTTCCGTTCAATCAACCTCCTACAACGCTACAGGGGCTAAAATCTAACTCCAGCGTTAATGCCGATGACCTGAGTTCTGGTGTTCGTTTCTCTTTCAATTATCTCCGTACCGCCCGCAGACCGAACACCCTTATACGATGAATTAAGATCCCACTGCTCGAAAAAAATACCAGTTACAAAGTTCCAGGAGCTCTCAGTGGGTACGTGGAAACCCGCCTCTAGTTTCAATCCATACCCATTATTCAGCGTCATTCGCGCTGAGGATTTACCACCGCCGATCTGTGCCTCACCACTAATTACCGGCATCCAAGTAACACTATAGTAAATGTTTACAAGTTTTAATGATGAGGTACTGCCGACATAAAACCCAAGTGGGAGGTAAAAAAGTCGATGTTTGCGTGCAGATGTGGCGATATCATTGTCAGGCGCTGCAGGACCAGATTTGAAACTTTGCCTCATTTCACGGAATCCTAGACCGGCAAAGGGAATCACTTCGAGACTATCGCCTTCTATGCTGTAGCCTGCAGCCAGCTCAAGCGCCAGGACGCTATCATCAGCTTTTACACCTTTGTAAATGTCCTCGCCGCGATGTTTAGTGGACCCCATCGAGTATGCAAGCGACGCACGCATAGGCACCTTATTTCCACTGGCAACTTCAAGCCTTGCTCCAAGGAGGTGGCCTTCCATGCTATTCCCTGAGGAACCATCAAGCTCGTAGCTGGGCGCATAGTTGATACCCACACCATAACCGGGCTCCCATGGGTCTGCTTTTACTGTACTGGAAATGGCGACAGCTGAAAGGGCAATAAGCAGCAGGTTTGTATTTTTCACTAAGCGACCTTCAATTATAGTTTGAGATACAACCAATTCTACCGATTCCGTTTTCGCCGACTTGGTAGAAAGCGGCCCGATTTGGAGTACCTTTCTTCGCAAATGCATGAATTGACCGAAACATATCTCTTTTAGGCCATCTTACTGCGTAGTTTTAGAGCCTTTTTTTGCGAGGATATCCGCAACACTGGAGGTTCTCATGGATTATCAAAGTTTTATTGAAATGCTGGCCGTTGGGCCAAGTGAGCCGAGGTCAATGGTCATCGTTGAGAAAGCCAGACCTGTGCGATACCGGATAGCGTCCGGCGTCGTTATGGCCTGCTGGGCGCAGAGCGTCCCCGTTCGACATACAGTCTTTAGCCCGCCGACCAATGCCGGGTACGATGAAACCAAAGCCTTCCTGACGCTCGCACAATCAGATATTAATCTGCCGTTTCTATGGGCTCAGCAAATAGACGACCGCGTGATTCGTGATTCATTTCTTGACTGCATCGCAGGGCTCGCGGTGCTCGTAGTCGCTCGCGCTCGCAACATCCAGGGCTTGGCTGAATTTGCTCAATCGACAGTGCGGCGGGAGTGGAAAACGAATGCTCAAGGCGGATCGCTATCCAAGGTCATGGATGAGATTGGCTTATTTGTGTCCCCGACTCCCCCCAGTTCTTTTGTGGCCGGCCTAAAGCGTCCGGACGATCCCGTAATTAAAAAATCCATAAATTATCTTGTGGCTGGTTTGATCCTGCTAAAGGACTGCCTGGTGTTGAGCGTAGAGAAAAGCGAAAGCAGCCATTCTGTATCGGTGGCAGTAATAGACAACGCCTCAACGTTCATGGGCGGCTACACGAACTCAGATGATTTCTATACGTCATTTATCAAATTGAGCTTGGTAATGAGCCACAGCTTGGTGCTAGTGGACGAGGAGTTGTTGCCTGAACACGTTCTTTCAATGATCAACAATCCAAAAGTCATTAATGGGTTGCTGGCAAACGCCGCTTGAAGCCGTCGCCTTCTAGGCTTGTAGATCACGGGTGTCGTGACATCTTCTAAATAGCCACAACACACGTTGTGAATCTAAAGCCCGAAAAGGAAATAAATAGTGAAAAAGTTCATTATTGCTGCAGCGGTAGCATTCACCCTATCAGTACCGGCATTTGCTGCAGATTCCGCCATTAAGGATCTACTAGAAAGCCCGCGGGGCTTCCATGCTTCTGTGAAGGTTTCAAGTTTTGACGTTAGCTTTGCCGATGACAGCGGTGTGATGGTTGTAGGGGCGATCGGGAAAGCTGCGCCGGTAAAGAATACGGATGGCAGAATTGGACTTGAAGTCGAGCTCGGGAAGTCTGTGGCATCTGCGGAGTATGAGTACAGCAACAGGCTTTACGGTTACAAGGTTGAGGCCGACCACATGGTTCTTGGGGGCTACGCGACCTATGATCATGCAATGACCGATACATTCTTCCTGGGGGGCCGTCTGGGCTTCGCTTACGCTGATATCGACACAACCGTATCGAGTTATTCAGGTGGCGCCAGATTCAGTAATGCTGACGACGGGACTTCGGTCAATTTCGCCTACGGCCTCCAGGCCGGTGTGATCGTCACACCTATGATCGTTGTTTTGGTGGGCTACACTTCTTACGACGTTGTAGATCGGATTGAAGCTGGCATTCAGTACACTTTTTAAACCACATTCTGAGGGCTTAGGCCCTCACGTTTTTTTGGCTGTGAGAACATCAGACATGCTACGTACACATAGGCTCACCTGCTTTATTTTATGCTTGATGCTTTCATTTAGCGTAAGCAGTGAAACACAATTCTGGCTGAAACCAGTAGAGGCAAGCCTTCTTGAGGGGACGCCATGGGGTATTACAGCTCAAAAGCATGGTATTGATCCGTGGCTGCTGTTTGCCATCTCGCTCGAAGAGTCGGGAAAGTACGATAAAAATCGGTCTCTGCTCACCCCGTGGCCTTATGTCACCCATAGGAACGGAAGCGTCGTCAAACACGAGTCTCTTGAGGCTGCTATATCCCTGGTAAAGCAATGGGAATCGGCAGGAATCAAGAATTACGATGTCGGGCCTTTCCAGATTAACCGCCGCTGGCATGGAAGGCATTTCGCCAACATTGAAGATATGTTCGATGTTGCGGTCTCTGCAGATTACGCTGCAATGCTGCTCGCGCAAATGATTACACGGTCCAAGGGAGACAGCCTGAAAGGCGTTGGTTTATACCGCGAATGGCGGGGTGGTGAAAAAGCACAAGACTACTCAGACAGGATTCGCATCATTCGCACGCAACTGCCGGGCGGACTTACAGCATGCTGCGAATAGTGAGCAGCACGCTGAATACCCTTTTACGATTACTTTTACTTTTACTTTTAGGCCATCACCCGCCATTTTGATGGAATTTTCTCGCCTACCTGTTTATCGTTGCAAGATCATTTCCTCTCTCGTAACGGTAGAACGTGTCAAACATCATTCCCATCGCAACGGCATTAGGCAAACCGGTACGCAGAACCGCTTTCTTCACCGTCTATGCGTCAGGCCGCCTGCAATACACCGAAGCTGGGAGAAATAGGTTTGGCCCACGGTTTGAGCGCTGGGGCGTAGATATCAGATCCATTCGCACTTCTGAAGACCATTTTAGTACCATCGCAAACTGTGAGGATCTGGAGCTTACGGCCGTTATTGAGAGCGGCCCAGAAGTGAGGGACCCAACCCTCACAGAGGAGTTTATTAATCAACTCCTGGAGTCAGCGGACCGCAAAGATAGGCAGAGCATCAGAGGGATCGTTCGAACTCACCGTTTACAGCAGCCTCGATCAAAAGAAGACCATCCGACCGATATAGATTGATAGATGACTCAAATCGGTCATGTATTGATCACCTTTTAAACCCCATAGATTGTAAATTACCTTGGTATTCATTTATCGAGGAACTTCTTCATGCCCCTTTCTTCGTGGATCCATCCAAAATCCAAGACTGAGCGGCTGTACCTTAAAAGCGAAACTCTCGAAAGTTTGGGGGTTACAAACCATGACGACTCAAAGGTTTGGTTTGAAGAGAGCCCTGGGGGAGCTGCAACCATACACTTCAGGGGGTCTGCGTTTGCTCACCAGGATACGCAAGACGACATAGCTGCATCCATCACAAAATTCCTGCATTCAACAGACACAGATTCGTGGCAAAGCTTGAAGCAATTACTGAGCACCCCAATGCCCCAGGCGGATCGCGGGGGCGAAGCAGGGTTGTTGGACCTGACCACCATAAAGCTAAAGCATCGATTAAAAATCATAGTCAGCACGAAGGAATACAAGCTAATACCGCAGCTTTTGTCGAAACATCCGATGATAACGGTTTCCCGGGCAGACTTGCCGGTTGGTGATTATGAAGTCGTCGATGGGCAGGGCAACAAGCTGATCGTTCTGCGAAAGCGGTGCGATGGTAAATCAGATGCAACCGACTTCGAGGTTTCAATTCAAAGCACTGGGCAGGTCTTCGACGAGAGTGAAAAGCTAAGCTTTTGGCAGTCCGAAACAGACCGTGGGTGCCCAGTAACGCCAGTCATTATTCTTGAGGGCGACGTTCATAGGAATTCTAGGCACCTCCTAGTTCAACAGGTTGATGGAGCTATCAGCTTCCTTGCAGCTGGCCAGAGAATTTCAATTATCCCGACCTATCACGCAACTCACAGCGCTAACGTCATAGCCCGGCTGGCAGCCACATTCGTTGGTAGGCCTCTGCAGCGGAAGCCCGGCAGCGAGAAGAAACCAGATAATCTGAGCGCTCAACGTCGCTACATGATGCAATCATTGCCTGGTATCAGTACGATTACAGCTGGAGCGCTTTTAGAAACATTCGGCACGATCGAGGCTATCGTGAAGGCACCTGAATCTGAGCTGAAAGGCGTCAAAGGTGTAGGGCCAATGAGAGCCCGTATTATTAAGCGGGTGTTGTGCGGGGAGCTTTGACAAGCAAATTAGCGGGCCACGATCGACCCGCTCCATCAAACCACGCTAGTTGATGAAAGACTGAGTGTACTCGTATTTTACCTTATCGATATAAGGTGCCTGCACCAGCTGTCCGTTAACACGCGATGACAGCACGCCAAAAACAGCGGAGTACGTTGTTGGATCGTCAGACTCAAGGCGGAGGCTGATGTCACTGACATTGCCTAATTTCGACTGAAGATCCGACGGCAACTCGGGCAGATCGATGCGACCAAGGTTGGCTGAAGTCGAATAGCTGTGCCGGATGTTATTGCCGGCGGCCGCGGCCGTCGCCGACTTTATTTGAACTTGACCGGTGTATTGATACGTCACACTGCCATTGCTCAAGGCCAGCGATGTAACGTCGCTTAGTGCAACGCCGGCAAACTCAACTGAACTTTCCGTAAGCGATGCGCCAACAACGTTCTGGATCACCGTATAACCCGTGCCAGCGAATGGATCGATAGCTGTATAGCTGGCCTCGGCTACCAAGAGGCCAGGCTCGGCTACCATCTCTAGCATGCCCGACGTAGCGCCTGATGGTATTTTGCTTGATATAACTGCAAACGTGTCGCCGGCCGCCCAGGCGAACTCCACGTTGCTTGGCGTGGCGCCCGATGCTTGCCAGGTAACCTGACGGATGTTGCGCTCGATACGGATTGGAACTGTTGAGCCTGGCGCTACCGCGCTGGAACCTATGCCATACATAGATGACACACCACTGCTGTAACCAAGCGCCACAACGTTACCGCTATTCACTGTGTACTGGTCATAGCCCGCGGTCCCTGCGCCACTGAACGAAACCAAATCGAAATTACCTCCATTGGATGCACTCACTGTGAACAGGCCCGGGCTGGTTAAATCAAGGCACCGAGTCAGTGGTGAGATGACAGAAACCGCAGTGACATTTTCAAGAAGCTGCTTGTCAACGTGGGACACTGTGGTGAAGTCCGGCAAACCAACTGTGCCAATTTTATAACTGTGCACAACTCCGATGGATCCATCATCTGGTACCGTTCTGAGACTGACGTACCCTTGGCTGTCTGCCGTTAGCTCGCGGATGAGGTTGCCCGAAGCGTCGTTTACCAAAACACGGGCGCCGCTTGCGACACAACGTTCATTCACACGGATTTGGAAATCTCCTCCAGCACTGCCCGGAGAACCAGGCTGAGACGGTAGGACATCGCCACTACCCACTCCGCTATTCCCACTACTCACATTCCCACTGCCGCTGCCACTGCCGCAGCCTGCGAGGATGAAAGGTACCGCCAGGACAGCCACACTGCTTTTAAACACACACTTGAACATGTCGTTTCCTTTTCCTTCGGATCGGTTTTGGCGTTTTGTCGGAGATCATTCCGGTACAGCCCTACCCTCGACGCGAAAAACGCATCATTTGCGGCAATTTCCCGCTTTTCTATAACCCGCTGACACAGCCTCGGATTCTGAGCTGAAGAACACCCTGTTATGCAACGCCATGGCGTTATAACTGGGACAGCCAGTAGGCAAGTGATAAACCCTTGAGTTTTTGTTACCTCGGATACCGTCGTTGTCCTGTAAGGACTGTCTGGTTAGTGGCTGAACAGCCCTCGCCTCGAAGCCTTTCAGTCCAGCTCCCGAGTTCTTGTGCCCAAGCACCCAGCTTTTTTCTCCGCTAAGAAAGGGGTTTGCATGGCGCATTGCCCGGGTAAGTCTTCGCTCTCGCTCTAGCTCCCAGGGACTTGGCGGGTACTGCTTATCCCAGGCCATCATCAATTGCTGCTGGGATCTGCTCATTGGAAGGTTGTAGCGGTCGTGCATGTAAAAATAGGTTCGAGCGACCAGGCCCTTACTTTTATCTCTGGGCTCGGCGGCACGTTGCTTAAAGTCGACCTTAGATGGGCATGCCCCATGCTGAAATGGCGTATCTGGGAGCATTGAGAATCGAAAGTTGCTCCTGTCAGCGTTGTATTCTCCGACCGATATGGACAAATTCCTAAGATCAACATGCATTCGATTAAAAACGGGATCCGTACGAACGCAATTCTTTCTACCGCCTTGCTGCCAGCACTGTCTTTGTTGCCCAAGCGAATGGGCTGGCACGATGTGCTCATACTCAATCCGCTTCGCTCTATTCGGTTGTGCCCGGGTTTGATATCCGCACCTTTCAAGATCTGTTCGGCCACCTGACTGTCCTACCCAGTCCCAATTGCAGCCACAGTAGAGAGTTCCAAAATCAGAACTGGCTCTATCGAAATAGACCTGTTCTTTGAGTATTTTTTTCGCTTGCTGAAAGGTTGCCGGTTCCGCATACACCTGCAGGGAAAACAGAAAGCAGCAGAGAAAGATGAATACTCTCATTATTATTGTGATCATAATCAGACCTTGAGAATCCTTGGCTGTAATTGGTACAGGACGGGGTGGTGTCTACCCGAGACTACGCAGATCGTCGAGCGCTAGAAATCAGACTCTCACATGGCTTAGTTTCAGCAATGTAACAAGGTTACTGAATCCTGAGGGTCTATATGCGACGAAAGCATTGTGGTTTTGGTATGGTATCGGCCTAAACTCCAGTAGTGCGGCCGATCAGCGCGGGCCTCCAGGGTCGAGGTTTGGCCGCCGTTGCGGCAAGATTCACGCATAGATCTCAGATGCCGCCCGGCAGTGTTGCAGAATTTTCAAGCGGTGCGATTATGAAGGTAGCGAAATCACATTTCACTACTCAGGGCTTCCTACAAAATGCCAATTTCCTTTTTTTGAACAGCGGGCTGGTTATCTGACAGTCCGCGAGGGACTCGAAGATGACTACGGACACTGTTTCTTTAAAAGATGAGTATTACAGATATTACTTCCGGGCCTTGCGCTTAGCACTCTTGATTGGCACCGCTCTTTTCGGGCTGGGCTATTTCATTTTTGGGCTATGGGCCGGGATAGCTGCAGGGCTGATCGGAGTTGCGGTTGGATACGATCGTGTCATGGACAGTTACCACAGGGTTGTAGCATTGAGGAGCTGTAAAGACGTCCGACGGGGAAGGCTCAACACTTTTCGTGACGATGATGATGGGAACTGGCTCAATGAAATGAACAAAAGCATTGATTACGGCCCTGATCTGGCAGACGACTTTGACCCGCGTAATCCAAGCGATCCATTTGGCGTCCGCTCCTAGTATGGCTGCAGCATTGAATGATTGTTATGTGCTGCAGCCCGCGTTGCTGGCGTCTGACTTTGAGGTACCAATTACATGGCAATTAAGTTCTACGGCCTAGGCGATCATGGTGGGGGCTTCCTTGGCTGGCGTATAACAAAGTACATTGGCGGGCGATATTACCAAAAATACCTTCATTTTAAACCACCGTCCACGACGATACCGGCCGATGTTTGGCAGAACTATCAAAGCAAAAAAGCCGAATATTACGAAGCCAGGTTTGCATATCGATCAGCTGCTTTGAAGTATTTGCGCTTTGTTAATACTGACAGTCCGCATACTAAAAAAGAAAGACGGGTTGGCTTTCATGGAATTTCAATAGTTATTTACAAAGGTAATAGATGCCATAATTATACATGTGCAATATCGTTCAATTTGAGAAAGGAGCAAAAGCGTTTCAATATAAGCGAAACAAAAACGCTTAGCGCTGCATGGAACGACGCTGTTTTGCATTGGGGCGCGCATTACGGCATCAGGAAAAAAGATATTGAATCAAAGCTGGCAAGCCCGCCGAACCCAGAAGCCTTTAAGGTTTTGCGCCGTCAAATGAACGCTAAAGAAGGCCACGACATCCCGGCATCCGTTCTGCACTGGGTCTTTGCAGAGAAGCGGCAGGATATCGCCATAAAGAAGACTGACCGGCTGACCACTAAAACTGCCACGGTGTCGCACCCAGACATTTACGCCTGGTTCTCTGATAATGCCCCAAGCGGAAATCCGTCAAAGACATAAATCTGCCAGGCGGCCCACCTATATAATAATTGAATTTATGTTTTGTTCGGTTAATGCATTGTTGATACCCGATCGCGTGGGATTATTATTTTATATCTAACGTTTAAGGGGAAATGGCAATGCATGTAAACGTCAACATTTATGCAAAACCTGGGAAAAACGGAGACAAGATTTGGTGTTGTTTTAACTTTAACGGTGAGCCCTACACGGCACACGGCCCGACTGGAATTCCAAACGTTAATTCATCGACTCCAAGCACCCTCGCCTTTCGCAACATATCCTTAATTAAAAACAATAACATAAAAAAGATTTTAGATAGCAAGCTGAAGTCGGGCTACACGTATGTTGATGAATATCTTCTTGATATAGAGACAAAAACTGCTGGCCGGACCGACAGCCTGAGGAACAGTACCGCATCGGTTTCGGTACCCAAGGCTAAACCGCTATCAACCCGTCAGCCGATCAAGACAGGCCGCCTCTCACCCGGTACAGCTTGGGCCTGGTAAATCACCCTTTTCGAGTGAAGCATCGAATGGATATAAGTCTGAACGGCAAAGTATTTTCGCGCGGCCCTAAGGCTATGACTGATCGTCACGCGGGCTTCTATCGCGGTCACAAGCATAGCGTCACAATCAGCACTAGGGCTGGCTTAAAAGTGGCGGTCATAAACAGACACGGCGTATTGTGCTGCGCGACCCAACTGGATGATGGCAAGTGGTGGTATAGCTTTGCGGACATCGCTCTTATCGGTTCGTTTGATAGCTACAGCTCAGGGATAGAGCAGGTGCAAGCTGCTCGAGAGATGGCTCTGCGAGTGTAGTCGGGGCACAACGGGCACAACACTCTCACTTTCGTAATCGAATGCGGTCAATTTTTACCATTCGCGTGAGGTGCGCTTTTATGGGGCGGTAAAACGCTCCAAATGATTGTATATTTAGCGAATTAAAATAATGGAGACTACATGTGCGAGCGCAGCCATGCTTGAGTTGAAAGGCATTACCAAAAGCTACCCCTTGCCCCGAAAGCTCCGAGATCCAGGGAATCCAAGACACCATGGCAAACGATTTTATGCCGTAGAGAATGTAAATCTGAAGGTTCAGCCAGGAGAAGTCCATGGCATCGTAGGTGGCAACGGCAGCGGGAAATCCACGATCCTCCGGATTGCGGCTGGCCTTTCTTCACAAAGCTCCGGCGTCATATACGTTGACGGAAAGCCGAAGCGGCAGCGTCAGAAAACAGGCGTCGGTTACCTACCCTCAAAGGGAAGTCTGTACCCGTTCATGTCCGCCAGCGACAACGTTAGATTTTTTGGGAAACTGGCTGGGTTTCGAGGAGATGATCTGGTGAGAGAAACAGACCTGGCCATGCTGGCGATGGGATGCGATCGCTTCAAGGATGTCATGCCAGAGGAATTGTCATTCGGACAAAGCCAAAGAGTCCGCCTGGCACGGCTGCTGATCACGAAACCGAAAGCTTTGCTACTTGATGAACCGTCGTCTGGTGTAGACGTTCTGGGCACGCTCCAATTCCAAGAGACGCTTTTGCATCTCGCCCAGTCAAAGGTTCCCATTATCCTGGTAAGCCATAACGCAACGGAAGTCGAAGCGCTTTGCGATAACCTGACGTTTCTGAACGAGGGTAAAGTCTTCTATCAGGGGCTTGTCACGGACTTTGTTCGGGCCAATAACAGCTCAACTGTGGGCCAGGCGATACTAAACGCAAGCAGGGAATTAGATGATAATCGCGCAAATTGAACGGGATCTACTGAAAATATGGATCTCAATTAAGAAAGCCCTGCCTCTTTTTTTGATTGTTCTTGTGGTGATGTCACCCTTGCTCTTCCTGCTAGACAAAAATACGCTTGCGCCTGCCCCGACTCCTATAGATGAGCCTGGTATTGAAATTGGCATCGAGCAGAATCTGCGGTCTGACCTGTCACTGTGGAATTATGAAACAACCGGTATTAAAGCCATTTGGTTTGATAGCAAAGACGACCTTTTAGAGGCCTTAACGAATCAGGAGATGGACTACGCACTCACCTCTACCGAAATTGGCGAACTGCAATTACTGGTCGGTAAGTCAAAGCGTGTGAAGGATTTTCTGGCCGATGAAATAGTAACGTTTCTGGCGTCCGGCACCAACACTCCAGTGGTGGTTGCAAGCCATGAAACGGGCGCAAAAGGACACTCAAATAGCCCAAAGATAGCCTGGGCCGCGGTCGTAGCGCTTATTGTATTCATTAGCATTGTTTCAAGCTTTCTTGTCTGGGAAGAGCGGGCAATGGGGTATCTTGAAGAGCTGATCGCCTCACCCGCAAGCCACCTTTCAATTATGATATCGAAGCTATTGGCCGTGCTTATTACTGTTGGCGGCGCATTTGTGGCGCTGTTTGTCATAGTGCTTCTGTTTACGGCTGGCATAGCCTTATTTGGCGATGCCAGCGATGTCGTCGCGCAAGGCGCTGGAGAAAGCACGCGATCGGGCTCAGGACTTACAGTATCAACGGCGGCCTACATACTGTCAGTGATAGCCGGAATATCGAGTGTCGCCGCTATCCTAGTGATCATCCAGCTTACGATAAGAGATCGGATGATCATCAGCCTGGTTACGCTGACATTCAATGTCCCCCTGTTTTTTCTGCCACTAATCGTTCCGGTCGAGGCCTTTGCCGACGCCTCATGGGCATGGATGCTACCAGTGGTTAACATTTACGGTGACCTGTCATATGCAATGCTGCAGGGCGATGCGTCGTACTCATTCTTTCCCGGGATGATTGTGAACCTGATAACGCTGTGTGCCGTGATTGCTATAGGGGCAATTTCGGTTGGCAGAATAAAGGACTGGCCATCCAGGTAGGATTGTTGCTGCGCATTTGCTGATTCAAGTTCTCATGGAATCCTGGTGGTCATTACAAGGCCACCGGGAGATGACATGGGACGCGCAACAGATGCGAACGCAAGAGCTGAAGAATTGCTGCAGGGACTGAGCAATTCTTGCAAAAGCGATATCGAGAAAGCATTTGACCGAATCGAAAGTGACTACGACATACGCTGCCTACTTACATACCTTAGACGGGCCGGGCCGACCTCAAAAGCACTGGTGCTATCGCTGTTTGATGAAATCGCGTTGTTCTATACCGACTCCGAAGACGCTCTTTTGCGGCAATTTGCACTCATCGCTGAACGGAATATGCGGGCAAATGATCTCAAAACTCAGCTATTGAAGGCGCATAACGGGGATCTGACCGGCGTCGAGCTGATGTCCGCAGACAACTCACAGTTTGCCATTTTCCTGCCAGACGCCAGCGATCCGGGGCGGGTCCGCGTTCAGTTCTTCGACCATCGTGGCTTTTTTGGGCATAGCACACGAGATAACTTTCCGGAGGTTTTGGGTGAGGCGCTGAGTTCGGGTATGAAAACAGTAACCAAGGGTCAACTTGAACGCCTTGCGATAACTCCTGAATTCATTGCAGGCAATGCCGCTGCAAGCCGTATCGCTGATCTTAATGCGGGCAAAATAACATGGGCGGAGTTTGTCGCCGCCGCGTAAAGACTCCACGTCTGCCTAAGACATCATCACGCTTCAATTCGATCACCGTCCACTTGCCAAGCTTGGAGCTGGTGGCCTGCAAATGCGGTCACTCTTGCCTATCGATCTTTATTATAGATGTTCAGCGGATGCCAAAAAAAGCCGGCGTCCGTCACCACATTGTCTTCATCGAACTCGCTGGCTGCACGACTGGCGGCGACTCGATCTATCGGTTTTTTACGTTTATAGATCGCAAACATGCGGTAAATCATAAAGGCGACAAAACACGCCACAAAAATAATCAACTTGGTCATTCAATTGCTCGCCCATATTGAGTAGTTTTTCTTTTCGGCTCGTACAGTTTTTCTAGTGTAGCGTTTATATAGCCAAAAATAAAAAATCAAGTCGTTAGGCAGTGGCGTTATTGTGTTATTTCGGATAACAAAGCCACCGTTGCCGGCTTGCAAATGGGAAATCAGTGGGATTCTTAAGTACGAATTCCATGACCAGAGAGTATCGATATGTCCATCAAGAAAGATGATGTTGTTACGTTTTTCCACGTAGATTCGGGAACAAGGGATGTCGGCTACGTCTTGTTGTTAACTGCAAATAAGATGCAGTTAACTTATCAAGATGGCGGAGAGCTTTATACCTACCAAACAACCCCTCAGATGCAACCAGAGGGGCTTATATCAGGCCTTAAAATTGAACGTGCCTGCAAAAGCGTTGCTGTCCCTGAAAAGCTTCGCGCATTTATTGAAAAATCTCGCATCCCACCAGCTAAAAAGGGCGATATCGTAGCGTTTGAACACGAAGGTGAGAATAGAAAAGGCAGGGTTATCAAGGGCGGCGTCACGGCGCTGGTCAGTCTGAGCGAAACTCACAGCCTCACAATTCCTTCTTCCATGCTGACGCTGGCAGACGCACCAGCCCCAGACAAAGGTTTAGAGGATTGGACGCTCCTTTCCTACAAAGTCGTACCCGGACATGACGACAGCGAGCCGTTTCAGGCGGTTATTGGGTACAAGGGTCAGCCAGTCATTATTGCGGCCAACGATGGGTGGGGCGGTGACTGTACTTTTGATCCGAAAACACAGGAAAATGCTGACGACTTGAAGCGTTTTGAGGAGGCAATGAGCAACTTTGCAAAGCGCGTGGGTCAAACGATCATTGATAATAGTGATCTGTGGGTACATTGGGAGTGGTACCTAAGGCCAACCGGAATCAGCTTCGAGACATACATCTCCAACACG
>Ga0307966_1000457_pt1 | contig 34098 bp, 31 predicted proteins | sample OrgLakmetagen646_FD_203141 | JGI IMG/M metagenome (GOLD analysis project Ga0307966, IMG submission 203141) | Saline water microbial communities from Organic Lake, Antarctica - #646 | ecosystem: Environmental > Aquatic > Non-marine Saline and Alkaline > Saline | place: Antarctica: Organic Lake... | reverse complement strand
ACGGAAATAATTCCGGAGCGGAAGCAAATCAAGCAGAGCAGGATGAGAGAGGAACACTACAGAGAGAATCAGAGAGACAAATAATGATCGAGATAGACGGTATGGTACACGATGATACTCGATCCAAAGTGGGTCGTGATTTCTATAGCGTGTTCTATACATACTGGCAGTCACCGACTGATGCCCAAAACTTCACAATTCGCGTAGCTGAACAGCCAAGTCCAAATCTTGGCACGACCATCTACGTGACAGTGAACTATACCGAGACGTTCAGAATGCGGCTTCAACCGCGCTATGAAATGATCGAGGAAGCAGGCAAATATGCGGTCCGCCAGACGTATGCGTACTTACAGAATAACTATAAAGAGACTATCATCTACTAAAATGAGAGACAAAACTAAAACACACAGTAACACGGTATAAGCAAATGTGCATGGAGACCTTCCTGACAGGTGTGTCATCCATTTTGAAGCAAACGATGTTAAACGAAACGCGAACAAAGAAATGAAATGAGGTAAGACAACGGGGTAAAAAAAACGCAAAGCAACGCTGCGGAACCTTATCGAAATATCGGTAAGGGGTGACCACCACAACGCTGCCTTGCTATACAAGAATATACAATATTCTATATGGCAAGCAAATCTGCGCTTTTTCACTCCTGTACACTGCTCATAAATAAACAAAAAAACTGCGAAGCTTATTCATCACTAAAATGAGTAATAATTTCGCGGGGTACACATAAATAAAACACAGGAAAAAACAATGAAAAAGTTAAGCACACTTACATTAGGACTGCTTTTTGCAGCAGGAACAGCTTTTGCACAAAGCAATGATGCAACAGTAGATCAGATGGGTGATGACAATGATGCGACAACAACTCAGGTTGGTAATTTTAATACCGCTGAAACTTCACAAGAAGGGGATGGCAATAACGCGTCCGTCGCTCAGACTGGTGGTAATGACAATTCCGCTACTATCACACAAGGTGGATGGGGCGGTGTTCAATATCCGTCAAACTTCGCTGAAGCATCCATTGATCAAGTTGGTGGAAGTAATGTTGCAACAATTCTTCAAAAACAAGGAAATACATATGGAACTGTCGTAAGTGACCATTCTATAGCACAAGATGGATTCCGTAATTCCGGTTATTTGAGAACCACTCATGGAGGAAACACAGGTACTATTTCACAAATAGGAAATGACAACTCTGCAATTGGGAAACAACGAGTGTACGGTAATGACATTGGAATCATACAAGATGGAAATGAGAACACCGCGACCGTTTTACAGCGTGATGCCGCAACCGGCAATGTAGGAAAGATTGAACAATACGGAAACGGAAACACAGGACTTGTCCATCAGTCAGGAACGAGTGACAGTAAAGCATCTCAATGGGTCGCTGGAAATTGGAACACTGTAGAACAAACTCAAACAGGTGAAGCTAACAGTCAACGAGTAGAAATTACCGGCGACAACAACACATATACTGTGGATCAAGAAGTGGGAACGGGTAACAAACTGTATGTAAACTCACGGGGAACAGGAGCAGGTGGTAATACAAGTTTTGCCTATGACTCTGATTTTACTGCTACTCAGTCAGGTTCTTCAAATCTTATTAGTGGGTCAATGGGTGGTACCAATAACTCACTCACTATCACCCAGCTCGGAGACAACAACAGTGTGTCCGGCGGATTAGGAATGTGGGATGCCGCAGGCTTCACGATTGAAGGATCCAATAATGTTGGGGTGATCGATCAGCTTAGCAACGGAAACAGTGCCGCAATGAACATTGCAGGTAATGGAAACGCAGCAACAATTACTCAAGACTAAATTTTCATAAAATTATCATTCCTGTGCGGCCTGACCGCTGCGCAGGTCTTTCTTTCAACAACAGTTTCAATCTGAATAAACAGCAGAATTATGAAGAAATTAACGTCAACAATAGCGGTCTTTTTGATATCGGCAGGAATGGCTGTTGCGCAAAATAATGGTGCAGCAACAACCCAGGCAGGAACCGGTAACGAGTCAATAGTTTCTCAGACGGGTTCTGGCAATTCATCTGTATCGGATCAGGATGGAACGGATAACAATGTAATCATGAACCAGGCCGGGGAAAATAATCTTGCAGATATCAACCAGATTAATTTTGCCGGATTTCAGCGAGAGCACGAAGCGGTGATCAATCAGCGGGGCTCAGGAAATGAAGTTGATTCAAGGCAGCAGGGCGGATTTCAGGATCTGCTACTCTCACAAACGGGTGACGATAACTATGCCATTACGGTGCAGATCTCATCATCAAACAAGTACGACATTTCCCAGGAGGGAGACCGAAACAGTGCCGATGTTCGAAATCACAACCTGCGGAATGACGATGAGGTGACGGTTAATCAGCTTGGAGATGATAACTCCGTTACGGTCAGGCAGCGAGGGAACGGAGCAGATTACAGCGCATCTGTTCGGCAGTCCGGCAATGGTAATAGCGGTTCCATCACACAAGAGGCCGGAAGTAATAATACGGCAGGGCTTTGGATTTCAGGAGATGATAATACGACCGGCCAGGAACAAGTTGGATCGGGAAACCGCCAACGAGTAGAGATGACAGGTGACAACAATTCGTATTCGGTGAGTCAAACCGGCGAGAGTAACACACTGTATATAAACTCCCGCGGAACAGGACCCGGCGGAAACGGAAGCCAATCGAACAGTTCAGAATTTACGGCAGAACAAATCGGCTCCGGTAACCTGGTATCGGGTTCAATGGGTGGTTTTGGGAATAACTTTTCACTGTTCCAGGTGGGTGACGACAATTTAGTCTCTGGCGGGGCGGGTCTGTGGGACGCATCTGGATTTACAATTGAAGGTGATGGAAACAGTGCATCAATATCACAGATGAGTGACGGCAATTCGGCGTCGTTGAATATTGCAGGCAGTAGCAATAGCTCTGTTATATCACAAGATTAAAAACAGAAAATATTTTGAAGTCGCGACGGTTAGTTCGCGCAGATTACGCTTTATAGTTGAAAGGGAGTAAAAATTATTAGAACGATTTAGGTTGATATTAAACTGGGTGAGCTGCCGGATGCGGGAGTAAGTAACCCACACATTCGTCAGAGAAAAACATACATAGGAGTGATTATGAAAAAACTACTTTTACTACTCATTGTGCCACTTGCAGGGTTCATGGAGGCTAATGCCCAGACAGCAAAAAATCCGGGCGAAGTCTTTATTCAGCAGGCCACGTTTGATCATAACGATGCCGTAAAACAATTTACCGGTGATTTTGTGACGATGTTTGAGATGGATTTCGATGCCTTTGATGAGAGCGGCGAGAACTCAAACACGGCAATTGTTAACCAGTATGGAAACAACAATACAACCGGCATCACGCAAAATGGATGGGGCAACAAAGCACTTGTTAATCTTCTGGGTGATTATAACACCACGGGTCTCGAACAGAGTGGTTCAGACAACCAGTTTATACTCAACCTTGAGGGGAGCAATAATTCGGTGACCGGTCAACAGCGGGGTTCTCAAAACAGTCTGAGGCTGGACCTGATTGGAACACTCAATAATCAGACGTTTTCACAGATTGGTAATAACCTTACGCTCGAGCTGGTTGATAACGGGAGTAGCGGTGTTCCTTTGCAGATTGAGCAACGTGGTGATGGGGCAACCGTCCGGGTAGAGAACTATTAGTTGATCACAAAGCAAAGTGAGTATGCGGACTGTCTGCCTGCTTCACTGAGGCAATGTTCAGTAATCCTGCTTGTTAAAAGCGGATTGTCTTACAAGTACGTTTTTACAGCATCATAGAGTGTATCATATGGTTTAATGTTGTGCTGTTTAAGCCACCTTTCGTCCTGATTCGGTTCATGTCGTGATTTGATGAAAATCGGGGTCATGCCCAGCTCAATGGCCGGTTTCATGTCCGATATTTTATCTCCTGCCATAAATGATGCACCAAAGTTAATTCCTAACTTCTCATCTGATTTTTGAAACATACCGAGCCCCGGCTTTCTATCTTCAAGTGCAAATTTATGTGATGTGCTCTCGAACTCCGGATGGTAAGGGGCGATATTCCATAAGTCGATGGAAATGCCTTCCTTTTCCAGCTGCTCATCCACCCATTTATGAAGCTCCCTGACCTGCTGTTCGGAATACTTTCCCTTCACAATTCCAGATTGGTTTGTAACTATCACAATCTTAAAGCCTTCTGACTGTATAGTCCGAAGTGCTGCAACGGCTCGATCACACCAGGTCCACTTCTCTTTTGTATGAACGTAGTTGTAATCGACGTTGAGGGTGCCGTCTCGGTCGAGGAAAAAGGTTTTGTGGCTCATGAAAATAGAAGTAGTAAATGTTAACAGATCTTGTGAGAAATATTGAAATCACAAATATACAAAAAACGAAGGACCTGCAAGAGTGTCCCACTTTGTTGCGGGACTCCTGGCAGAGTCCGCATGCATTGAAAACCGGTCTTAAACAAGGCTTGTGCTTCATCAAGGCAGTTCGGCACGTTACGATTGTGCATTAACAACACTAGGGATACTAAACTGGTTTTGGTATAATTTAAAGCTGTGATGAAGCGGGTCGGCGACTCAGCTCTGCGACTCTGCCAGCGGCTCTCCGTCAGCCGACGGATCGCGGTCTTGCAGGTCTAGTGTTTAACGACACCATGCGATCCGGCTTTCATCCCCGCCCAGAGTTTCAGTAGGCTAAAAAATAGTAATAACCCCAGTGGGATAGTCCAAACCTGGGCCAGGTCAAAGACAGCTCCAAATAGTGCGGGACCCGTTGCGGCCATTGTGTAACCTATTGACTGGGAAACGCCGGAAAGTTCGTTTGCGGATTCGGAATCTGCTGTTCGTAATACGATAAACAACAGGGCCATGCCAAAACTGCCACCCATACTGAATCCAAGCAGTGATACGGTTACGCCGGTATAAGCTGTTCCTGGAATCATCAGCCATATGAGGCTTACCACTTCCAGGACGATAAGTACCAGAACCGGAATTTTTTGATTTTCGAGACGCTCAGCCCATGCCGGAATGAAAAATGTACCGAACACCCCCACGCCCTGGCATAGTGATAGTAGCCATCCGGCTTCACCGGGGCCAATGCCACGGTCCTGTAATACTTCCGGAAGCCAGGTGATAATGATGTAAAATGTGAAAGACTGGAACCCCATAAAAAACGCTACATTCCAGGCCAGTCCGGATTTGCTCAGCTGTTTTAGTGAACTTCCAAGGGATCGGCGGGCAACAACTTGAAAGTTTCGCTTCAGCTGGGGTAGCCATATAAGCAGTGCGATAAAGGAAAAGATAGCCCAGAACCCGAGTGCCAGTCGCCAGCCAAGGCCAAGATTTTGACTCAGTGGAACACTCAATCCAGAAGAAAGGGCAGCTCCCATCCCAAGCATACCGGAGTAAATTCCTGTAACGAGACCCGTTTTATTGGGAAATTGCTTCTTAACAATACCGGGTAGAATTACATTACCAAATGCAATTCCGGCGCCCGCAATGATTGTGCCTGCAAATAGAGGGAAGGCGCCGGGAACGGCCCGAAGCAGTGTACCGGCAGTAAGAATGGAAAGAGCCATTGCCATGGTTCCTTCAGTGCCCAGACGCCGTGTAAATAGTGGTGTAAATACGGAAAGCAACCCAAAAGAGAGAATCGGGAGAGTGGTTAGCATTCCCAAAAGTGTATTCGATAAACCTGTATCGGAACGTATTTCGGAAATAAGCGGACCTACAGCAGAAATTGGAGGCCTTAGATTAAATGCGATTGCCGCAATGGCAATAATCAGAAATAATTTTCGGTTTTGTTCAGGCGACATCCGTAGTGATTTTTTGGATAGCTAAAAGGTACGAATCCTGTTCTCGCTAAATAAATTTTCTTCCATAGAGTTTATCGATCAGTAATATTCCAATCGGGTAGGTAAACTCTTTCAGAATCACAATTGTAAACCACTTCATCTATCCCTAATTTTGTAGCCAAAAACAGGATACGAGGTGCTTCATTGAAACAGACCAAAATCATGACAGCCGAGGACCTGAATCGCACCTATATGCGGTTCGCTCATCAATTTCTCGAGCCGTATGATGATCCATCCACGCTCGCCATTATCGGAATGCAGACGCGCGGCGTCTATATGGGGCGTCGCATCATGGAGGTAATCCGTCGTCAATTCAGAACAACACCCGATTTTGGGGTATTGGATGTGACTTTTTACCGTGATGATTTTCGTTCAAAACTGAAGATGCCTCAGGTAAAAGTGACGGAAATACCGTTCGATCTTTACAACCGTGATGTCGTTCTGGTTGATGATGTGCTCTACACCGGGCGCACGGTTCGGTCGGCCCTCGACGCACTGATGGCCTACGGCCGCCCGAGAAGCATTAAATTTTGCTGCATGATCGATCGCGGTCATCGCGAACTACCTGTTGCGGCAGACTACGTGGGCAATACTGTGCCAACCTACGCAAATGAAGAGGTGATGGTGAAAGTGAAAGAGCTGGATGATGAAGACGCTGTATATCTTGTGGAAAAAGATCGGGAGGAGCCAACGGCATGAGTTCAGAACAGCCCGACCTGTTTACCTTCAACCAGAAACACCTGCTGGGCCTTGCCGATTATTCCAGCGATGAAATCCGCTATGTGCTTGAGCAGGCGAAGACATTTCGCGAAGTGCTTGATCGTCCCGTGCCGAAAGTTCCGACCCTGCGCGATAAGACCATTGTAAACCTTTTCTACGAGAACAGTACACGCACTCGCCTCTCGTTTGAGTTGGCTCAGAAACGTATGGGGGCTGATGTGGTGAACTTTTCGGCAAGTACGTCGAGCACCAAAAAGGGGGAGTCGCTAAAAGATACGATCCGCAATATCAGCTCAATGAAAATCGATATGGTGGTGTCGCGTCACGAAAGTCCCGGCGTGCCGCACTTCCTGACCCGTTGTGTGGATGCAGCTATTATCAATGCTGGCGACGGTGCCCATGAACATCCTACCCAGGCACTGCTGGATTTGTTTACTATGCAACAGATTTATCCTGACCTGAAAGGTAAAAGAATTGCGATTATTGGAGATATTTCCCACAGCCGGGTGGTTAGGTCGAATTTGATTGGACTCAGGAAACTTGGAGCTGAAATCATTGTTTGCGGTCCCAAATCCCTGATGCCGCTTTACGTACATACACTTGGTGCAACGGTATCTCACAATCTTGATGAGACGCTTGCGTGGTGTGATGTTGCCATGGCGCTGCGAATCCAGATGGAGAGGATTGGCGGGGGTACAGATCTGTTCCCCAGCCTGAGGGAATATCATGAGACGTTTGGGATCAAAATGAGCCATCTCGAAAAATACCCCGATTTTACCGTGATGCATCCCGGGCCTATCAATCGCGGCGTGGAGATGGAAAGCGACGTGGCCGACAGTGATCGGGCCGTTATTCTTGATCAGGTTACCAATGGCGTGGCTGTACGGATGGCGGTTCTCTATTTGCTGAGTGGCGGGGCTCGAATTTAGCTTCTAATCGGAAAATTGTCCTTTTAGTCCGACGAGTGACCTACTAAACATGGTATGTCTGGAAATAGCATTGAACTAAAATTCCTCAATAGATTTTCAAGAAGGTGTTGGAATTATCAGCTGGCAATAGACATGCCATGTTTTCCTTGCCATATCTACTCGTCAGCCCGCAAATGCAGCGCAGAGGCGGGAACATCTCACTATGATTGCAGCTAAGCATGTTAGATTCTTACATAAGTCACATTTTTTGAAGCTCTATTTGATTATATTTTTGTATTTGCATGAAATTTTTACCCATTACGGTAACGGTCCTGTGTTTTTTATCTATAGCTGATGGACACTCACAAGTGCCGGATTATCCTACGGATATTGAATGGAATAATGCCGGCGTGGTAACCAGTTTTCCTGACTCCTCACAAGTCGATAACATATTTTATGTCCCTTCTCCCTCTTCTAACTCTGACTGGAAAAATATACAGGCTACCATTGATTCGGCCGGTGCTGCAAGCGGAACAAATCTTGTTCTATTAAGTGAAGGTGAATACAGTGTGGACAGACCCCTGATATTAGAAGCGGGCAAACACGATAATGTGTACATAAAAGGAGCAGGCCCCGATCATTTAATGCATTCCGGGAGAAGAACTTTATTAGCGTTTGATTTCACAGATCCGAAAAACTTCTATGTGCCGGTTTACGGTGGAATGAATGCCGGAATTGTTTTGAATGGCGGATATTACAGATTGCTGGGGACTGTCACAGAGTATAATTCAGATACTAATCAGATCACGATGGACTCTTCAAACCGCATATTGTCTGAAGGTGACATTGTGAGGGTACGATCCAATCGGCCAGGTGTTAGCTGTAAGGAACATCCATGTATGGGCCAGTTCAACAGGATAAAAGAAGTGATCAATAACTCACCACTAATCCTGGAGCTGGACCATGATTTTAGTCTCACATGGGATCAGCAGAAAGAATATGGCGGCCTTGATTTGACTGTGCATTCACTTGAGGCCCTGCAAAATGTGGGTATTTCATCCCTTGGAATGGAAACCGTAGGGTATCAGCCGGATCCGCTTCCTGATCATTTTGAATGCAGAGATGAACCAGCGGCAAGTCGTTCACCTCACGGTTTTCACATACTGCTGTTCAGAGTATATAACGCCCATATAAAAGATCTAAGCAGCTACAAGCCGATTGCACATCATGTGCACATGCTGGAGTCTTTGAACAACACTATTTCAGAAAGCTTTTTTAATGATGCTGTGTACCGACATGGCTGTAACGGAGGGCACGGATATGGTGTGAACTTGTGGAGAAAAAGCACGCTGAATCTTGTTGAAAACAACATTTTCAGACACCTGAGGCGATCGTTGATGTTTAACAGGGGAGTGCATAAAAATGTACTGGGATATAATTACTCCAGAGAAGTTTCTGCTCAAACCGGTTCTCAGATTCGGGGCGACCTTTCGAGTCGAAATATGTCAGACAGCGGCAACCTGGCTGAAGGTAATCAAGTAGACAGGATTCTGAACGACACATACCATGAAAGCACCTATACAGCCTACAAAAATGTATACTTCAGAAATTCTACATATCACAATTACATAGAAAATGAAGGAGGAATTGAAAACTATTTTATAGGTAATCGGGGTGCATTTGGCGGTAACCACGATCCGTCTTCACTTCAGACAGATTTGTATGCATTTGAAGATTCAGTAGCGATAACGCACGGACATTCTTCATCAGATGATTCAGATCCTGATCTGATTTTAAATAAAGCCTCACTATATCATTCTGAAGTGCCGCACTTTATGCTTCAGAAGGATCGCTGGAACCAAACCTATACATGGCCTCCCTTGGGACCGAGACTAAGTGAAGCAGGACGGCAGCTCACCCAGAATATACCGGCCAGGGGCAGATATTGCGAAGCGTACTATAATTATCCGGATTCTGCATATCACTGTTCCGGAGAGCCCCGCAGCTTATCGTCTGAGTCTGAAGGTGAAGAACAATAGTTTCTTATGTTTTTTGAAAACGCAACGAGTTAGGCTCTGAAACATGGTATGTCTGTTTTTCTCTGCGAACCGTTCTGAATCGGGAAAAACCAAGAGCAAAATCTATATTTGGATGTTGAACAGACATACCATGTTTTTCTTACCACATCAACCTGTCAATCCGCAACTGCAGCTTGCAGACGGGAAATTACATAGTGTAATACGTGTAGAAAATGTAAGTTAAAATAAAATGTTGTAATTTATTATTTTTAAGGTGTGCATGATAAATGTAATTCCACTATCACAATGAAAACAACCATCACAAAAAAGGGACAGATTGTGATCCCGGTCAAACTTCGAAAGAAGTACGATATTAAAACGGGCACAACAATTCAGGTGGATGAAGAGAATGGAAAAATTATACTCACGCCCATCACTCAGGACTATATCCAGAAATTGCGAGGCATAACGAAAGGATCGGGTGCAATGAATATACTCAAAGAAGAGAGAGAAAAAGAGAGAGACAGGGAGACATAGAAAATGAAAATGGATAATATCGTTCTTGATAGCTGGGCGTTAATCGCTTTTTTTGATAATGAGCCTGCAGCCATGCAAGTAGAAGATATTATCACAGAGGCTCATGCAAATAACCTGCAGATGATGATATCCGTGATTAATTTGGGTGAGTTATGGTATAGTTATGCCAGAATCTACTCGGACTCATTTGCAGATGATCTGATTGAAAAAGTGAAGGTGATGAATATTGAGGTGAAACCTGTGGATTGGAACATCGCTAAAATAGCAGCAGGGTTTAAAAAGGAGGGTGGCATATCCTACGCGGATTGTTTTGCTGGCGCACTTGCCAGTAAGATGGACGCCGCTCTTGTAACTGGAGACCCGGAATTTAGCCGGCTTGAAGACCATATTTCTATTATGTGGATTTGATACTCCGCGCTACCTCCTCGTCGGACGATTGTCGTTTTCGTCCGACGAGTCCAAGCCCCCCTGCAACAAGCAAATTCGTTTACAAAGGTACACTCCCTACAGACCCGACCGTCGAAAAAGCCAATCGATGGTTGAGTGTTTTACACATCGACCGACGAGTGACCTACTAAACATGGTATGTCTGTTTTTCACAGTGCAACATTCTGTATCGAAATAAGCCACGAGCAATATCTATGTTTGGATATTGAACAGACATACCATGTTTTTATTTATGCTACATCAACCCGTGTGAGCCCGCAACTGAAGCGTACAGACGGGAGAATTCTTCTCTTTTTCTTAGCCGCGCTTTCTCATAACTTTAACCCATGCAGGAAAAAGAAAGGTTAGACCGCGAAAAAGAATTCCACAACGAGGCGTTTGCTACGAATAAACGCAAACGGGTAAAGAAATACTATAAAACCACCGACCGGAGTAAGCAATTTTACAAGGATAAGATTCATGAAGATGTTGCGGGAAAAACAGTGCTGGAGTATGGCTGCGGGCCGGGAAGCCAAGCATTCTCACTGGCCAGGGCCGGCGCAAGAGTAACGGCGATCGACATTTCGGATGTTGCCATTGAACAGACCAAAGAGGAGGCGGACCGGAAGGGTGTGGAGATTGAATGCTTTGTGATGGATGCCGAAAACCTGACGTTTGAGGACGCTTCATTTGATCGCGTTTGCGGCAGCGGAATTCTGCACCATCTGGATCTGGAGCGATGCTACAATGAACTTAGTCGTGTGCTAAAACCAGGCGGTAACGGCATATTTTTTGAACCTATGGGCTACAATCCGCTAATCAACCTCTACCGTAACATGACGCCCTCCATACGAACGGATGACGAGCATCCGCTGCTTATGGAAGATTTTGAACTGGCAGAAAACTACTTTAGTGAGGTAAACCCCCATTTCTTTCACCTCACATCCATAGCCGCATCTTTCATGCCGGTTGCATCAGCACAATCTGTTCTTGCAGGACCACTGAACGGTTTGGATACGGTCCTTTTTAAATCCCTGCCATTTCTGAAGAAGTATGCCTGGATTGCTGTTATTCAATTAAAAGAACCACGTAAAAACATTCAGTCTAACTCAATCAGTAAAAAGAGTTGAATCAACCACTCGTAAGCATAGTTATTCCCACCTATAACAGGCCTGATTTCCTGAAAAAGACATTAGATTCTGCTTTATCCCAGTCGTATGTAAACATCGAAATAATAGTGGTGGATGATTGTTCAGAACTGAATCTGGAAGCTTTAAAAAATCAATATGCGTCAGTAAAATTTTTAAAGAACGATTCCAATCGTGGGGCATGCTATTCCAGAAACCGAGGTCTAAAATTAGCCAATGGAGAGTATGTCAATTTCTTAGATGATGACGACGAACTATTACCTGAAAAGATTGAGCTACAGGTTGAGAAGTTCAACTCATCAAAAGACCCAAAATTAGGTATGATTACATGCCATTCATTGGATTATAGATCAGGGAAAAAGAAGATTGTAAACAATCGGGTCAGAGGAAATATTTATGAAGAGATATTGGCAGAATACATTGTCGCCGGGACTGAGACAATGCTGTTTAAAGCGTCTGTTTTTGATGAAATTGAAGGGTTTGATGAAGGGTTAGAGTCGAGCCATGAGTATGACCTATTTATAAGGGCATGTGAAAAGTATCATATTAATTATGTGGATAAAATTCTCACGCAAAGGAACAGGTCGAGGGATCAAATCAGCCTGAACTTTAATAAAAAAGTTCAGGGTGCAAGAGTTCTATTTAACAAACATAATTGGCGCTATAAGCAGCAGGGGATATTATTTTGGATAAAAATGCGTATTAAATTACGTTTGTTGCTCCTTCGGTTCTATATTGGCAAGCTGTTTGGTGAGAAGATATATAGAAAATTACTTGTAAAATAAGTATCAGTTATTGTATTGATCACCAAATGTGAGATCTGATGAATATGCTTGCAAAATCAACCTCATTCAGCTGTCTCAGTAATAAAGTTTAAATTAGCTAATGTACAGTCAATGATAGTGGTATATGGCCTCTAACCTCACGCGGAAAACAGTCAAAAGTGTAAATTGGGGGCTGGGAAAAACACTTGGGCAAAATATAGTTGCCTTTTTTGCGAGTATAATTCTTGCGAGACTAATCGCCCCTGGAGAGTTTGGTTTGCTGGCCATTGCGATGATATTTGTAGGGTTGGGCAAAATTTTCGCAAATCTTGGGATTAATACCGCGATTATTCAAAAGAAAAATTTGAATTCTAAAAATCTCCGGGCAGCGTTATATATATCGTTGTTATCAAGTTTATGTATTTACATTTTAATATGGTTGATAGCTCCATTTGCTGCGGAATTTTTCAATGAGTCGAGAGCTGAAAGGGTCATACGCTGGATTGGACTTTTATTTCTATTCAATGGCTTAACAACAATTGGTCAAGGCGTTCTGATGCGCCATTTTAAATATAAGCCTATATTTTTTATAGAGATTGTCGCTTATGTTTTAGGGTATGGAATCGTTGGGATAACATTTGCTATGCTCGGTTATGGTGTTTGGAGTCTTGTTTGGGGAGTTTTAACACAGTACGCACTAATGGCTTTCTTCTATTTGATCTATGTTCGTATTCCATTAATGCCGGTATTTAAAGAAGGGGAATATCAAAAGATTATCCGATTTGGAGGGGGCGTAAGTTTACTCGGGTTTTTCAACTATATCGCGATGAATTTAGATAACCTGATCATTGGTAGACTCCTCCAGGCTTATCAACTTGGGCTATATTCTAAAGCATTTGGTTTGATGCAGCTGCCCGTCAGAAACTTGTCATATACGCTGGGAGGAGTTTCAATGTCTACCTTTTCTGCGATTCAGGACAAAACAGACGTGCTGAGAAGTGCATTTTACAGGGCAGCAGATCTAATATTTCTTGTTGCGTGTCCTGTGGCAGTGATAATGTTTATTTCCGCAGAATATATGATACTCGGGTTATATGGACCTCAGTGGATTGACGCAGTAAACGCTTTTCGCATTTTAAGCTTAGGAATTATGGTAAAAGCTTTTTTCGGAGTTACCGGAAGCATTGCAAAATCAACCGATAATGTGTTCAAGGAAACCTGGAGGCAATTGGTTTTTGCAATAGTTTTAGGAGGACTTTCATTGCTTCTGATAGACTATGGAATTGAGGGAGTGGCTTTAGCTGTAACATTCTCTTCAATTCTTTTCTTTCTCCTTATGATTCAACTTTCACTAAAAATATTTAAAGGAACCTGGCGGGATTTTTTTAAGTGCCTGAAAGGTGGAATAGTTTTCTCCTTTTTTTCCGGAATCTTGAATCTGTTATCGATTTATGTGATCGAATATTTTTTTAAAGGCGTCATTATGCCGATAAAATTGTCTATGCTGCTCGCCATTCTACTTATATTTGGTATCTGGATATTTTTAAAAGTTCCTTCAGCCTGGATTACTCCTGGAAGAGATTGGCTTATAAAAACATACGCCCCTGCTTTGCCCGGAAAAGTGGGGAAATATCTCAAAAGTAACCTGAAATGAAAGATTCTGAGGATATTCCCTTTTCTGTTGTAATTCCACTCTACAATAAAGAGCCACATATTGCAGAAACAGTTCAATCTGTTTTAAATCAAACATACAGTAATTTTGAACTGATCATAGTTAACGACGCTTCAACGGATGGAAGTCGTGACATTGTTGGGACATTTGATGATAATCGCATTAGAATAATTGAAAGGTCAACACCTGGACCCGGTGGATATGCGGCAAGAAACAGAGGCATAGAAGAAGCAGTTAATGATTATATAGCATTTCTGGATGCTGATGATACATGGAAAGAAAATTTCCTTAAAGAAATGGTCGCGGCTATAAAAAAATATCCGTCGTCGGGATTCTACTCTTCCGGATGGGTGGTCAAAACAGATGAAGCTGATCAAAAATTAAATTCTTACGCAAGAGAACGAGCCGAAACAGGTGTTCATACAATAACTCTTTCGGAGTTTCTAAAATCGTATATAAAGGGTGCCGGACCTGTTTGCTCTTCGGCTGTTGTGGTATATAAAAATGCAATTCAAAAGGCTGGTGGATTTCCTGAAAACAAGTGCAAATTTGGAGGAGATATTGATACATGGTTTAGAATTATGCTTTCTGGCAGCAGTTTGACAATTAATCCGGTGCCATTAGCTACGTATAATAGGGAAGCTGTAAATATGGTAACTAAAAGTCACCATTTTTCAATCACGGAGACATGTGTTAAGAAAACGGCAAGAAATTTAAAGTATGATTCTTTAGATGTTTCTAAACGACTTGTTGAGCAATTCGTGAATTATTTTCAGTATCTGCAAATTCGAAAAAAGGCGATGTCGGCTAATCTTATACCAAACGACTTGCAATACGTATATGGGTCAGAAAATAAACTGACGTACCTGGTTTTTAGAATCTATGCACTGTTGCCAAAAAAAATACAGCATTTAATCGTGATTGGATATAATTCTAAAAAATAGATTTATAAATAGACTGCAGTTTTTTCTGTTTTGAAAGCGTGCTGAAATTCTTATAAATGTAGGAATGCATATGTTCAGGGTCATAACCCGATAAATTGTCTAAAATTGCTTCAAGCCCAATTTTAAGAGACTTGTGGCTATCTGTATCGACGAGTATACCGCACTTACGATTAACAATTTCTTCAGGCCCGCCAGATTTTGTAGCCAAAACTGGAGTTCCACAAGAAATGGATTCTGCAACAGCCAAACCAAACCCTTCCCTTCTGCTGGGTGATATAAATAAGTCAGCCGCCTGATAATAAAGGGGCATGTCATTGTGAGATGACTGAGTGTGAAATGTAATATTGGAACTTAATTTATTTTCTAAAATAATCTGATGAACATTATTAGCGTACTCGGTATTTGACTGTGGAGATATTAGGTGAAGATGAAGATCGGATATGTCAGGTAAATCTGAAAATGCTTTTAAAAGTAAATCAACCCCTTTTTCCCGATAAAGATTAGCCACGCACAGGAGGTGAGTTTTATCACTGCTCCATCCAAGTGTTTTTTTGGCTGTGGCTTTTTTATCAGCGCCTGTGCTGCAAAATAGACTCGTGTCTATTCCGTGAGGTACGTGGGTTAATTTTGATTCGTGTTCTGGATATTTTAAAGCTACATCATTGAGCAATTTTGACCCCACACAAATAATCTTATCCGCATTATCAATTGTATCATCGAGAAACGGCTTTAGAGTTTTATTACTCTCGTTTTTATACCAATCTCCACCATGTATAGTAAGAACCGTACGTTTTCCCGCTTTCTTTAGAGATGGAACTGCAAGGCCGGATGGAAACAACCAGTGGAGGTGAACAAGGTCAATCTTAAAACGATTTAAAGTTTTAAGTAAATTTCTGGAAAGTGACCACCTGGTTATAGATGGGAGACTTTTTCTCGGAAATGATAAATAGTTAAAACGTGAAACATCTATATCATTTTCTAATGGGTTTAGGGTTCTATAATATTGATTTTGAAGTGGTGTCGCATAAACAGTGGGTAAAAGCAAATAAACTTCGTTTATCTTTGAAATTAAATGAGCTTCTTCCTTAATGAAAGTGGCTTGCGCAGGATTTTCTTTAGTGGGATAACTATGACTTATGATGGCTACTTTCAAGGGTACATTTTCCGCATTAGGGATTTAATTCATTCTACAAGTTTGAGAACTTTTTGTATTATAAGAATCTGAATTTTTTCAGATAAATAAATTAAACTCGATTACGTGAGTAAGCAAACAGTTAATTTTTTCGATGTTTTATTAACGCTATTGAAATACAAGATTACAATTCTAACGATTGTAATTTCACTAACGCTTGTGTCACTTATCATTAGTCTCGTATGGCCTCAATCTTTTCAGTCTGGGTCCGAGATAGTACAAGTGCAGGAATCCGGAGGCGGTTCGGTAGGCGGAATTCTGGACAACCTTGCCTCATTTAGTATCACGGGTAGAAAAGTGGGTGGGGAAACGATTCTAATTATACTTAACAGCCAGACTCTCAGAGATAACCTTATTGAAGAATTTAATCTCTCGGAGGTATATGGATCTGATATTATAGAAGCAACCCGTAGAATTCTCAGCGGTAATCTTACCATTGAGGAGGTTCGGGAGGGAGGATTTGGCTTTAATCCGGTAGTTTCTGTTAAAATTGGTGTGATAGATAGTGACCCTGAGCGTGCCCAAGCTATGAATGAATTCATTTTAAATGAACTCGACAGTGAGCTTGAAGAACTAAATCGCAGCTCTACCACTGAATCTTTAAATGTGCTAAAGTCCCGGTATGAGCAGGCGCTAAATGATTTATCTGAGGCTGAGCGTGAGCTAAATGAATTTCAAAATGAATACGGAATTATTAGGCCCCCTGCTCAGGTTGAAGCGTTAATTCAAAATCTCGCAAGCCTGAAAGCTACTATTACACAACGCGAGATTGAACTGGCAGTGATTGAGCGCAGTGTATCCCGAAATGCTGATATTTATCAGTCAAAACTCGTAGAGCTCGAAGAGCTTCGATCTGCTTTTGAATCTCGGATTCAGCGAAGTGAGGATCTCACGTTGGTTGACGACTCTTATTTTTCATTATTCGATATACCTGACCTACTTCTTAAATATGTCAGACTGCAGCGGGAGGTTGAGATACAACAGCAAATACAGCAGACGCTATTTCCACAGCTTGAGCAGCAACGACTGATGCAGAGAAATACCAGCAGTGGTATTCAGATAATTGATGCACCCAATTTGCCTACCTATAAATTTGCGCCAAAAAGGGCTTATATTGTATTGGCGGGGTTTTTCTTTTCGATTATCCTATCATTAATTGTAGTCTTCTTCAAAGAAATGACAAAAGATCCAAATTCAGAATCTTCTGTCAAGCTTAGAAAAATCCGTCAGGAACTTCTATTTAGAAGGGAGTGAGCTTTTGAAGTCTCTGTTGGTCAATCATAATATCACTGCAGCCGCGATATTATTTTTTCTGGTAATAGCTCTGATATCTTTCGTAAAATCATCATTGTTCCCTTTTGCCGCTGTTGTAGTGGCAGGCATTGTTATAACAGGTCTTTTTTTAGGCTTCCAAAAACCCTGGATAATGACCTTTTTTATCGCATCAGGTTCTTATTTGGGCTCACTATTATATTTAGCTGAGGGATCTTTTCTGCCTGTCACACTATTTCAGTTTTTTCTTTTCACTGCTCTCGGTTTATATCTTTTACATGTTCTTTACTTTGACTCAGTTGATATAAAGTATACAGGTTATGAATTACCACTCCTGCTGTTTTTAGCACTGATCTTTTTTTCGCTTATATATAGTACTGATCGGGAATCAGGATTAATAAATGCTTTGCGTTTTATTTTTCTGTTGATCTATGCAGGCTACGTTTTTAATACTATACACTCAGTAAAAGTCGTTTCAGGTATCCTTATTATGCTCGTTGCACTATCAATAGGACTGTCGGGTTTTGCAGCATTAGAAACGATATTTAATCCGGAAATTGCGATTCAAAATTTAACAGAATCCTCAAACCTACAAAGAGGGTCGGTTGATACTCTCTACGATGATCCAAACCGATTTGCAGCAATTCTTTTTCTGCCACTCGCCTTCACTTTTTCGGCAATTAATTCTGATTTAATATTTAAGTATAAAGCTATCTCGGCAGCAAGTTTTCTGATTCTGTTAGCGGGACTATTTTCAACTTTTTCAAGAAGTGGACTTTTGTCACTCGCAATCATAATACTGATAACCGTATCGTTGTTCAAGAACTGGAAAATGGCGACTCTGATTGGGTTTATATTGCTTTTGGTAGTTCTTGCTGTACCACAATTAAGGAATGTTCTCTTTATAAATATTGAACGTATTTTAGACGTTCTAACGGGTGCCGGGGACGACTCGTCGGGAATTCGTGTTATGCTTGGTCTCGCAGGAGTGCAAATGTTCATCGATTCATACTTTTTGGGTGTTGGCTTCGATGCATTTTCGGAATATTTCACAAACTACTATACTACTCAAGAGTCAATAGGAGTCTACGAACCGCACAACATAACTTATACAATTATGGCTGAATTGGGCCTGATTGGGTTATTCTTCTATCTATTTTATTTATATGTAATGGTTTACCACGCCTGGCAAAATGTTAAACTCGCGTCAACACAATTGGAAAAAGTCGTTTCGTCAGCTTTGCTCTCTGCTTTTGTTGCGTATTCTTTCTTTTATCAATTTTATGGGGGGGGTATGTTGGACAGTAACCTGATGTTGATTCATGGACTAATTTTCGTCTTGTTTTTCCAACTTTCAGATAAAAAAGCCTGAGTTAAAATCTTGTATAAGAGAGCGGTTGTACCAACTCTTTGAACATACCCGATTTGTAAGCTGTATCTTTTCTCAAATGCAGATAATCCTTTAGGTAAACTGTTTTTTTAATTCGGAGGATAAATTTTTTGCTAATCTTTTTCTCGAGTACCTGCTATTAACAAACTGTCTTCCCGAACCGGCTAACTTTTCTTTGATTTGTTGGTCATCTTTTATCCGTCGAATTTTTTGAGCTAATTTTTCCGGATTCTTCGGTTCAACCGTGATCGCCGCGCCGCTTATATCTCCGATCTCTTTCATCAGGCCTTTTCCACACGTGATTACCGGGACACCACAAGCAAGATACTCATAAAATTTTACCGTAACGATAGACTCAAACGCCTGGGATGGATTGATTGGATTTACGGCCACATCAAAACTCGATATGTAGTAGGGAACCTGTTCGTGCTTTTTCAGCCCTAGCCAGTCGAGATTATTAGGTTTAAATTCATTCAGGATATCTCTTAACCGATTGTTTCGGCCGCCGTCTCCTACGATAACAAACTGTATGTCAGGGTCATCTTCGCAAAGTTTGGCGGCTTCCACAAAGGTTCGTAAGTCGTGAATCACCCCAAGCGATCCCACATATCCGACCCGGAATTTTGAGCTGTCGAAGGGCTCATCCATACCTTCTTCGGGATGCTTTTTCTTCTTAAAAAGGTCAACATCCACACCGTTTGGAATAACGGATGTTGGGGTTCCGTTACTTCGTGTTTTTATGATTTTTTCAGCTGCGTCGGTAACCGGGACAATTAAGTTGGCACTATGGTAGAGCCACTTTTCAAGCTTCTTGCCAAACCGAATAAAGTTTGGCTCGCCATCAAATTCAGTCTGATTGACGGCTGAATCGGGCCAAATATCACGCACTTCAAAAACAAACTTTGCGCCAAAAATTTTACTGAGCAAATAGCCGGATACACCCGTAAATATGGGTGGTGACGTTACATATACAATATCGTAGCTTTTTGGATTGCATAGCATGTATATGAAGCTGGAGACCATGAAGGAAAGAAAAAACAGGAGTTGCTCTACAACATTTTTGCGTTCGTTAGCAACCGACCAGATTCGGTGCACTGTCAGATTCTCATTTACAACCTCTTTATAGACCCACTTTTCCCGGTATTTTTCATCAATCACTCCTGTAGGATAGTTGGGTTTTTCGCAGACCACATCAACATCCCATCCATCTTGTGAAAGATACTGGCTCATGATGTTGCTGCGAACCGCGCCGGCTCCAACTTCAGGCGGATAGTATTGTGTAATGTAAAGTAGTTTTGAATCTACTGCCATTAAATCATCGGGTTATGGCCACATATGTAGTTACAGCTGCTGCGATCGTAGAAATAGCTGTAAGAACAAGTTGAGCATTATTTCTCCTCGAGTTTCGTATTTGAATCTCGTACTCGCGTTGGGCGTTCAGCTCATCAAAGGGTGTACGGTCTACAAAAATCATGTCTCCGGATTCCAGGCTGGTCTCACCCGGCTGTTTCCAGGCACGGCTTCCGGCTTTGATAACAAAGATACGTTCAGGATCTGCAGCTAAACTCAAACCGCCGGCCTGATCAAGATAGTCACGTACTCTAAAAGATGAATTAAATGGGTAGTTACCCGGATTGTTCAATTGGCCATATAAAACAATGTTCTGATAGTCAGTTGGGATGTAGACACGGTCGCCATCGGTAATCCGAACCTGGCTGAGCTGCCGGTCGTCTTCCAGATCGATAAACATGCGCTGATCTGAATTGAGATCTCTCTCCATTTCGAGATATTCAAACCCCTGTAAAACCTGGTCGGAGGTACGCATTAGCTGCGCAGTATTTAGTGTTGTTGCTGATGGCACCCCGCGATTGCTCATGTTAGCACGAATCATGTAGGCACCGTTTGTAAGCGCCCGGTCAGTAAGGCCCCCTGCAAGGTCAATCAGTTCTGCAAGCGTCGTATCATCACTATCAATTGGGAAGTTACCGGGGATTTCGGCCTCCCCATAAACCCAGGCAGATGAGTTATTGCGGGACATATTGGAATAGGGAACTACAAGTCGGTCATTTTCCTGCAAAGGCTGTTGAAGAGCAATTCGGTCATTCAGAGAAATGGTTTCTGAACTCAGTTCACCTCCACGATTGCGATATAAAATGATGCGTGTGGTGTCTGCGCCGTCTGTATAGCCCCCGGCAATTTTAAGCAGGCTAAGTACGGTATCATCAGTCCTGTACTCGTATTCATTAGGTGAATCAACCGCTCCGGAAATACTGATACGCGGAGAACGTTCACTCAGTTTGCGGATATTAATTTGATCGCCATCGTATAGAAATGGATTAGCTTCACGCAGTCCGGTTTTGAAATATGTAATTAAATCAGCATCGGTTGAGTTACTCAGCCAGCGGTGATCGATCTGAATGTTTCGAAGAGAGTACCGGGTATTGCCATCCAAATTGGAACCCCGTTTTGTGCTATCAGGCATTACAAGTTCAGAGTTTGCCCGAAATGAATAATTGAATGATGGTGTCGGGTCATCATTTAAATTATTGTCAATCATCTTCAACGTAGTTTCGTTGCGCATTGGCTCGGACAGTGCATTGGAAATGGCTACATCAAGACGGGTTCCGGCGGGAAGAAGATAGCGCCCGGGGTTGGGAACATCACCTATGACCTGAACTTGAACAGGTCTCGGTTTTTGAATGTGAAGAGAGAGATTGAAATCTACAAGTTCATCTGCCACTGAATTTCTAACAGTCTCAGTGGCTTCATCAATCGTTAAACCCGCAACTTCGACAGTGCCACCATAAGGTAAATAAAGGTAGCCGCTGGAATTTACCACAAGAGCCTGTGCATTTAGTGAGACGGGCCCTGTAATATTAATATTTATCACATCCTGTGGCCCTATCACATAACTTTCGCGATCGAAATAGTCAGCATCAGGCACTGTCTCACCTAAAAATTCCAAACCCACCTGATCAATGAAATAAAGGGTCTGACCAATGAGGCTGGGGGTTTCAAATGAACCACCTGAGATTCGTGATCCCGTTCGGTTCTGGCTGTTGTCGCTAATATCCTGGCTTAACAGGTTAAAAGGCGAAATCAGGATGAAAAGAATGATAAAAGCCGGGATGAAGCGTCTACTCATAGGTGGTGCTCAATAATAGATTGGTTAAAAGATAAAGATTTCTAAATTCCAATACGAAACAAAAAAATCACAACATTTCAACACGATACAATCATTTCGTATTTAAAATTTACTCACCGTCACTCACAACCTGCCCATTTATAATTACCTGCTCGGCAGATGTGGTATACTCAAAAGGGTCTCCGTTGAAAAGTACAACGTCAGCCTGCTTGCCTTCTTCGAGTGAACCGGTCTGACTATCGATTCCCAGTACACGAGCCGCATTGATGGTGAGAGCATTCATGGCCTGGTTGTAATCCATGCCGTTTGCAACTGCAATAGCTGCTTCAAAATGGACCACCCGCGTTTTTGGGACATACCCTTCGTAGCCGCTTTGAAACAGAACGGTAATTCCTTCATCAGCAAGTTTACCGGCTGTTTCAAACGAGGCGTGTTCGCCATCGCCGCCAAGACGCATCATCGTCGGGTGAATAATGACCGGCACGCCCGCCTCTTTGATTTCATCCATCACCATATACGCTTCGGCAGCGCCATCCAGAAGCAGCTTAAAGCCAAACTCTTCCTGCATGCGAAGAGCGGTCATAATATCATATGATTTGTGAGCTGTGATGAGAGCATAAATATCGCCATTGAGAAGTTTAACGAGTGCCTCTTTCCCGAGGTCTCTTGGCTGGTCGTCATCTCCTTCCATATATTCTTGAGTCTCAATCAGCTGCTGACGCAACATAGCAATAGCTTTCGACCGGGTGCCGGGGCTGTCAAAATTGCTTCTGATGCCGGAACCTATCGTCATGGCAAGGGCTGTTGTTGAGTCTACAAGTGCCTCTCCAACTGTGGAGCCGGTTGTCTTCACAATCATTGTCTGTCCGCTGATTATTGCACCGGGCCCGTGGCCTGTATGAACCGTTGTGACGCCTCTGTTCCGGAGTACCTCTATAAGATCTTCTCGTGCATTGTATGCGTCAAGCGCACGCAGTTCGGGCTGCAGAGCACTTGAGAGCTCGAGCTGATCCTGATCGGAGTCCACATTGTAGATTCCGGCAAGTCCAACCACGGAATGGGCGTCGATAAATCCCGGCGTTACTACGGCGGCTTCGTGAATCTCGTAGCCCGAGGGAATGCGTACAGATGATTCGGGCCCAACCCGTTCAATTATGCCGTCATTGATCAAAATGACGCCGTTCGTAATAGATTCTCCGGCAGAGGTATATACTGTCTCACCTTTAACAGCAATCTGCTGGGACTGGGCGGGAATAACTGACATCAGGAGTAGTGAACATGTAATGATCAAACGGGATAGTGTTGACATATCTTTCAGAATATTAATGAGTGGAGATTTCTTATTGATCAGCTTCATATCAGTTCCCTCCAAAGTGATCGTGAACATGCTGGTTTGATCCGGAAAATACATCTTCGCCGCCAACACCAAATTTTTGGTCGTCGGGGTCTGAGCGGTCCCACTCCATTTTTCCGTCAATCCACGTTTGCTGAACCTGCGTGTATACGCTAAAAGGATCTCCATTCAGGATGATAAAATCGGCGTCTTTCCCTGTTTCAAGAGATCCAACCCGGTCGCCAAGGTCCATAATTCTGGCATTTGAAATGGTCAGCGCTTCAAGAGCTTTTTGGCGGCTCATGCCTGCGCGAATTCCAAACCCTCCCGATCTCAGAAAGAGGCGTGAGTCTGTAATGGGGTCGTCGGTATGGTAGGCAAAATCAGCCCCGGCCTCTTCCAGTTCCCGGCCAACTTCGTAATCAATTTTGACAGCTTCAGGCTTGCCGCCGGGGGAGTCGAGCACGATAATTGATGCCGGGTAACCTGATTCGGCAATTTCATTTGCCACTTCACCGCCTTCACTGACGTGATGAAGCACCATTCGATAGCCAAACTCATCAGCCAGCCGGATCGCCGTAAGAATATCGTCATGCCGGTGGGTGTGATTGTGAACAATACGCTTGCCATCCAGAACTTCAATCAACGTTTCCATCTCAAGATCCCGTGGCGGCATCTCATCGGCATTTCCATCGGCTGCTTCAACTTTTGCCTGGTATTCCTGAGCCTTGATATACAGATTTCTTACGAGCGCAGCTGAGCGTGCACGAGTCCCTGGAAACGGGCCGCCTCCGGAACGTATGGAGTTGGTACCATTTGCCATTTTCAGGCCGCCGTAGATATTATTCTCCTCGTCTGAGTAGATAAGCATATCTTCAATCGTATTAGCCTCTTTTGTTTTGAGGTATACGGTTTGACCGCTCATCAGATGGCCGGAACCCGGCATGATATTGACAGTAGTTATTCCGCCGGAAAGTGCGCGTTTAAAAGAGTCACTCGTTGGGTTGATGGTATCCATGATGCGAACGTCGGGGTGTAAGGCCGAGGATCGGTCGCCTCCGTCTCCCTCTCCGATATGTGAGTGGCTATCTACAAGACCTGGCATAATTACCTGACCACTAACGTCGATGACCTCGGCATTTCGCGGTATATTCACGGAAGATGAAGATCCAATGGCAACAATTTTGCCATCTTCAATGATAAGTGTACCGTTAGAAATAGAATTCCCTGTAACAGGTATAATCTCAGCTCCCTGAAAAGCGATTGGCTGGTCTTGGGAGAGAACCTGGGTAACGGAAAAAATCAGTGTAAATAAAAGGGTTAGCAGTAGAAAGGAAATACGATTTAGCATCGGTGCCCGCTTTAAGTTTAAATTGAAGCAGGTATTGTACCACAATTTTCAGGAAGTTAAAAGAAAGTCAAATGGGTTATACATCGGGCGGTGTATAGCCGTTCCAGATAGGTATTTGAAGAAAATGGCACCTCAAAATGATTGGGTAGCCCGCTACTGCCAAATATAATTAAGCAGATATAAACCGGTCATCTGCTGAACAGTGAGTAAACTCAATCGCGGGTTGACACTGCGTTACCGAACTGCGTTTGCAATTTTGTCAACGTAGTTTAGCTTCTCCCAGGAGAACTCATTCCGCCCAAAATGCCCATATGCGGCCGTTTTTCTGAAGATCGGTTTTTTGAGGTCAAGTCTTTTAATGATTCCGGCAGGGGTTAGATCAAACACTTTCTTAACTGCTTTGGCAAGTTCAGCATCATTTACTTTTCCTGTACCATATGTGTTTACACTAACTGATACAGGATTTGCGACACCAATAGCGTAAGCCACCTGAACGAGACACTCATCAGCCAGCTCAGCGGCTACAATATTCTTAGCGACATGCCGTGTGGCATAGGCCGCGCTTCGGTCAACTTTTGAGGAATCTTTACCGCTGAATGCTCCGCCACCATGAGCACCGCGCCCGCCATAGGTATCTACAATAATTTTACGGCCGGTTAGCCCGGTGTCGCCATGCGGTCCGCCTATGACGAACTTTCCGGTTGGATTCACATGCAGGATTGTATTGTTATCCATTAACTCGCCTGGAATAACAGCAGAGATTAAATTCGTTTTGATATCGTTTTTAATATCTGCCTGACTAATTCCTTCATCATGCTGTGTAGAAATTACTATCGTATGAACCCGGACCGGATTATTATCCTGATCATACTCCACCGTAACCTGACTTTTGCTGTCCGGTCCAAGATATGGCATCAAAGCCGTCTTTTTGCGGATATGAGCCAGCGTTTTCAGCAGCTGATGCGAATACTGCAGAGTCATGGGCATGTACTCTTCAGTTTCTGTTGTCGCGTATCCAAACATCATGCCCTGATCGCCTGCACCCTGTTGTTTTTCGCTGGATGAGTCTACTCCCTGGGCAATATCGGGGCTTTGCTGGTGGATGGTAGACAAGACGCCGCACGAATCCGAATCGAATCGATAACTCGCTTTTGTGTACCCGATATCTTTAATGACCTGGCGGACAATTTCCTGTACATCAACATAAGCTTCGGTGGTTACTTCGCCCGAAACAATAACAAGACCAGTGGTTACCATGGTTTCTACCGCAACCCTTGACTCGGGATCGTCGGTGAGCATTTCATCAAGAATGGCGTCTGAAATCTGGTCGGCAATTTTATCGGGGTGTCCTTCGGATACGGATTCGGAGGTAAAGAGATTTTTCATTCAATACAAAATTCGTGGTTCTGACAATTAAGGCACCAAAAGTACAAAATTTTCTTGATTAACACAGGCTGATAGATATTATAGGTGAGAGACAACGTAAAGGAAAAACGATGAGGGCGTTAGATAGCATCAGAAACCGAAGATGTGTTAACGAATAACCATTTTACTTTTAGGTATTACTTCCAAACAGGTTTGATTCCTCTCCGCCAGGATTGATTCCGAGATATTGGTACGCTTTAGCCGTCGCGACCCGGCCTTTCGGGGTTCGCTGCATAAACCCCTCCTTGATAAGAAATGGTTCGTACACCTCTTCGATAGTGCCTTTGTCTTCACCTACGGCCACACCCAGGGTCCCAAGGCCAACAGGGCCGCCCTTGTAGTTTTCGATGATCGCTTTTAAAATACGGATATCCATTTCATCAAGGCCGTTTTTATCAACGTCCAGCGCGTTGAGCGCCTTGTCTGCGATCGCTTCGTCGATGGTGTCGAGCTCGTCAACCTGTGCGAAATCGCGTGTTCTGCGAAGGAGTTTGTTGACAATTCGGGGAGTGCCGCGACTTCGGCGGGCAATTTCATGAGCGCCTGTTTCGGTAATTCCAAAATCCAGGATATGGGCCGTTCGGAGGGCTATTCTCTGTAAAAGTTCCACATCGTAATAGTCGAGACGCATATCGATACCGAAGCGTGCTCGTAAAGGCGCCGTAAGCAGCCCTTTACGTGTTGTGGCGCCGACAAGCGTAAATCGATTGAGTTCAATCTGAACACTTCGTGCGTTAGGCCCTGAATCAATCACAATATCCAGCTTGTAATCCTCCATTGCCGAGTAAAGGTACTCCTCTACAACCGGATTAAGCCTGTGAATTTCATCAATAAAAAGGACATCACCTTCTTCCAGGTTGGTGAGCATACCGGCGAGATCTCCCGGCTTTTCAAGAACAGGGCCGGTAGTTGGTTTTATTTGTACACCCATCTCACGGGAGATAATGTAGGCGAGGGTTGTTTTTCCAAGTCCGGGCGGACCTGATAAGATCACGTGGTCGAGTGCTTCACCCCTTTTTTTGGCGGCCTGAATAAATACATTTAGATTCTGAATGACTTTCTGCTGTCCAACAAAATCCTGCATAGAAGATGGCCGAAGCGTCTCCTCAACAACAGGTTCCTCTTGTTCAGGATTTAAAAGGGGATTTTGCACAATTACGAATCGGATTGAACTATTAATAATTAGTTAATCAATAATAGCTAAATTCCTGTGAAAGTTCAGTTCCATATCAAATCATTCAAATGAGTTCAAAGAAAGAAAATAAAGGCAGCGCTCGTCCTGCAGATAAAACGAAGTCTATCCCAAAACCAAAAGATATGGGCCAGCAAAAATCAAACTCTGCCGATGTGGTGGCTAATGAAGATTTGATTCAAAAAGGCTCTGAGTATTTCATGAACTATGAGCTGAGCTGGCTCAAATTTAACTGGCGTGTACTTGCTCAGGCAGAAGACCCGGACGTACCTCTGCTGGAACGAATCAAATTTATAGGGATTGTCTGCTCCAACCTGGATGAATTTTTTCAAAAACGCATTGGCGGACTCAAACGGCAGATTCATGCTGGGGTAACAGAGCTTTCTGTTGATGGGAGAACCCCGGAACAGCAGCTAAAGGAGATACGAAAAGATGTCCTTAAGATGATACGCGCTTACCGGCACTGCTACTTTAAAAAACTGTTGCCGTTGCTCGATAAAGAAGGTGTAAAGGTTGTTTTATTTAAAGATCTGTCAGATAAACTTCGAGAGGAGGCTGTTGAGTATTTTGAGTCACAACTCTATCCTATCATTACGCCGCTTGCTGTAGATGAGGCTCATCCGTTTCCGTTTATATCAAATAAAAGCCGGTCGTTTGCTGTAAAATTAAAGAGTCCCGATTCAGATGAGGTCCATTTTGCACGAATAAAAATTCCGTCTAATCGCCCGCGCTGGATCAAATTGAAAGGTGATAAGAAAATTACGGTCCTGGTTTCCATTAGCGATATCATTACGGAAATGATCGGCCGGTTTTTTTCGGGTATGGAAATTCTCTCAGCGAACCTGTTTAGGGTAACGCGAAACGCGGAACTTGGGCGTCAGGATGAAGAGGCGGATGATCTGCTTGAAATGATTGAAGATGAGCTGAGAGAGCGCCGGTTCGCTGAAATAGTACGTCTGGAAATTGACCAGAAAATGCCTGATGATATGAAGCAGTATCTGATGGAGAATTTGAATGTTAAGAAGAAGGACATTATTGAGATGGATGGGCCGATCGGGCTGGCCGACTGCACCCAGCTCTACGATTTGAGTGGTCTGAATCACTGTCGTTTCCAGAAGTGGGTTCCGGCTCTGCATCCGGTATTGCGGCACGAAATGGAAGAGGATGCCCCCAATATATTTGACGTGATTGGTAAAGGTGATTTTATGGTGCATCACCCATACCACAGCTTTGAAACGTCTACACAGCGTTTCGTTGAAGAGGCTGCATCAGACCCTGATGTGTTGGCGATTAAACAGACGATGTATCGAACATCCAGTGATTCTCCATTAATGCACGCATTGATGAGGGCGGCCGAAGAAGGTAAGCAGGTGGCTGTATTGGTGGAGTTAAAAGCACGGTTTGATGAAGAGAGAAATATTACATGGGCCCAGAAGCTTGAGAAGGCGGGCGTGCATGTTTCGTATGGAATAGCCGGCCTGAAAATTCACTCTAAACTTACAATGGTTGTTCGTGAGCAGGATGGAATACTCCAGCGATATGTTCATATAGGAACCGGGAACTATCACCCGCATACTGCGCAACTGTATGAAGATCTTGGGTTCTTTACTTCAGATAAAAATATTGCATCGGACGTTACAGATGTATTTAACCTGCTGACAGGCTTCGCTCCGAAACAGTCGTATAAAAAGCTGCTGGTAGCACCCCGTTATATGCGCGGGGCTGTAAAGGAGATGATTGAGCGTGAAATACAGGCGGCTACACAAGGTAAAAAGGCAAGGATAATCGCTAAAATGAACAGTCTGGAAGATCCCCAGACAATTCAGCTTCTTTATAAAGCTTCTCAGGCCGGTGTAAAAGTTGATATGATAGTTCGGGGCGTTTGCAGGCTGATTCCCGGAAAGAAAGGGTTAAGCGAAAATATTAGAGTCCACAGCATAATTGGTCGATTCTTAGAGCACTCCCGGTGTTACTATTTTTATTGCGGGGGTAAAGAAGCATTCTGGATTGGGTCAGCCGACTGGATGCATAGAAATCTGGATGCAAGAGTTGAAATATTGACACCTGTTGAAGATGAGGGGCTGAAGCGCTATTTGTGGTTTATGCTAAACATCTATCTCAGCGATAATCAACAGCGCTGGATTATGCAGCCGGACGGAGACTATTTGAAAGCGGTGAAGAAGAAAAGTGATGGAGACATTTCCACCCATCACACATTGATGGAGCATGTTAAGAGCAATAAGAGCCCCGTGCCAAAATCTTCGAACTGATTCATTGATTCTTAAAACTATTTTACAAACGACTCTTTCGCAGCGTATGGGTTATGCAACTGTTTGATGTGAAGCAACAATAGCAGTAACCTAATAAGTATCAATACCTTAAAATTATTTTTAGACCTTATTATTCTATTACTTTTGGTTTATGAGGCTGTAGTGATAGCATCCACCTCAAGCGACTTATATTTGACTGAAATGATTGAAAATGTCTATTTTTTAAAACATAAAAATAAGACATAGTAAGATTTGATGACAAGTTACAGTTGTAACGCGACCGTCATGTTTTGTGATATTCGCAATTTTACAGTGCTGTTCGAAAAGAAAGACCCCATTGAGGCCATCTCTTTCGCGAATGAAGTTCTGGCGGTTTTAGGTAAAGAAGTGGAAAATAACAGAGGTGTAGTTGACCGATTTACAGGTGATGGTTTTCTTGCGCACTTCGGGATAGTTGAGAAAGATACAAATCACGCAGACCTTGCATGCCGTGCTGCTATCGGTTTGCGTATGCGGTTGAAGGCAATTAACTCTGAACGGTATTTAAATAAAGAAAATGTACTGAATATTGGTGTGGGTATTCATACAGGTGAGGTTGCAGTAGGTGAAATTACGTCCGGAAAATTTACACAGCAAACAATTCTTGGCGATACAGTGAATACAGCGTCAAGGATTGAGTCTCTTACCAAGTTCTTTTCAGTAGACTCATTAATTTCCGGAGCTACAAAAATTCAGCTTAATGATGATCTAAAGCTGCAAAAAATGCCACTAAAAAAATTAAAAGGTAAAGAAAGGAATGTGCAGACCTTCTGGCTGCTTCCGATGAATTAAATACAATTAGTTCTATGAATATTACGGTTGAAGATGGAAATCAGATCAGTGCAGAAGCTGTAAAAGAACTTGAAAAGCATGCCGACATGATTGAATGCCAGTGCCCCAACAAGCTGGTCGAAATCCTTCAAAATGTAAGAGAATTTATTGATTATTCAGATGAGTGTATTGAAAAGTATCCTGAAGATCGTGATACGCATAAGTGGCTAAAATCATCTGCTATAAACATTGATCAGCTTCTCTCAACCACAATAATACAGCTGGCCCGTCTTGAAGGCTTTATAGATGAAAATAATCAGTTTGTAGATCGCGGCGAGGGTCACAAGTAATTGCTTAGATACCTTCACCGGCAGACATTATGGTGTGTCGAAATACCCGTAAAAAGAGAAGTGAGATACACTTAGTTTTCAAGATTAGAAAGCAGTGCTTCAGCCTTCATCGCAAGTGTTCCGGTGCCTGATGATATCTGTCTGAGCAGTTGTTCAGATTCTTGTAGGTTGCCTTTTCTGAGATAGATATTGGCGATATACCACTCCGCATTTTCGTAGATATAGCCGGGTGTTTCAGTCGCCCTGAGCTCGTTAATTTCTGTGAACAGATCGAGGCTCAAATCAAACTCCCCACCGTTATAGGCTAAAATTCCGAGGTTAAAATGGATCCTTATTCCCTGGATATCAGAAAGAGATTCTGACATTAACCCTCGTAGAATGTCAGTCGCTTGTTCAGTGTCACCAGCGAGGGCCAAAGAGAGTGACCTGTTGATTTGCTGATCGATCTGAGCAGCATCCGGGCTATCATCACGAAAGATGTCGCTGCCGAGCATCTGAGTTACTTCAATTTTCGTTAGTGCATAGGAGGCCGGTTCGTTATTGCTTTGAAAGTAAAAAATGTAAAGCATGGAGGAAAATAATATTACAGCTGCAATGGAGGCGACCCAAACTGTATAACGCTGCTTTAAATCATTGATCTGGTTACGTCTGTCCGACGCTTCAATTCTAAAATTTTTGTTCCGATACAGGTCAACAATGGCAAGCTCGGTTTCAAATAAATGGTAGTAGTGGGGGTTTTTAAGGAATTCTTCCCATAACAGATCTTCTTCGCGGTCGTTTAGCTTTCCGTCGATATAGCGGGTGATCTGTGTACTTATCTCTTTCTCTGTCATGCCTTATATTTGAACTTGGCGATACATTGTGTATGTATGATCAAATTTTCGACATCCCCTTACACTTTTTTTTATTTTTTATATCTGTGTTTCAACGCACTCATTTAACTTATTGATAACTCTGTGTTTTCGAGTCCAGGCATTATTTATTGAAATGTCAAAATGATCGGCTACATCTTCGGCTGACGCGTTTGGAAAGCTGAAGAAGTAGTTAATGAATTCCTTGTAGCCTTTCCGTAGTTTTTCAGTACAGTACTTTAAAATCTCCTGTTTCTCTTCATTTACCAGCTCCCAGATCTGGACAGGTTCATGGAATGGCTGATTCGCCAAATTTTCGATATCCGGGCGATTTTTTTCTCTGGCTAATTTGATGTAGTTGTGGCGGCAGGCTTTTAACATATAGGCGAGTAACCCCTGAGGGTTATCAAACTCATCTGCAAGAATCTTATTTATGACATACTCAAACATTCGCTGAATTGCATCATCGGCATCCGTAGGATCCGCTCCGCATTTCTTTCTGAGATATCGTTTAAGAATAGGAGTTGCCTCGGAGCATAGCCTGCTTGCGGTCAACTGGTTCCCGGTCTTTACAGCCGTAACTAACCCTGAATAGTCCATAGTAATATCTATTGTTTTTCCCTTAAGCCAAAATCAAAATAGCATCAGTATTACACAAATTAAAGATTGAGATTGAATTTTAATTATAATAATCCTTTGTTTCTGAAGCTAACGAACGAATCTCCTGCAATAATAATATGATCTTCTACCGGTATCCCCATCTCTTTTGCAACCCCGGAAATACGCTTGGTCAGCTTCAGGTCTGCAGCCGATTCTTTTGCCATGCCAGACGGGTGGTTGTGTACCAATAGCACGCTGTTTGCATTATTTAGTATCGCCTGACGCATCACCTCAGAGGGTTCAACGATTGTTGCAGTACTTCCTCCTGAACTAATCTGCCTATATCCGGTCAGTAGTTTTGAGTTATTCAGGAAACCTACGAAAAACTCTTCGTTATGCTTGTCCCGCAAAAGAGGACTGAAGAAGGCGGCTGCATCTTTTGGGCTGGTAATTGAAACCTGGTCTCCAAGCGACGAGATCTGAATACGCCGGGACATTTCAAACAGTGCCTCAAGCGTGATCGCCTTTACTTTCGCAATACCGGGTATCACCTTCACTGACTGCCAGGTTTGCTTCGACAGATTCCGAAGTCCCCTGAAGTGATCGATAAGTGCCTGTGAGGTCTGTATGACGTTCATGCGCCGACTGCCGGTTCTGAGTAAAATAGCTAAAAGTTCGGCATCTGACAGGCTGTCGGCCCCGTAACGAATCAGTTTCTCTCGTGGCTGTTCGTCGGGATTCATCTCCTTCACACTTCGGCTTAAAAATTGGTCCGCATCAAACCTCTCTTTGCTCATAGTCGTACCTCTTTTTTTAAGTATGAGTGAAAAAGCAGGAGCGCCTTACAGAAAAAATTAAAAATATTCCGAAAACCATCTGCCAGATTATTGAAATGGAAATGAATTATCGAATAATTATTGGTCAAGTAGGCCAATGCTCAATTAGTGCTATTCACTCTCCCGGTATTCCAGTATATCACCCGGCTGACAGTTGAGCGGCTCGCAAATGGCTTCAAGAGTAGAAAAACGAATGGCCTTTGCTTTACCGGTTTTAAAATAGAAAGATTTGAGATGGTCACGCCAACCTCTTCGGAGAGTTTGGTCAAGCTTATCTTTCGTTTGGCGAGCATTACATCAACATTTACGATGATTGCCATCACTGAACTGCTTATCCGCTTGCCTTGGGAAACCTTCACCATAATCCTAATCAGAGATGCAACAGACCATTTTTCTAATGATTTCATATTGTCAGCTCCTGTTCTTTTTGGAGCTTTACTCTCTGGTCGAAACACCATTCGATTATTAGCAGGATGATACCAAACACCATCAGTGCTACCGAAAGGTCGGATCCCGATTCCAATGCTGTTGTATTTGCAAATTGGTAGTCAGAGGCTGTGTTCAAGTCATTAATACAACAGCTCGGTATTTTAAGGATTGTTGAAAAAATAGGAAAGGACCAAATACTGAAGGATGGATTATGAACTAAGTGACAAAAACTACTTCACCAATCGGAACTCTTTGTTCGATATTCTTCGGTTTAATGGGAATAATGAATACTGAACAAGAAAGTGAGAATGCCGAAGGACGTAGCTTGGTCTTGGTTTCTAAATCTATTTTGATTGTTGAAAAAAATAGGAAAGGACCAAATACTGAAGGGTGGATTATGAACTAAGTGACAAAAACACTTCACCAATCGGAACTCCTTGTTCGATATTCTTCGGTTCGATGGGAATAATGAATACTGAACAAGAAAGTAAGAATGCCGAAGGTTGTAGCTTGGTCTTGGTTTCTAAATCTATTTTGATTGTTGAAAAAAATAGGAAATGACCAAATACTGAAGGATGGATTATGAACTAAGTATCAAAAACTACTTCACCAATCGGAACTCCTTGTTCGATATTCTTCG
>Ga0307966_1000455_pt1 | contig 34180 bp, 40 predicted proteins | sample OrgLakmetagen646_FD_203141 | JGI IMG/M metagenome (GOLD analysis project Ga0307966, IMG submission 203141) | Saline water microbial communities from Organic Lake, Antarctica - #646 | ecosystem: Environmental > Aquatic > Non-marine Saline and Alkaline > Saline | place: Antarctica: Organic Lake... | reverse complement strand
GTGGGGTATCTTTTTCGAACCCGGGATGATCAGTGGTCGTCTGCGGTGTCGTTTGGAGTTGTGATTGGGAAACCCTGATAGGTTCGCCTTGGTTCGGCCTCAAGGCATGTGACGTGAATTCTGGCTGAGCTGCAGTGTTCGTTGAAGGTGATTGTGTACGAGCGGCTGACGCGGTTGCTGTTAAAGACGCGAGAAGCTGGTTTCCATTGTTTCCTATAGGATTGGCAGGGAAGTATTCACTTTTGTAGGCAAGAGTTTGAGCCATCAGGTTTTGATGCGCTTCACTTTGGCTTGAAGGCTCAACTGCTCCAGATATTACGGCGTCATGGTAGAAAGAGAGCGCCCGGGACAACCAGGCACCCCTTTCTTTTACTGTCATAGAATCGAGCAACTCTAAATACTCGTTCAGTGACCTCTGAGCAGGGTCATTCAGATCTAGGTTGAAGCGATACCGCTTCTGAACGATGCTCACCATGATGCCGCCTTAGTGAGTTGGGTTGAGGTAGGTGATGTACTTCAGCATGCCGCGAGCGTTAGAAAACTCGTCCCGGATCTGCAGACCGTATTCCTCAACCCAATCGGTGAAGTGAGCCTGACACAGGAGAGCCCCACCACCAACGAGTAGAATGTGTTGGTAAGAGCGCAGCTCTTTAAGTTTGGACTTGGCGAAGGCTTTCACTTCTTTGACTACGGGGTCGGCGGCTTGCTTTAAGACGGTCTCAACTGGAATGTTCGCCATCTCGCCTTTCAGATTGGTTCTGACATAGCCTTTGCTCAGAGCCTGCTCAATCATCCAGGGCGCCGGTTTATCCATTTTAACGCCGTACTCTGCCATGTGAGGAACAAGCAACTCGGAGAACCGCTCACGAATATCCAAGGTACCTCGCTCTAGTGTTCCAGAGCTATCCTGAAGAATATTCAGTTCCGGTGTCATAGCCACAACATCAAATGTTGAGCCACCGAAATCGAGAACGGCCATAGGAGCATGCAAGTCATCGAATGCAACTGCTTCGCTACCGTCATCGTTAATCAGATAGTCAATGAGAGCACTGACGCCTTCAGACAGGACACGACTCTCTATGATCTGCGCGATCGGAGTTTCCTGTCTATTCTCATCAAGAGCCAGGTAAACAGGAAGCTTCATGCTCTCTGCCTGGGCGTTGATCAACTCACCGTTTTTCTGGCCGGTGCTTGTGTAATAGTCGCGCATCGGAAGTGCTGTCGCGAGACGCACTTTTTTCCCGGCCAAGTCCAGCTTCACCAAACCGTGGTTGACTAAGACCCGGTTCTCAACCGAGGTGCCGTAATCTTTGCTTCTGATGGACAGCGGCGACCGTACATGAGCGTTGCAGACATACCGCTCTCCGGATTCCGTCTCGTACATGTCTGCAAGGCCGCCGCCAAGACTGCTTAGCGCTTCCTGTGCGGTTCCAATCACAGTCTGGTATTTGAGCGTTCGGATAGCACCCGAATCGTCAAAGTGAGCGAGCTTGTGGCTGTAATAGCCGTTGTCATCTACAACGTTAAAAATTTTATTGGTCACGTTTACGTCCTCTTACCAGTGTCGAATGCCTTTGAAGTGATCCCATGACCGCTTCGTTTGTCTGACGTACTGTTGGGAATGGCAGTACCAGTAGCCACCATTGAGAATGGTTCTATACCGCCTGAACACATCGGCCCATCGCAATGCCCGGACCTTCTGTTTGTAGATATCGAGAAGAAAGTTGGCCAGCGCGATATAAAAGACGATCGCGTAAGGGGCCAGGAAACACGCCGCGAAAGGTAGGATTCCCATTACTGAAATCTTGCCCATAAGCGTGGCGGGTTTTGATTTGTTTGCCCACTGAACGGCCTCGCTATCGATAGTGATGATGCCCAATTTCATCCGCGCTCAGCCTCCATCCGGTCGTAAATAGCCTTCCCTAATCGGCCAGCTTTGTAGTGATCTCTGACATCTTCGATCAAAGGTCGGCCATGGGCCTTGAGAAGGTCACCCATAACAGAGGCGATTTTCTCTTCCGGCACGGCATACAGGTCTTTTCTCATCGAATCGTCCAGAAGAAGCCACTCACGACAAGCGCAGCGCCCTCCATCAACCGTGGGTAGAAGTGCCTGGTACATCAGCACTCTGGTTGAACCAATCAAGCCTGAAAGGGCCCGCATTCTTTCGTTTGCCGAGAAAACACCAATCATTCGCGTAAACATTTCGGGCACGGAGTTAACGTGGACTGTGGTGTAGACGGTATGACCAGTTTCACTGTTATGGATTGCACCAGAAATAGTTTCTGAATCCCGAGCCTCCCCCAGAACGATTACGTTAGGGTGCCGGCGCAAGGCGTTCGATGTTGCGTGTGCGTAATCCTTCAGATGAACGTAAACATCGGACTGAGCGATTCGCCCTGTTCGTCCTGGAATTGCTCGGAAGTCGAATTCGATTGGAGATTCATAGGTAAGAATCCGCTTGCCTTCCTCATCCGTGAGAATAGTGTCAATGATCGCGCCCATGGTTGTGCTTTTACCTGAGCCTGTCGCACCACCAATGATGACGATACCGGTTAAAGGGAAAAGAGCGTCACGCAGGGCTTTGTCTACGCCAAGCTTATCCAGCTTTGGCGGAAGCTGGGCAATCGAACGCATCGTGATATCGCAGCCGAGTGGGTTTGAGTACATTCCCATCGAGGCGCTGGCATTCACCCGGAATCGATACGTGGTACGACGATCCTTTTCGACTGGAAAAGTAAAATTGTGATCGAGTCCCTGCTGCAATGTCGCAGCGGAAGTCTGTTTGTGCATTTGATTTAGCAGATTCTGAACGGTGTCCAGTTCCAGCGGCCGGTTTCCGACCTCAACAATTCGCCCGTGGCGCTGAACAGCAAGCTTTTCCTGATCCTGGATAAGAATGTCATCAACACCCCATTCATACAGTTGCAACAACGCCACTTTGAGTTGCGGCAAGTCAAATGGGTGGTCGTCTCTAATGTAAGGCTTATCGTCCATAAGGCTCACCCGCCTCCGTCTTTACTGAAAATTGGTTCGCCTACGAATTCTGAAGGAGACCGTTTCATGGCTTCTAGCGGTTGCATCTGAGGTTCTGAACTATCCGATTTCGTCCAGAGCGCACCCCATTGATCTTGCGAAGCAAACGAGACAGGAACGGTTATGGCATACACGGTGTCCCCGGCATTTAGAATGCGACCATCTTCTGCCTGAGTAAGCTCCGGAACCCCTTTTGTCATTACCGGTGCACTGACGACACCTCGAGTTTTCAGAATCCGGTAAGTAATTCGGCCTCGAATGTCGCGAACCATTTCATTGAGGTTGTTGTCCCACGAAAGTTGCGCGTGCTCTAGTCCAGCTTTCCACCCCTCGAGGACGGCTTTTTCCCAGACTTTTATTTCGTCTGAAGAATCTGGGAGAAGTGCCTCATGAGGAGTGTCGGGGTAAGGGAATTCCCGCCACAGGTATTGCCGCCACGTTGGAGGCTGGCTTATTGCCGTAGGTTTTTCATCAATCATGTATTGGATCTCGACTGTCCTGACTTCACTGCCATCAGGAGCGACATCATATCGATCACGAACCTCTGTGATGGAGGGCAGGAGCATCCTTTCATCAACAATGAAGGGCGAGAAATTCGCAATACGATCGAGTGTACCTTCTTGCGATTTTGTGAATTCCAAAAGTTGCGCGTAACGCCAGGAAAGTCCGATTTGTGCGCCGTAAGAAAATGCAGTTTCCCGAATGGCCCTAAGCCGCATTGCTCCTGACTGTAGTTCTTCTTCAGCGGTCTGAACTGAGGGGATCAATCCGTCAGCCTTTACAGCGATTATTTCCTGCAAAATGGGCGGATTTTGAGCTTCAATCCAAACGTCGAGTGATGGAGCATCCATAGATTTCTCCAATTACTGAGCGTAGGTAATCATCAGTCGGTCCTTCGCTTTGTCGAGAACGACATTGGCACGTGACCCGGACTGATATGAAACGTCGATGAGGTATTCCGCCAGCTGCTTTTTACTTCGATCAACAGTAACCGTGATCGGAATAACAGGCTTGGGGCCAAGGGTTTGTGGCTCGTTGTATCCCGCCAGCCGGGAAAGCCCCCTCAAAAATGGCTCAAGCTCTCCATAGAAGTCATCTTCGAGCACGTAGACTTCTTGCCATACCTCGGGGAAATCCTCGATGTCATAGTCAAGAGTCGCGCCGGCGCCGGTCTCAGTGACCTGTGCAGATTCTGCGTAAGACAGCGTGCGATAGGCCTGGGAGATCTGGTCAGCAGCTGCGCTGAGCTTAACCATCGCAGGATCGACCTGAACGGTTGTTTTGTTCTGCGTGGTACCGCAACCGATTAGCAGCGCCGAGCAACCTACCGCCAGTGCTAACTGTGAAAATGAGCGCTTCATCAATCTATCCTCTTGGGGCAAAAACATTTTGAATGCTAGGGGTTATTCTACCAGCCCTGCTCCACCGGGAACGCCCAAGACCCTATTTGCTAAAAATGCACGAAAAAATACCGAAACTATTGTTATAAAACAGGTTTTAAGACCTATGAACAGTTGGACCGTGCAGACCGAACAGGCCCAGTCGCAACAGACCCATACGGCCCACTTGGCCCACTCTGAAAATATACGCCTATTATAAGAAGCCAATACACGCCGCAGCGCATTGTATGAAAACGTGTTTTAGGGAATATCCACAGGCAGACCAGAATGGTCCAACAAATAAAGAAAGAAACTGCTGATATGAGCGGAAACAGATCGGAAGACCTAAAACCTGGCACAACCTGAAACTGCCTGACCGAAATGATCGGCTCGTGGACAATCTGTTAATTTTGCGCTTTTGGCTGCCAGCTCTACCCATCAAATCGTCGTGATTTTGTTCGCCAGGCGAAACCCTGAACGCCGGCAACACCGCCCACTTAAGCGCCAACAAGCGTACAAAATAGGATCACCTGAAAATAATAGGTTTTATCTTTAAAATACGCTTTACAGTGTCTTATAATAATCAATATCTGTAGGCTTCAGCTATTAAGTTTATATTAAAGCCATAACGAAACACCGTGATTATAAATAACTGGCATCAAACCTATGAAAATAGAGCTATCCCTCAACCGATTAGCACCTGAAATTGACCTGGAGCAAGAGGAAGTCCGCTGTCGACAACTACTTAGGACCTTTGTTGCAGAGAGATTCACGGAATCCCTGATCGAACACCAGGAAGTCCAGAAAGCCTTTGTCGAGTGGCTGGAAGGCAGAGATAACAAATCCTCCAATGAGACTCAGCGGTGGGAACTAAGGCGGCTAAGAGCGATGGCCGAGAAACACCCCCGGCTATCCACCCTCGAAGAAGAGGCAGAGCGAGTCCTGCTGGATACCCGCAATATCGTTACCGACAAGTCGACCAAAGCGGCTATCAGCCGAATGATCGATGAAGATTTCCTGAAGCGAATGCGGACGGTCGTGAACCGTGAGACCGGCGTAACGGACAATATGAAAAACGGCTTCCTCGTCTTCAGTGCGATCCTGATGACAGGACTTCGGCCCTCCGAGTGGCCGACGTGCCAGCTTGTGCCCCCGAATGATAAATCCGGTGACCCGTACACGCTTATTGTGACCACCGCGAAGACGAAGAAGGCAGACCCGGCGCCAAGGGTTCTCATCCTTGAAGATTTTGGGGCGGCGCACCTGAATGTTATTCGCGCTGCCATTGAAGCGGCAAAAAACCTTTCCTCCCACCAGTTCGGCCACCTTTCTACCAGTCTTCGAAAAGTCGCCTCAGCGGCAGTCCGAGATGACAAAGAGGAGGCCCTGTTGCCGAGTCTTGATCTTGGGTCAGGAAGAAAAATGTTTGCCGTGGAATCGCTCAGAGACAACCGATCGAAGAGGGCCGTTGCCGGAGCACTGGGACACACCACCATCGTTAATCTGAGGTGGTACGCTCAGGGTGACGTTTATCAGGAGCGTGGCACGAGGTATCCACTTGCAAAGATTTCTGGTGCAGCTGAGCTGAGAGTGCGGGACACCCTCAAAGAATACACGGACTCCAAAAAGCAGATTGATACGGATAGCCTCGATGCAGTTGATACCCCTTCATCCTAACCAGATTGGCTTTGGTATTTTTCCATGAAAGAGAGAACTCCATTCGGACCAGGACACCCGGATTACGATGCCCAGCTTGACCTTTTCATGCACTCGGATAACTGTTTGGATGAGCGCAATGAACGGATAACCGGTGATCAGGAAGGCTGGCCGGCCAATGCCGAAATCAGATTCCCCTGCTCTTGCTGCATAGCGGATGCCCCGTTTCAGATGATTCAGCCTTTCCGGGATCGCCTTCAGGCTCAGGAGCGCCATCAGGAGCCATTGCATGACAACCTATCCCCTATGTCTGGCGTTGTCTGCAACGGCGACGATCCAACCGTACTGCGATTCCGGAGGGCCGAGTCCTTTTGGTTCGACGCTCACTCAGACGCTTTGATTAAAGCCGAATCCTGGCACAAGGCGGTGAGGAAGGCCGGTGGAAATCCCGCCAGAAAAGATTGCCCGATCGCTCTATCCGTTCATCCGTTCTACTCAGAGCACGGTGGCTATGGCAGGAAAATCGATAAGGATAACGGTCAATAATAGCTTGCCTACATCTGGTTAAGATTGGGTTCACAGCGCAACAGACGCCCTCCCGCCTGTAAAATACAGGATCACTTTCGCGCCTATTCAATATGAGCCCCGATTTCGACCCATGATGATTTTTTTGCCAGTCAATCAAAGCAAGGTCAGCCGCCTTCTGAGCAAATACCCCGCTTTAATCAAGCAGGAGGCCGAGCCCGATGGCCGTGGATACACAAGTGCGTTCATTCTTGACGATCAACTTGATCAAGCCTGGTCATTAAAAGACTTTGATCAGTCGTTGCCGTGGCGTTATCGGAAGAATCCGGTGAAGATCAGGTTGTTCCCAACGCCAAGGGGGTTTGCCTCTGACACGCTTTCGGACATTCTTTCGACGACGGCCCACCGGAAACTCAAAGATCGGCTTACATCTCAGTTTGGCGGCCGCTGTCAGGTATGCGGACGCGCTCGATTCAACAAAAAGGAGCGCCGGATAGCGCCTCATCTATTTGCAACCTGGTTGCACTCGAGGCACCCCAATCGGAACAAGAAAATGGGCATCCGCGAGATTCTTGGGCTGGCGTCTATTTGTGATGACTGCCTTGGCCCCATGACACTGGCCAACCCTTCTCCTTGCGATCATGTTCCCAGCGCCACACGAAAGCAGGAAATCCACAAATCCATTGAGCGGATGGCCATACACAACGAGACAACCCGCGAATTCACGGTGAAGGGTATTCGGCGATCGATTGGTGAGCGGGTGAAAGAATTAGATGGTTGTTTTTGGGTTCTCAACCTTCGCTGGCTGACCGATAAAAAATTACTGACGCCCCGGGAGCTTGTTTTGAGTCACCAATGCATAAAGCTGGGTTACACCATCAATCGAGAGTGCGTGGTTGTCCCGCCAGTCAAGAAACAGGCCACCCGAACAACCCAAACAACCCGAACAAAGAGAAAGGCGACCCCCTCTACCGTGTAATGGCCGTGCAATGACCGTGTAATGGTTGAATGGTTGTTTGATTTCAGCAGCAACTTGGCGGTACAGGCAGGCGCTACTCACCAGCAATTCGGATGCTGGCGGTAACGAAGCTCTTTCTTTTCGGCTCGGTTAGTAAATTGTCTGAATGAAGGAGTCTTGCAGTTGTTCTGAGATTTTCCTTTGATCGTCGTCAGAGACAGTCACGTTCTTCCCTTCAACAATGTCCATCAGGTGCTCTCTGATACAGAAAGTGCTCAATATCTCTTCGGTCTTCTTGCTACACCCTTCCAGGTCAACCCTGAGATCAATGCCCAATTTGCCATGCATCAGGCGCGTAAGCGCAAGACGATTATCAATACCTAAAATGTCGAGCTGATCCGTAACCTTTTTTGGTATGCCCTGGGCGACCAGATGGTCAAGGAATCGCGGGATTACCCGGTTTGTAAATTCTTTCTCACCGTTCCACCAAACAAGAACATCGCTCCAGGTTTCTTCGTCGAACCACCGCTCTATGCGCTTTCGTTTATTTAGGGTCTGATCGGATGACTCGATAATAGATCGGAATGTGGTCAGGAATGTCAGATACCTGCCAGGCGCACAGGCCGACTCTGGAATATCCATCACGACAACGTTTAAAGACGCGCCACTGTCATCGCCGATTTTCTCAGAGATAACCCATTCTCCGTAGATGGATTCGTTCTTGCTCATTCCCGGCATTAAGCTGGAAAAAATTACCGGATCAGCGTTTTCTGCGCCACTTACTTGCGCCGGGTCCACAGTGTCGGCATGACGTCTAAGAATCGCCAACGGTGTCTCGATCGTGAGATTTGCCAGGAACATCCATTGCCAGTCAATCAGATCTCGCTTGCTCATCAAATGATGTGCTCCGATTCCTTCGGTTAGCGGCATGCTTTTTGTCTCCTGCTGATCGTATCTGTTTGAAGGAATATTGCTTGAAGGTAATTAGACGCTGGCATTTCCAGAGCGGCTTGTAATCGTACCCAGCGCCAGTACCACAAATTTACCACTGCTTGAGGGTGGCAGATGGCGCAAACCCCGAAATTAAGATTTTAATCGGGCGCTTTTCGCTCATGAACCATTTGATTTGTATACATTAAAATAGTTTTATTTGAGCACGTCGAAGAATTAAAAAGATAGTCAAAATGAGAGGTGGAATTTAAATAAAAGATAGCAGAAACCCACTAAAAGCGGACCAAACGAGAGCGTTGAGGTTTTCCCATTGATCAATAATTAAAGCCTCATAATACAAATAGTGATAGTCTATTTGATAATCACTGAATGCCAATGCACAATGGAGGTAGGTGAAAGTAAATGAATGAAGGTATCGAGCCTGTTCGGTTATTCGATTACCCATTCTTTCAAGCAACAGGTTTTTTCGTTTATCCAAGAATGCATCCAAGCATCCAAGCATCCAAGAGAGGCGCTTATGGCAACCGCCAGAACAAACAGCACTGCCCCGCCCGCCATTAACATGGACAACATGGAAGGTCAGCCTGCTAATCGTTACCAACAAGCTGCAGGCAACACACCTTCAAGACGACTGGAATCCTCCGAGTCCAGAGACGCAATGACCAGCATCAAACGGTCAATTTATGAGAGTCGGGGAGCCACCTACCCAGAGATTCGGCGCCCAGATGGCTTGGTTGATCCAACTCTCTTGAAAGATGGAAAGCGCGCAGCGTCCAGGCTGGCCAGAGCGATCCTGCACAACCAGACGATTATTGCTGTGGCCGACTTCGACGCCGACGGAGCCTGCGGTGCTGCTATATTCGAGCGTGGTGTAACGATGCTCGCTCAAGCACTAAATCGGACTCCGCGCCTTAAAACGGTGATACCAGATCGGTTTCGTGATGGGTACGGCCTTAAACCGAATCTGGCAACGCGGCGGATTCAGGATCTCGCACCTGATGTGGTGGTCACTATCGATAACGGCATCAGTTCACACGCAGCCATTGAAATGATGAACGGCTGGCCTTCGCCACCGGCGACGATCATAACGGACCACCACCAGCCCGGTGAGACAGTTCCGCCAGCTTATGCAATCGTGAACCCTAATCAACGGGATTGCCCGTTTCCTTCTAAGGCGTTGTGCGGTGCCGGCGTTGTGTTTTACCTGTTACTGCTGACTCGTCGAGCCCTCGCGCAGATTGCCCCGGATCACCTGAAGCGAAATCTTTTGAAGGTCCAGTTGAATCGGCTGTCCGAGTACCTAGCGATCGCGACCATTGGTGACGTTGTTCCGATTGACAAAAATAACCGATTGCTGGTTGCTCAGGGCTTGGCCCGGGTCAACCACGGCTGGAAGATGAACGCCCGAGAGTCACACAATCAAGGCTACCTAAGCTTTGGTGTAAGAAAGCTCTTGGAACTGGCCGGCGCACAATCTCCTATCACCTCGGCAGACTTTGGTTTCAAGGTGGCCCCCCAGATCAACGCCGTTGGTCGACTGGAAGAACCACTGGCCGGTCTTGCATGTTTGCTGGCGGATACGCGGGTGATGGCCGAAATTGAGGCCAGCCACTGCAACAAGGCAAACACAGCGCGCAAAGACATTCAGTCTGGTATGGAGAGTGAGGCAAACCGTCTGATGGATGCGCTGGCGGATAACTGGAAAACCGGTACCGAGAGCCAGCCTTCGGTCATACTTTATGATGAAAGCTGGCACCCCGGTGTTGTTGGTCTTGTCGCAAGCCGTATAAAGGAAGCCACCAAAGGCGCAGTTATCTGTTTTTCTCCGGACAATGACCCCGGCGACACCACCCCCAGCGACACCCTGAAAGGATCGGGACGATCTGAGAACGTCCACCTTCGGGATACCCTTGCCCTGATTGATGCCTGGGCACCCGATTTTGAATGGCAGTTCGGCGGTCATGCTCGCGCGGCTGGCCTGTCACTGAAAAAGGCTGACCTGCCACGGTTCCGCCAACTCTTCCGAAAAGCAGTCGACCATCAGTTGAGTATTGCTCCGCTGGCAAACCCCTGCTGGCATGATGGTACTCTCAACCCTTCAAACAGGTCGATCGCTCTCGCCTCATGGATTGAATCGCAGCCCTGGGGCCAGCAATTTCCTGAACCTACCTTTAAGGGAACTTTCCGTATTGTGAGGCGCTTCGTGATGAAAGAGCGCCACATCAAGATCATTGCCAAGGATATCGGTGCGCCTTATAACGCACCCACCTTTGAGCTTGTCTGGTTTCGCGCTCTGGAACCCGGCGAATCGCCTTCTATTAAGCAGGGTGACACCGTTGAGGTTGATTACAGCCTGGGCATCAATCGCTGGCAGAAAAAAGAAGTTCTCCAGGGGATAGCCAGTTCAGTCAGATTGGCCTGACGCCTAAAGTTCGGTTTGCCGTACATGAAGGGCCCGGGACGCCATCAACTCTATTTTGTCGGATAGACTATGGGTATTGAAATAAATAACTGTTGATGAAGTAGAGGCGACCCATGACACAGAACAAACCCAGATCCGATCGATACGTCTTGCAGGACCTCCGGAACAGCGCAGACGGTAAAGCGCTTTTCTGGCGGAAGGATTACCAGGGCTATACGACGCACCTGAGCGAAGCGCACGTTTTCACAATGCAGGATGCCGTGAAGCAGAACATGAATAGGGCCTCAGACATTCCTCACGATCTGGATGATCTTGAGAGGTTTGGCGACGAAATGCATGCGTTTCACCTGACCGCCAACGACTATCTGATTTTTTCAAAGTCCAAAAACGAAAGCTCCGAAGACGACTCGACTCTGTTTCAGGCGACCCGCGATTCAGGCGGTTTGCCAGCGACAGAAACAACAAGAGTTCGAGGCGCGGCAACTTATTTCAAGGCACAGGCCCTCAACCTTCACGAATTTAATGATGACTTTATCCCGGTATCTCGGATAGATGCCGTACAGCATTCCAGCAGTGATGGCACCTTGCCACTGTATAAAGCCCGGGCGCTGAGTATGAAAGTGATTGGGTTGCCTGAGCCCGGTCAAAAAACCACAACAGATTTATCACCAAATACACTCGTCCTGACAGGTGAACTTACCAACGAGCAGATTAACTCGGCGCTGGACGAGGCCGTTAAAGGTGCAGAGAACGCTCAGACTCAACCGCCTCAAAACACGCGCATCGAGCTGAGCTACAGAAGCGAAAGCGGGAAAGCCAATTCGGTTGCCATACTCCCGGGTGCTATTACGCAGCAAACGCTTGATCAAATAACGGAACTTCTGATCGATGGCCACCAGGTCATTTCTGAACAGGTCGGTCTGCCGTCGCCGCTGGAAGAAATGCTTCAGGATATGGACCCAGACGAGACTGACCATGTATTGACGTCACTATCAGCCTGGGAATCTGGCACACCGAGCACTGAAGACCTCTTAACGGACGAGCATGCAAATACTGATTTATCACCAAGAGATCTGGCGGCCGGCCTTACCTCCGTCGAATGGGATTACCGTGCTGAACAGGAACGACTGGACCTACCTGTGGATTCACCTGTTCCCAGCTTGTAACCGTAAATGCAAATTTCAACGATTTAAAAAATGACATAATTGGAATGAAAACCATGAAACACAACGACCTAACCCCGCGCACTGACCAGGCTATCGAGACAGCAAAGCAGAAAAGCCTGATCTTTCTGTTCACACCTTCGCTGCTGTTTTTTGTTTGCGCAATTCTGACGTTTATTGGGACGCAAGGCGATCCCGTAGCGGTAGTTGGTTTCACAGTGCCAACCAAAGTCGGTACCGCTTTTATGATTGTAGCTGGCCTTTTCCTTTTCCCGGCCTACCTCATGCTAGTCCGATACGCTGAAGTAAGTTACGAGGAATTCATCAGCGTGAAGCAGACGACCGGTCAAGCCCAACCTGTGAATCAGTACATCAGTGAAATGAAAAAACTACGCAGAACAAAAATTGTTCGAGATGACCTGGTTCGCCTTAAACGACTGTGCAAATTCCGTCGCCAAGGTGCCGCAGCGTCAGCCAGTTGAGGGATATACTGAATAGCCAAGTACCGAAATGCCCCGCTCGCTATGACCGGGGTTTTTTTGGCACGAAAAATTGGTTAAACCTTGCATTAAGTAGGCGCAAAGCCTATTATAAGAAATACGAGTAAGGCAGGCATCCGCCGCCTAAATGACGCCATTCGGCAAGCCAGGAAGAGAACCATGACCATGAACAGTGCCACCCAATCCTCTTTTCCCGTACTGTCCGGCCAGACTCTGCCCTTCATGCTTAACTGCATCGACTCCCTGAAAAGTCATTGGTCGCGCGAGAATAAGCAGTGGCTTTCTCGACTGGCCCTGCAGGCAACTCTGAGCGTCGCACAGAAAGACCCCGATATGATTTTTACGAATCACGAGTTGATGGCGCATCGCAGAGCCGTTCGGCTGAGCCGCCAGCGTGCCAAAGCCTCAAAGGAGAGTAATCGGAAGCTCGCCATTGAGGGCACCCTGTTTGATAACGTTGAGCCTGCCGATCTGATAGGTGAAGTGATTCATTACGGCTCAGGCGTCCTGACCCCGGCCTACTGGAACGCTTACACCTCTGTAAATCATCCGGTGTGCGTTACCGCGGTGGAACTGGGCGAGATTGGTCTTACCCGCGTATGCAATTATCTGGAAGCTGGCGGATCGGTCCTGATGGATTCCGGCGCCTTCCTGTTCCGGAACGCCTTCGGTGATATGCCGTGGGCCAAGGTCGTTAAGGTTTACCGTGCGGTGTCTGAAGCCGCCCAAAGGAGCGCAACTCCTTCAAAGCTGACATTCATACTGCCCGATGCTGTCGGGTCTCAATCGGAATCGCTAACGGCACTTCGACTGTGGGGCAACCGAATTCAGGAGGCCATTGGCCCAGATCACAAGCGCCTGCTTCCAATCCAGCGCGGCAACATGACCCCTAGCCTGTATATCAGTGCAGCGATCAACGCTTTAGGTAACACCCCCATCTCTGGCATTGCCGTTCCCTGCAAGGCGAAAGCCTTTCCTGCAGAGTACCTTCAGGATTTGAAGAACCTGACTGCCAATATCCCGCAACGGGCTCATTTTCTGGGATTAAGCAGCAACCGCAAGAAACTCGAGACATACATGGTTCATCTGGGCGAGGCGTGGCCGGATGCCGTTGTCACCTGTGACGCGGTTAAACACCGGGCGGTGCTTGGTCAGAACGAAGACATTACAACCATGCGCCACGAAATCATTGCTGGACCCATAAACGATCTGGTGGACCGAACCTGCGATACAACCGAACCTTTGCCTGACGATCTTGAGCGCAAAGCTGATCACATCGTCATTCGGTCCTACGGTAGTCTGGATATCCGGGATGCTCGTCATCAGGTCATCGTTGATCATTTGCTGGAAGAACGCTGGGGTGCCTGGGCAACTGAAGTGGCGACCCGAGCTTTTCTGACCGGCCTTGAGCCCAAGATTCTGAGCAGCTATTGGGAGTTGGTCGACGCCATCAACGAACAGTAAACCAACCGGCCGGCAACCGCCGCCGACACAACCGCCATCCGGCGAACCAGGAGCAACCTATGACAACCACCAACATTACGATCGAAGTCAGCGCCACCATTGAACTGAACGGTTATCCAAAAGATGCATTACTGCGCCACCTGCGCCTTTCGATGGACCGCGCTATCGGTGACGGACTCCTGACCGGCCATAGTGAAGCCGAGGCAGAGCAATATCACGTCGATATTACAATGAACCGGCACGATCTTGAAGATGAGATCACTCGTTATCTGGCTGGACAAATTGAGGACGGAAAACTGGATGCCGAAGGCATGGCAAGACGGCTCACCCGTTACGGCCTGATGCTGCCCTCTGATTTTACTGCAGAGAACCATGAGCGTGCCGAGCAGACCGACGATTGATCGGATATCGGGGCGGGCTGGCGAATCCACCGCCAGCAGTCTCATCGCGCTCACTTTTTTCTCACATCAACAACGAGGCCCATTATGAAAACGCTCACAATGACTGCGACCCTGCTGGACATCATCAGCGCGATACAAGCTGCTCATAACCTATTCATGCAAGAGGCGATGCTTTATGGGTCGGGGGACACACCAAAGCCGGAAAAGGAGTGCCTGTGCTACTCGGACCGTCTGAGTTCTCCTGACGACCACTCTCACCGCACGCGCAACTACTACTTTTCTCTGGCTGACAAGCTGGTTCAGTCAGCAGGCCTTGCCAAAAACGAATACTGCTTCACGGCAATCTGCCGCTACGAGATTCCGGTGAGTATGCTCGAGGCAACCCCTGATGAACTGAGTGCCTACCGCTTCACTTACTGAACCGGATAACCCATAGGGCTGGGGGCAAACCCCAGCCTGAAAAATAAGCGCCCATATGTGCTAAATACTTTGACATAAGTAGGCGTAAAGCCTAGAATGAGCATTAAGAGATCAGGGCAGGCAACCGCCGCCCACGCAAGACCAGACCATTGCCAGCCGGCAGAACCAGGAGCAACCGATGCTTGATTCAACCAGCAACAGCCACGATCAGAACTCTCTCATACAGGCCTGGGCACCCGAAGCTGTCCAGCCGGAGACGTTTGCCGATCGTTGCACTAATGCGATTGAGTCCATCAAGACCACCATGCTCGAAGCCTACATCACGACCGTTTCATGTTCATTCGGAAAGGACTCTACGTTGGTTCTGGCTCTGAGCCTTGAAGCGGCCTGCCAGCTTAAAGACGAAGGGGAATCACCGACCGTCAGAATTATCACCTCTGATACCGGTGTCGAGAACCCCTCTCAGTCCAAGCTCAACGTTGCAATGTCCACCCGCGCACTGGCATGGGCCGATGAGCATGGCCTGGACGTTCAACAGATTTTCGTAAAACCGGACCCTATGGAGAGCTACCTTGTAACCATGTGCGGTGGTCGCGGGATTGCCAGTGTTAGCGGCTCCGATGCGACCTGCAGCATGAACCTGAAGATTCGGCCGATCCAAAAAAGTCAGCGTCAGTTTGTTAAACAATACGGCGCCGAAAATATCCTGACATTAATCGGAACCCGCTTTGAAGAAAGCGCGACACGCGGCACAGCCATGCGCAAGCGCAATGAGAACGCCACGGTCCCTGTTCGCAGCGACACCGGCATTCTGACCCTCTCTCCGGTCGCTGACTGGCTTGAAACGGACGTATGGCGCTTTTTAAACGGCTCAGAACGTACCATCGGTTTCAAGACCTTCGATTTCACCCCAGTGCTTGCCCATTACGAGGCTATGGGCGATTCAAGCTGTGGCTCCGTAGACTTTGCCCAGAGCATCCAGCAAGCAAAATCACCCTGCTCAGGCGGACGCGGTGGCTGCTTCGTGTGCCAGAAAGTCAGCGCCGATCACTCTTTGCTGAACATGCTTGATAAATTCCCTGCCTATGAGCCACTGACTCGCCTTTCAAAAGTGATTCGTGCCGGCCACCTGGTACCAGAGAACCGTAGCTTCCTGTCCAAAGCTGCCGATAGTCAGGGCCGGATTCGCGTGTTCTCCAACGCTTATAGTCCTGCGTGGACCAGCCAGCTGCTGAAGTGGATTATGACGATCGACGCCAACGAAGATGATCGCGCCCGCGCACGTTCAGCCAAACTCGGTCGTCAGGTTGATCGCCGCTTCCCTCCCCTGCTTGATGAAGAGCAGCAAATGCTGATCGCGTTTCAGTGGGCCCGGTACGGCGTTCAGAAAGTTGGCGAATACCCACGAATCCGTGAAGCTATCCTCGGCGGCCAGCGGTTTCCAATGCCCGGCGATGACGAGCTGGCGGACCTGCAGTCCAGGTCTGACAAGAAGTTGATGGGAAAAACGGTGGGCTATCTGCAAGTTGAGCAGATGGATCACAGCAAGCCGGTTTACCAGGATCACTGGCGCGACCTGATTGGCACTGAGTCAGGATGCACACCGCCGATCATGATGGATGACAACGGTGAACGCGCCATGTACCTCAGCAAAACCGGTATGGCTCACGACAGCATTGAGACTGGCGACCTGATTGAGTGTGATCTGACAAACCTGCGTGATCCAGATGGCACCCTTGGCATCATCTTTGAAGATTTTTGCTGGTGGTATGCCATAGATTTCGCCGATGGCCGTAAAACCTCCAATGACGAAATGGATTTTCTGATCCGTGAAGGCCTGATCCGCGCTCGTAACGGCTACCAGAGCACACTGGCCAACTATCAGCGTTACAACCTTGTGTTGAATGACCTGCGCGAAAACGGCCCGATCGACACACTGGCACAAATCCAGGCGCACCCTGTTTTCATCATCAAAACCGATGCTGACACCACACAGGCCACGTCTACCGCCAGCAATATCATTGCCACAAGCCGCAAGCCTGCGACCGGAGCACTGGATGCCGCGGTGAACGATGCTGAACACGATGACCCAAAGAGCCGCCAGCTAGACTTACTGCTGGCCTGATACGACACAGCCAACAAAGAGAGACCTATGAACACAGAATCGCCCTGCATCTCCGTCTGCACCATCGACCACAACGATGTCTGCGTAGGATGCGGGCGCACTCTCGAGTACGAGATTGCGAAGTGGTCAACCATGACCGATGAACAGAAGCACCGGGTCAACGAACTGGCCACCCAGCGCCTTAATCGCTGATCCATATTTCCGGCAGTGACGATCTGCCACCTCTTTCCTCTCCTGGGAAGCCCTTTGCCTCGACTCGATCGGGGCCTTTTTTTATCCGGATATCCGCCAGCACCAGCGAAGCCAAAGGCTGAGTGGTGCCATGACAGGAGGGCAGCGCCCGACTGGAATACTTCGACAAGGGGCAAAGCCCCGCCCGCGCCATACGCCGGTGATAATGATCTATGTGCATATTGCGGTGAACTCAGGCCCTCAAATCCCACCCGCGCTTAAAGAATCAGTGGGTTTTGAAAAGCACTGATTCTACTGTGGTTTATAGCGGTTTATTGACCGCCTTTTTCTCCCTTAATGACCGCCTTTCAGAATTTGAGCACTTATGGTGGCGCCCTGGCCATATACAGGTTCGGGTCATTGCTTTTCTATTCCATTAGTCTTGACATAAATAGGCGTAAAGCCTATTATAGAGATATAGGTAAGGCTCGGCATCCGCCAGCCATAGAAGCCAACCGGCACCCAAGGAGACAAGCATGAACTCAGTAAAACTGTACGCCGTACACATCACCAAGATGCCCGACGATTCAATTCACACTCCGCACCTTTTTCCCAAGGCCCGGGAGCTTGCCACTGATTTTGGTCATCTGCTAGCCCGCCTTGAATCCCTGACGCTTGATGCGATGGCCGACCGAATCATTGAAGTTTATGACCATCCACGGATTCAGATTCAGGCTGGCGAAGCCAAGCGTTGGATGGAACTCATGCGCTACGCCGAGGATCACATCGTCAATTTTAGCGCATTGCCGATTGAGTTCGAATACATGGATGGCCTGTATGAATACGACGACATCCTGAAAATCCTGGGCGACGAAGCCATTGACCATCTTCTTTCCTACCAGGCGGCTTGACGCATAAGGACTCACCCGATGAATAAGCCAATGACACCCCTGCAAAATGAAGTCCTGAACGCAACGGCCGCAAACGATCAAAGCAACGAACTGTCCGGTGACTCCGGACGAATAACTATCATGCGAGCCCATGACTTGTATCGTTATCAGCTTACTCGACAAAAGCACACCGATGGCCGGTACGGGTTCTGCGAGGTTTGCGGGAAACCGGCACCGGTTATCCATCACCAGGTAGAACAGCGCAGGTACACTCGTCAAAGTGAGGTTGGCCACGGATGGACTGAAACAGATTGCTCAGACTCCTTTGGCCATGCCGACTGTTTGAGCAACCTCCGACGATTCAAAACGAACAATCAGGAAATCCAGACTGGAATGACTGTCCGGACAACCCGATCAGCCCACCACACTGTGATCAAGCTGGGCACTCTCACAACGATGGACGCCGCTCTGATCCGGGAAGTAAAGCCACGTTTTCTGGGTCACAAACCCGATGAAAGCTGGCTGCCCCTTCAAGATCTTCATATCATCCGATAAAACCCAACTCATCACGATCAAGGCGCCGCACTTGCAGCGCCAGTTTTGACACCGGAGACACCCACCATGCCAACAACCCAGCCAACGCTTTCGGGTCACACAGAGAGCAACAACACAGACCATTAAAACCCGGACAACTACTGTTACCGGATCTGCCACTGCAAGGAGAGCATTTTGAAAGACCATCCACATTCCGCCGAACGCCCAGACACTTGGTTATCGCTGACCAAGAACCGGTGGATTGCCAAGATACGTCGATCGCCAAACCATTTTTGGGCTTGGATTTCTAATTCTAAGAACCGCCAGCCGTTGGGCGTCTATTCCGGCACGGCTCCCGTGGCTTGTATTGCGTTTTTTGGGACGATTACCACCTTTGGCATGGCATACGGTTTCAGCACTTATAGCTTCGACTTCACTTCAGAAGCAATTCGCCACTGGGGTGTTGTGCTGTGCCTGGTACTGATCAGCATCGGCCTGCAGGTTCTGCGCGAACAAGCCCTAGAAGATCGAACAGAGAAAGCCGAAGAGGAATCGAAGCGGGCACAGGAGGATCTTGCCAGCAAACAGCAAGATTTGATCAGCCTTCTGAAAACCATGCCGCCGGCGCACGCGCTCTCAACGTTTACAGAATCCTATAAGGCAACCCTGTTCCAGTGGCGATTTCGCCCGGTCACAGACAGTAGCAGCTCCACGGCCGAAAAAGAGAAAGCCATCGAGTTTATCCAACGCAACATCCGGTTTTCTTTGAATGCAGCGGCTCAGCTGTTCCTGCACTACGAACACAAGCCACTAAACACCAAATGCTCCGCTCACTTGACCGAATACATCACCGTGAATGATATTACCGATAGCCCGCAACTGATGGCCCGGGTTAAGGCTGGCATTCGGTTTATAGACGATGACCGTGACCCATTACGCGGGCTTAAAGGTGTTTTGCATGTTGACCCTGCAATGTCTGCTTTCGCCAAACCAGGTATGGAGCAATCCGACGCCAGAGAACCCGACCCTAAATTGAAAGAAGAAATTTTCCTGCCAGTTGCGGATTGCGATGATGAGGATCCTGACTCTACCCGATCTCGCGCTATACCAATTGCGCCCAGGGCCTTTCGGTTCGGCCAGGTTATTTATAAAGACGTCGAATATCAGATCACGCATGAAGCCTCAAAGAACTGGAACGTCACCCAGAACGTGATTGATAAGGTACTTGAATACGTCGCCGGAACGGAGCACGGTCGGATTGGCAGCGCGGCGGCCTACCGTTTGCTTTGGGAATATCAATCACGAGAAGGCGAGCGTGTAGACCTATCTCAATTCGCCGAACTTGGCGTCTTAACGATCTTCACAGAGACACCGGCCAATATGTCGGAAGATGTTGTAAGCGCATACTGGGACTTGGTACGACCGATCATTGAGTTGCAAAAAGAGCAGCTTTTGGCCATCATGGATTTGCGGAGTTAGCCTTGGGTTTTATTAAATCCGACTTTAAAACCCCGCAAAGGAGAAAACAATGTCAGAGATTTTAAAGCGCGTTCAAGAAATTAATGAGAACAACCGTAAGCGCGTCGATGTTGCGGCGGCTGAGTTTTCTCGGAAACTGGTTGATGAAGCCAACGGCATCCCCATGTCGGTCACTCGTCACCAAGACCGATACGTGGCACTTGAAAACGGTGAAGCGAAAATCATCAAGAACGCTGGCTAAAATGCCGGTTCTACACCGAAACACTTAAAGCCTGGCTGATTGTCAGGCTTTTTGCTTTCTGACTCCCCCAAAACATCAATCGTTCACCAAGCGTCAAAATACAGCCCTTTATATTACCGCTCACATTGACTTTAATAGGCGTAAAGCCTAATATAGACGGTGTAGATAATAGAAAAAAGCGGCAACCGCCCTCCCCTAAAAAGAAAAGCCAACCGGCACCCAAGGAGATAGATTCATGAGCCCAACCACAAACGTCCCACTCAATCTGGAACAGATCAGCGAATTGCTTGAAGCAAGCACCTGTGTTTCCTGGGAGAACGAGAATTTTCAAAGCGCTGTCACAGCGTTAAAGTCAGCAAAGGCCTGCCTACAAGAAACCCTGCAAATTAACGCCAAGATCGAAGAAGCCTGCGAGCATGACAAAACGAACGGTATGCTTCCAGCCGTTTTTCGTGCGCGTAATATCGACGGATCTACCCACATTGGCGTCAAATTTGTGCCGGAAGGCTCTGCGATTGGGTCACAGTTTCACTTTGATCACGGTGTCGGTATCCATCGCAATGAAGATGCGGAAGTATTGTGGATAATGGAAGATACGCCCGCAAAAAACCTGCCTGTCTACCAATCGTTAATTGAGAGCCCCGAACCCTCTTTTCCAATAGCACTGACACCCATGTACACGCTTATTGGGTCGCCTGATTCCGTAACAATGGCCATTGGGACTTGTGAGTCCAGAGACATGATTAGAATACAGTTCGAAACACGCACGGCTGCCCTGGCGGCAGTGGATAACCAGAATTTCGGCATGAGCGTCCTGTGGAAGTTACTGCATAGAGTCAATGACCACGACGCCATGGAGATGATTGAGAGTTTCCCCCTCATATTTTCAAAATCGGTCGAGGCAGTGCGTCGTGAAAATGATTTACCCAGTGAACAAACTGCAGAACTGGTGATCGCCGCGTTCGACGGAACCATTAAATAGCCCAGCCAACCTGGCGCCGGTGCAAGCTGGCGCTTCGTTAATGAAACGCCGATGGTCGAATGCTCACCGGCAAAACAACCCATTTAACATCAGTGGTAATTTTTATGAAACCGACGTTTCTCATATTGTTTATGACTGGCTTCATCGCTAGCATCCTTTTTTTAGTGCTTCCGATAAGCGCCAGCAGTCTATTGTCTGGCCCGGATCAGACCTCCATCACTCCCTTTTCGGCATTTATATTCGCGCTCGTCTACGGCGTTGTTACAGGTTTTGCAGGCTCAGAAATTATCAGAAAATATCAAAAATCCGATTCGTTTAAAACAGGGTGGCCAATATTCGGAATAGCGGTCATCCAGCATGCCCTGACTTACCTGATCTTTCTTGTTTTGGGTTACCTGTAGCCTTGACAGGCTAACCGCCAGCCACCAAAACCGGTCCACCACCTGGTGGCGGGCCTTTTCTTATTTCGCTTCAAAAAAGCCGCCATTCAAACCGCTTTATTGCTCTCCTGAGATTGACATAAATAGGCTTTACGCCTATACTTGATTGTAAGAAATAAGGGAAAGGCAACCGCCTCCCACATAAGCCAAACGGCAAACCCCAGGAGAAAACCCATGAGCAAAGTAACCCTCACACCCGCTGAAATTATCGCCCTGAAAACCTGCATCAACTACGACAACCGCGAATGCCAGCTTTCCGACAACTTTTCAAATGGCGGACCTGATGAGTTCAAGGCTGCGCTTGGCTGGAACGGCCAGCAAGTCGGCGGCTTGATCGCCTCTCTGACCACAAAAGAACTGGGCGTCATGGACGAAGAGGACGCCGAAATATTCTGGCTCACCGAGTTTGGCGTCCACACCATTTTCGATCTGATTGAATCTGAGAAGGCCGCGGCCTGAAACCAATGCCCCGAGCGATCGGGGCATTTCTTATACATCGGCCAACCAGGGAGAACGATCATGCCACTGAAGACAGTCCGAATTGTTGAAACCGATAATTTCGCCGGGGATTACCCCGATGAGACATTTCTGAACGCCCGCGTGGGAAACGAAAAGTCAGCCCAAAAGATCGCTGATGCGTTAAACGAGGCCCAGGGCGAAATGGGGCCACGGTATTACAAAGTGGTCGTAGGCCCATACGCTCTGCAAGGCGGATTCGAGCCGTAAGACCACGGCTCATCCGAGCACACCTAAAACCTGTCCAATCAACAAAACGCCATCAGGCAAACCAAGGAGACGTACATGAACACCACTATAGAGAACCTGCAAACCGCTGACGCTTACATCGTGGATGGTGGCCCACTAATTACCAGCTTTGAGAAAGCAGACGACGACTCCATTCGATTCTCATGGACCGATGGGGAGGAAGATTATTCTGTCCATTTTTGTGGTGCGGCAACTGCCGCCGCGACGTTCGAGGACTCGGTTATCACCATGCAGGACGAGGAAGGCGATACTGTTCACGTTGAATTGTTCAGTCTCAGCAAGCTCGCTGCGTTTAATCCATCTGATGCTGCCGCTTACATGGAGGTCGCAGAAGGTCTACTGGCGGGAACCTACATAACCTCTTTTAAGCTGGAAACCTTGCTAAGCGAAATGGTGAGCGGCATTCACACACCTTGCTCTGCAAAGGTCATCAACGCTCGAGGGATTCCAGATCAACTCACCGCTATCTTAAAACTGGGGCTGTCACAGTGGCTGGATCTCTCGTTGGTCAATGCAAGTGATCTTCGCAGCGTGGAGGACCTTCATCGTTGCCTTGAAAACCCACAGAAGACTATCTTCGATTGCGTGAGCTACTGACCACCCGAACCATAAGAGAATGACCCACACAGGGCGCAATAGGCGCCCTTTTTGTATGTGCGACATTGCCATAAAATAACGCTTTCATATTGACATAAATAGGCGTTGCGCCTATACTTTGTTTAGCGAATCAGGTTGGCAACCGCCACCAAACATCAAGCCAAACGGCACCCCAAGGAGAAAGTTATGGCCAAGAAAAAATCCCCCGAAACTCTGATCCCTCTGGTCACCAGTTACAACCACTACCCGGTCCCTTTAACGGATCGTTTTGGTGAATTCACGGACGCTAAACAACTTGAGCGGTTCTGGCTCAAGGAAGTGTCCCCGAAACACGCCGGAGCAATTGATGCCGTTCGCGACGCACACCGCAATCTGATCCAGCAGTACGGCCAGACCGATATGCCTGCTTCGATCCCAGGCGATCCACGCCTTTTCCAGGCTGAAGAAATGACCTTTGTAGCTCACGGCATCGACAAGATAGGCCGCAATAAGCTGGGCCTTCACGCTGAGTTGGAGCTTTTTACCGACGACGATTCCGATGACACAATCGCCGCACTGGTTGAAAGCTGGCGCGAGCGGCTGGTGTACCTGACAAATCTTTACAATCACACCACTTTTTTTCTCGCCATGGGTGACATGACCTATAAATCCCGGCTCACGGTAAATGCGTTCACGCCGCTCCACAACGGCACCATCAAAAACATTCAACTGGCGCCCCCTAGCAAGCAATTCATGGTATCGCCCTATCACACCGAAGCATTGCAGCCGGATTTGGAGTTTTGCCCAACGCTGGCGGAAATCGCGGAAGTCCTTATCCAGATGGGTCCGCACGATCGCAGTACACAAAACGCCGTTTCGCTGGCAAGAACGCACACTCGGAATCGGAAGCTGGTGGCTTGACCGCCAGCTTTCCACTAACCACATACGGAGTCTGATCCCATGAGCATCCAACAATTCCACGATACCGCCGACCGCCTTCACGACACACTGAGCTATTTCATCGCCACCAACATGGCCGATACCGGTAAAACCTCAGAAACGTGCCAGCGTGTCGCCGCCATGAATGCCATCAATCAACTCAGCCAAATTTTTAACGGAACCACCGAGGACGACCTGATCCTGGAAGACGCCAACCACGACAAAATTTTCGTGGAGATGGACCGGGATATGGCACAGGCCCTGATCGAAATCGTCAATGTCGCCACCGTCTCGACACACCGAATTAACGGTGAACTGATCGACAATGCCCACGCAGCCACCACCGCGATCACAGATGCTCTGGTGGGATAACCCACCACAAAGCCTGCGGTCGAAAACCGAACCAGACTGAAGAGGAAAAGCGATATGTCTCGGACCACCCAACGCGAACTACGGGCACTACTTCGTGACGCCAGGAACGTCTTTGGTGTTCACTGCAATCGGAAAGTGTGGCCGAAGCTGGCACCCTTTACTGAAGTGGTCACCAACAAGCTGGAGTCCGGGGCTGCGGCCGTGATGATTACTCCCTACAAAAACGGCATCTGGATGATTTATTGGGTAGGCAGTGATTGCCGGGAGAACTGCAGGCAGATATCGGCCAATGATTTGTCGTTGTCGCCGGAAGCCTTTGCTCAAAAGTACGTGGCTCCGTGCCTGGAGGGTGCGCTTTAACGCTCCCCTCTCACGGCTGAGTTGCCCATATGAAAACCGATAAGCCCTGCTAATAATTGACATCATTAGGCGTTACGCCTATAATTATCAGTAAGAGATCAGGCAGGCAACCGCCGCGATACAACAATTCTGCCAACCGGCAACCCAAGGAGACACCATGACCGCTTACAAAATAACGGTTACCCGTACCATCACCACCGAAGTCACGATAAACAACGTCACCGATCGCGTACTGGCAGAACACAAAGCTTTGAGTATCGCCGAGACATTGAATTTTGATAACCAGAGCAGACCGGCTCACCACAACGTCCTGTCCGTTAATCCGGTGCCTGTAACCGCTGACAACCTCCCAATGCCCGTTGGCCAAGGTGTGTACTGGAACGATCCGGACGATAATCTATGCGGCGGCTGGTACATTGTTAAAGCCCTTCCAACCCTGCTGAACAATGATCTCTTTGATCTCGATACTCCGATCATTCTTAGCCTTAGCCAAGACGACGGCGATGATACGGAAACCCCGGCCTACGCCCATGAAATTCTGTCTCGCCCTTACCTCAGAGGGGATTGGGTCATCTGGTCGGACAACGCAGCGAAACTTGGCAATGGCTACGGTTATGGATATTGGGATTCCTTCACACTCACATGGTCAAACCGTGCCCAGGCCACCCGCTATAACAAAGAAGACGCTGGCCGGATCAACCTGCCAACGTCTACCGGCAATGACCGTAAGTGGGTATGCGATCACCTTACAAGCCTCAAAACGCTTGAGTCCCTGACCGACGAGCTGGCGGAGTTCTGCCGACTTAACGAACTCAAGCTGCAATCGGCTGATGAAATGCTCACGGAACCGGAGGTTGAACACGGTGCCCCGTTTATTCGTCTGTGGCTTAACCAGTTCATCGAGCAGTGGGAGGCCGCTGAAGAACGCGACCAAGCTGAATTCGAGTCACGATAATGCACCTGGCGGGGAGGGCAGCGCCCGACCTGCCTTCCCCTCAGTGGTCAGGGAACCTGACCGCCGAGGATTCGCAAGGGGCAAAGCCCCGCCCGACCCCAACTCATTACATGCGGCTCTCGCTGCCGCCCATAACAACTCAGGGTGAAAGACCTTCACCCGCTACAAGCAAAAAGGTATAGCGTCAACTACCCAATTTTTACTATATTCTCCGTAAAGGTTGGGGTTTTTGCGCGTTTCATACGTTTTTCTGGTTCTCAATTTTCCCCAGCTCAATAAGATTTTCTATCAAATCATCGTAGTCCAGCCCTCGCAAGCTGTCATAATCAACATAGAACCCGGACCTCTTGTAATGTGCATCGGAAACGTAAACAAAATCCTGTCTGGCTCGAACGTCTTTATCCCACCTCGCAAGGAACCAATCACTTAGATCAACACACGCCTCAAAAACATGAATCGAACTGAGACCACTGTTGGGTTCAAGTGATCGTAAAAATTCATCATGTAGCTTTGCGAGTCTGCGCAGTTCATTCGCCGTTTTTGGACTATCCATAAAGCTCCCTCGGGTGAAACATGATCACAAGGGGCAAGTGCCCCTTGAATAACGCAACTCAAGAGCCTTTCATCTGATCGCCCAAACTTTTTAAAGCAGGCCATTGGTCTGGGGAGTAACCGGAGCGCAATAGCTGAATTGCTGCTGTAGGGGCTTCCATGCGAGTGCCGTGCCCCTGAGCTTGGTAGAAGCTATTGCTTGTTTCGAACAGCTGATCATCGTGCTCTTTTACAACAAGGCTGGTGCAGCACCAATCGCCAGGAATCCATCTGCCTTTGCGATCGTCGACTACGATTCCCCACAGAACGCTTTTTCCGAGGCGTTCGCCTTCCTCTGACGTGAAGTCAATGAGAAACCAATTCTGAATGATAGTGTCAGCTCGCATTTGTAATCTCCTGGTAGCATCAACCATATGCTAGACACGATTACACAGATGTCAAATAAGTCTTTTAAAACAATTAATTACCATCTAATTAAGTCATTTATGCAGCGTCAACTATCTTGTCCGGTTGACGATGAAGCTGAGCTGTCTTTTTCTTGAGTGAGGCTTTCCCACATGCAATAAGAATGGTGGCGTGATGAACCAGTCGGTCGATGGCGGCTACGTAGCGCCGGCGATTTCGTCGGCATGACCCCATGCACCGCCGAACAGGCAGCTTAGAAAGGATCGCACTGTGGCTGCACTCTGGCGACGTAAGGCGTTAGCGCCTGTTGCTTTTCAGGCGGACCCCACCTGCCTGCCAGCGATTAAACAGGAAACCCCCAGGCATTGGGCGTCACCCAGAACCTACGACCCAGCTCAAGCACCTTCCGTGGGCTTCTTCATCAGTTTGCGCGAGATACTCCTTCCAATGTTTGTCGGTGGACATACGAAATTTAAGGGTTCCTCGCGTTTCAAAAGGCCACGCAATGCGATAATAAAGCCAAATTTGATAAGAATTCAGTGAGGATTTCAGTTTATGAATTCGCAGGAAGCGCAATCAAAAAATGTTAAAAAACGATCCGTTTCAGTCGGGCAAAAGCACCCCCCTGAAGACTCTTGCGAGGGCCTTATCGACAACTCTGCAGGGGGCCTTAAACACGAATTCAGAGGTTCAGATGACGATCTTGAAGGGATTGTTGAATCGTTGGATAATTCGGAAGTTCATCTCATCGCCGCTATGGCGTCTGACGTTTCTGAAATGCCAACCGCAAATTTGATGGACGCCCTGGACTGGTATCAGTCTATACCTGTACTTCGACCGCATTTTAGCAGCGAGAAAAAGAACTCAGACGTTGACATAACAAAAACGAAAGACCCTGCAGTATTGGCTGGCCAACTAGCTCAAAGCAGAGACCACGACCCTTTTGTAGAAAATATTGAACGCCAGGCAAGGGCAAATCTGTACTTCGATTTCTGGGAATCCGAGTCCCAATGGATAATTGATAAGCTCGATGAAATCTCAAAGGGTGCCTTCATCAAAGATCCGGCTCCCTCTGTGAATCTGTTCAGGTCGCCCATAAGCGACGATGGGCTTGGCAAGCTTGTAGCTGATTTTTCTCCGTCACAGGTGCAATGTTATTTTTTCCGATTGATTGTCCACGTTTCCGCTTTCCCGGACTCCAGAGCTGAACACTTATTGCCGGATATTACTCACAGCTACGCAGTGTTTGAGAGAGAATCAACGGCGGCAATAGACACCCATTTCTTTTTGCTTTTGACTGCCGAATTTGACTATCAGAGCGTCCAGAATACGTATGGCGTGACCGATCTGAAGCCAGATATTTTAACGATCTATCACTGGCATGACACTCCGGCGACAATCCGCCATTGGGCCTATTATCAGTGTGCCTGCGCCGGGGTTATACCGAAGTCAGAAATTATTGACAGTTGGGTAGTGAAGTTCATGGACAGAAACTTTGGACAGAAGCCAAAGGCATCCCGTTCGGGGATTTTCATGTTCACTCACTCGCCGGTAAACAAGCTGCTTGGACGACGGAAAATATCGCGGGTTGAAAACCTGAAGCGATAGTTAAGAAAAAACCAAGGGCGCTAACTGGCGCGCAGGAGAAGGGCAATGGATATCGAGATAGAGATTGGGCCTGGCGGGAAAGTCTCACTGGACACCCCGCAGCAACAGTGGCACGACGAAGCAGACGTTGTTCAATTTGCGCGCTTTGCCGGTCAGGAAATGATGGTCACCCGCGTTTCAGATGATGAACCGAATGTTTTTGAGCTTCACTATTTGGGGCTCGTGGCATCCGGCTTTGAAAGTGTAGATCAGGCGAAGGCAGCGGCTTCCGCGTTTGCCAAAGAGGTCTTCCACTACCTGAACAATATGATTCGGGATTAAAGATCAGATGAAGTCGGAACACCCGTTTAATGAGGACTTGAAATCCGTTCTCGATACCGATGAAGCCTACAATTTTCTTCCAAGCGAGACCTGGATGGAAGGCGGTTGCACGTTGCTTGCCCTGGCATTGCAGAAGTTAGTCGTGGATAGCCAGATTTATTCGATTGGCCGTTTGAACGAAGGAATCCCGGATCATACGGTGCTTCAGGTCATTGTTTACGGTGAACCGTTCTATATTGATTACGATGGCCTTCACACCTCTGACGAACTGAAAGAAAAGGTCATCCACGAATGGGGGTTTCATAATCCTCAGTTAGCCCCGGCGAACATGGAGCTACTCAACGAAATGGGATTACTTCACCTGAGCCATAGCGCGGTGCCACTGTCAAAAGACATTTTTCGCAGCCTGGGCGAAATAAACGAAGACCGCCTCAGTCCTGAATGGGCAGAGGCCGCGCCGACTCTCGGTGGCTTGCGCTAAAACGACTCTTTTCGACGTTGTTGCAGCCGCAGGACAGATACAGGGCGTCCAGAGTATGGCCCGACCCGGTTTGATTATCGACTTTGAAGCATAACGAGCAAATCGTCGGCATCCAGCAACGTTAATCGAGCATGCTGGTCTGCAAATCTCTTGGCGGGCGCACTGAACCCGCTTGTCGCTACAAAAAGGCCAGGCATGTGCTTGTTGACGCATAGCTGCAAAAAATCACCCACCAGACCTTGTGACACCGGCCCGGCGTACCGCTTGGCCTGAATCAGGTGCCAGCGACCTTTCAGTTCGGCCATTCCGTCGATGCCTCCGTCAGCCACAACCCGCTTGAGCTTCCGAATCCTTATGCCCTGCTGCTTTAGCCCTTCGGTGATCAGATACTCAAAAGCAAAAGGCGACATGCCGTTGAGGGTTTGGCGCAACACCTGATCGTCGGCTTTTTTGGACTGGATGATTTTCAGGACGGACAGCGCCTCATTTTGCCACGATTTATGTTTCATCTGGCTGGCCTTTCGAGCTGCGCTGGATTTCTGGCTCCAATATCTCGACTTTCCTTTTTTCGGGCTTCGACCCAAAGAGGTCAACACCCACAAAACGAAAAGGCAGACTGGAACCCAGCCCCAGGCAGGTAACCTGTATATATCGATACCCGCTGCCCAGGCTAAATCCGCCAGCCCTGACAACAAAAAAGGCCCAACATCATAGATCAGGTAATAAAGAACGTCCTTGGCATAGTCCAGCATTGCGGCCTCGTATCACTGAAAACACAAGGTTCATTGTAAATCCTGCCGCCACCCCAAATTCTTTCCAAACCTGAAAACCCGAAGCGTTGTAACGCGAAAGCAAGAGACCAGTTTTGTTGTCGATACCGCTTGATTTTTATAGGCGTAACGCCTATACTCTTATTAAGAGATAGGGGTAGCAACCGCCGCCCCATAAAAGCAAAGCCAAACGGCACCCCAAGGAGAAAACGTATGAATACTGCTGAAGTTATCGAGACTCCGAACGCAGTCGAAGCTACGGCCCCCAAACAAGCCGCTTTCGTTATTCCTGCGAACCTGATTCATAAGATTCCTGGTCACAACCCGCGCAAGATTCGCGCCGCGAACACAATGACCGATATGCTTGAGTCTATCCGCGAAAAAGGCGTGTTACAGCCGATTCTGGTACGCCCTCACCCTGAACTGGACAAACAGTTCCAGTTGGTGGCCGGTGAAACCCGTTACGACCTGTCAGTTGAGTGCGGTTACGCCAAGATTCCGGTTCTCATTCGCAACATTGCTGATGAAGACCTGCTTTCCTACGCCACAGCGGAAAACGTCCACAGGGCTAATATGCTAAGCACCGACGAAGGGGAAGCTGCCAAGGCTTTGCTCATCAAACACGACGGTGACAAGGAACTGGTCTGTAAGGAACTTGGCTGGTCACGCAGCAAGCTCGACGGTCGCATCCAGCTAACCCACTGCATCACCGAGGTTCGTCAATCGCTGGCGGACGAGAAGATTAACATCGGCCATGCCGAAATCCTTTCCGGCCTGCGCGAGTCGTCGCAGAAAAGCGCACTCGATCTTGTGCTGCGTAAGGGAATGACCGCCGACGATCTGCGCCAGCGTATTGACGCCGCCTCCCTGCAACTGGCGGTTGCCGCCTTTGACACCGCTGAGTGCGCGTCATGCCAGCACAATTCCTCAACTCAGGCCAGCCTGTTCGACGCCAGCACCGGCAGCGGCAAGTGTCTGAACAAGGTCTGCTTCGATCAGAAAACCGAAGATCACCTGCAAGCCACAAAGGCAGACCTGATCGAAAGCTACAACCGTGTTGAATTGAGCCGTGACGTTGCTGCCGATACTACAGCCATCATTGCCACTTCCGGCCCTACAGGTTTGGGTGAGGAACAGTTCAACGCCTGCGTAGCTTGTGAGCACTACGGAGCAACGATCAGTTCTCAGATCGGCAACCGCGCACAGGTTAGTAAAAACGTCTGCTTCAATGTGTCGTGCAACAAGAAAATGGTCAAAGCGTATCAGTCAGTTATTAACCCCGAAGCGGCCCCGGCTGGCAAGGCAGCGGCAACCGCCACTCCCGAAGCGGGCGCAAAAGCCTCTGACAAGAAAGCCAAGGCCGAACCAAAGAAAGCGGCAACACCCGCCGCGATTCTGACCATAAATCATGAAGTTCACAGAGCCGTTGCGGCCACCAACATTGTAAAGGTTGAGCGCGACTGCCTGATCGTCAGCCTGATTTCACTGATGGCTGATACCAGTGGCAAGCCGGTAAACGTACCCGAAGGCTGGCCCACATCACTGCATGGCAAAAACCGCGCTGTTGCAGCCGGTTTGCTGGACAAGATGGATGACAAGGCACTTCAGGAAATACAGCAAACTCTGGTTGCCCAGGCATTGCACACCTCCAAGAAGGATGGAACCGAGAGCAGCGACAGTTTTGGCGCACTGGCCGAATGGTACAGCGCCTCCCGCGAGTGCGATCTGACGGAGCACTTCACCCTCAACAGCGACTATCTGAACCATTTCACCAAGCCTGTAATTGGTCAGATTCTCGCAGAAGCGAAGTTTGACGAAGCCTACGACAAGGCCAACGGCGAGAAAGCCTTCAGCAAACTTATCAAAGGCAAGAAGGGCGACATTATCGAGGCCGTGAAAAAGTCAGACTTCGACTTCAAAGGCTTCATCCCCGCAAAAATGAAGCTGTAAAGTCACGCCAGAAACGGGGCGGTTCGCCGCCCCAAGTACACCGAAGGACACAAAAACCATGAGCAGACACACACAGCCCGCTGACTGGATACGCCGCGACAGAGACGACAACCGGCTTCCCAAAGACGATCAGGCTTTTTGTGCATGAATGGTTGATATTTATAGGCTTAACGCCTATACTTTATAGTGTGAGTTGAGTGGCAACCGTCACCACCAAAAACCAAGCCAAACGGCACCCCAGGGAGAATACCGACCATGAACCTTTTGACCGCCATTACCCCAATTGTTGCTACATGTCCAGAACTCACCGTAATGCCCCTCCTTTTCCTATTGGGGGTTATCCTCCCATTTTTAGCCCTCTGGTTTTACGGGGGCACTACCAGGGGAGCGCAGCACTGAAAGCCGTTGCTGACAACAATTAATTAAGTTCCTGGCTCGTTTCCACTGGCCTGCTCCTTTCTAACTGTATATGTACAGTGTTATCGGAGAAGCTTTTCAACGAAGTTAACCGATTACATGGCCAAGAATGATATGGTCAGCTAACATTCTGTTTTAAATTAGAAAGAGCCGAGCGTCAGTTACGCATTTTGCGTATTAATCCGAAAGCTGCGTTTTTGCAATATCGGAAAATTCGGCACAGTTGCTTTTGGGTGATTTGAGTATGACAGACACTATTTCTGCTGCGATACAATCGGGTTCACTTTGCCCCGAAAACATTTCCTTCGATCTTATTCGCTACTTTGCAAGCCACGACTACGGAAGCAATTGTTGGGACCGGCTAGGCAGAGGTCGGGCCATCCTGAAGACCGTCGAGGAACTTGATCAATACCTGCACTCGTATGGCCCGATGACGAGGAGTCAATGGGACATTCTCTTGCGTGAGTGGTCATTTACGCCAGAACCCACTCAAATTATTGATTACGGATGCGGGCAGGGGCTAGCGACAGCGCTACTTTTTGATCGATTCGGCAAGGATCTCATAGATTCAGTTCAGAAAGTTGTTCTCATTGAGCCTTCTCCGATTGCACTTGCCCGTGCTGCGAAGATCGTGACCTGTTACTCGAAAAGCATCAACGTGGTGGCTATTAACAAAACGCTTGAAGAAGTGACCGCGGAGGAGTTGAAGTGCGAGGGAGACGTTCATGGGGCGCACCTGTTTTCTAACGTCTTAGACATCGACGACTACGAGCCACGAGAGCTTTTTGGCAAAATGTTTCAATCGAAGACGGCGCATTCAGTTCTGGCCGTCAGCCCCGACAGAGATTTTGAAGGTGGAACTGAGAGATTTCGTGAATTAGAAAAAGCAGTAAAGGACCAAAAGCATAAAGACTGGCTCACAGTCTCTGGTTCGCAAATAAAAAAATGGCAGTGCCAAAACGACAAAGAGTCAATCTCTTGGATTTTTCAGGCGGAGGTAAAGAGTGGACCTTTTTGACAATACAGAGCGGCAATTACCTTTCGAAATACCAAAAGACAGTGAATACGCAGCAAACTGGGATGAATCGCTTCGGGGTTACCGAATTTCCGTTCCGAACGGCGAAATATTTTATGCAGAAAAGTTTTTTGGCTCCAAGATCAGCAACAGGACCGTTGAGTATTTCCAGGAAAATTTCAGTTGCGATTGGCAAAGCGATTCCTGGAAAGCCTTGGTTCGCGGAGACCTCTCGCTAATAGACTTTAAGAACATCAAATGGAAACAAGACTCCATTAAGCTCTACGGCAAGGTCATCCCGCTGCCTAGGCTTACGTCGTGGTACGGCGACACCGGTAGGTCCTACACCTACTCCGGAATCACCTCAGCGCCTAACGAGTGGAACAAAGGCCTACTGTATCTAAAGCGTGAAATCGAAAATTGTGCGGGCGTGGAATTCAATAGCGTTTTGCTCAATTGGTATAGAGACGGTGAAGATTATCTGAACTGGCATTCCGACGACGAAAAAGAGCTTGGAGACAATCCTGTTATTGCCTCCGCAAATTTCGGAGAGACTCGAGATTTTGTCGTGAGAAGAAAGGACGACAAAACTAAAAAGATCGCGCTTCCGTTGGGTCACGGAACTTTGCTTTTAATGCAAGGAGAGTTGCAGCATTACTGGGAGCATTCGGTTCCGAAGCGAATGAAAGTAAACGGCTCGAGATTTAACCTTACGTTTCGTTCGATTCGATGAGGGAATATTATTCCGGCTACAAAAGACATGGCCTCCAACAGACTTCCTACGCGTAGCCTTCGGCCCGCTCCGCTAACGCAGCGTATGAGGTCTCCATTTTTTATTCGGAAAACCGGGACGGGTTTATTTTTCATCTCATCAAGAATTGGATTAGTTTACGAACTAAATACCAAAAAATAACTCCATTCCGATTTCTGCCTGAAGCCAGAGCAGAAGCAGTGGAT